>Ga0213828_1000112_pt1 | contig 101704 bp, 92 predicted proteins | sample MC6MC0897MG_FD_180664 | JGI IMG/M metagenome (GOLD analysis project Ga0213828, IMG submission 180664) | Enriched soil aggregate microbial communities from Iowa State University, Ames, United States - MC6-MC0897-MG | ecosystem: Environmental > Terrestrial > Soil > Unclassified | place: USA: Iowa...
TGTAGACCTGCGTGATTTCCTTTCGGACAACCCGGAACGCAAACAGAAATTTGTAAATGAAATCGGAAAAGCTTACGAAGAAATTGGTTTTGTAGCCTTAAAAGGACACTTCCTTGATGACCAACTCGTAGACGATCTTTATGGAGAAGTAAAAAACTTCTTTCAGCTCCCAACAGAAACGAAACAGAAGTACGAAATTCCCGGAATCGGGGGACAAAGAGGCTATGTAGGTTTCGGAAAAGAAACTGCAAAAGGTTTTAAAAAAGGAGATTTGAAAGAATTTTGGCATTTCGGGCAGTACGTTTCGGATGATTCAAAATACAAAAGCGAGTATCCTGATAACGTAATCGTTGATGAACTACCGAAGTTCAACGAAGTGGGTAAAGAAACTTACCAGATGCTTGAAAAAACAGGAAAATATGTTTTGAGAGCATTGGCTTTATATCTTGGTCTTGATGAATTTTATTTTGATGATAAAATTGCAGAAGGAAATTCTATCTTGAGACCCATTCATTATCCGCCAATCACTCAGGAACCGGATGATGCAGTAAGAGCTGCTGCTCATGGAGATATTAATCTGATTACCCTTTTGATGGGCTCTCAGGGAAAAGGACTTCAGGTTCAGAATCATAATGGTGATTGGATTGATGCGATTGCAGAACCAGATGAATTGATGATCAATGTTGGAGATATGCTTTCAAGACACACGAACAATAAATTGAAATCTACGATTCACAGAGTAGTAAACCCGCCAAGAGAATTGTGGGGAACTTCAAGATATTCCATTCCTTTCTTTATGCATCCGATAAGTGAAATGTCGTTGAATGCCTTAGAAAACTGCGTAGATGAAAACCATCCTAAACTGTATGAAGATACAACGGCAGGAGAGTTTTTGCATGAACGATTAATTGAATTGGGATTGATTAAAAAATAAATAAAAACCGCTCTTTTGGAGCGGTTTTGTTTTTAAAACAACCTTAGCTGCTGCTCCCTCGTTCCAGTAAAACCCTTCGTTGAAAGCTTAGGAAATTCTTTCCCGTGAAAAAACTTCTTTCTGCCGATTTTAAAAGTATTGTGAATCATTTCTGCGATGTTTCCTTCGCCTTTTTGTCTTTCAAACATTCTTTTGTCGCCCAGTTTTCCGCCACGCATAGAACGGATGAGATTCAAAACCTTTTGCGCTCGGTCGGGAAATGCGGTCTCAATCCATTTTATGAAAACGGGTTCTACCGTATCATTTAATCGTACCAAAGTATACCCAAAACTTTGAGCTCCGGCATCAGAAATAGCTTTTAAAATAGTTAAAGGCTCATCACTGTTTAATCCCGGAATAATCGGTGCTACCATGACATGAGTGGGTATCCCATTTTCAGAGAGAATTTCTATGGCTTTCAGTTTGTTTTTTGCAGAGCTCGTTCTGGGTTCCATTTTTCTTCGAAGATCTTCATTGATTGTCGGAATACTTAGTGAAACAGAAACCAGATTTTGTTCAGCCATAGGTTTTAAAATATCAATATCTCTTAAGACCAGTGCATTTTTTGTCAGCACATTCACCGGATGTCTGTAATCAAGACAAACCTGCAGAATTTTTCTTGTAATCTCAAACTGCCGTTCTGCAGGTTGGTAACAATCGGTGTTTCCGGAGAGCAGAATAGGTGCGGGTTTGTAGCCTCTTTTTCTAAAAAATTTTTCAAGCAATTCGGGAGCATTTTTCTTGACCATGATTTTTCTTTCAAAATCAATTCCGGCACTATAGCCCCAATATTCATGAGTGGGCCTCGCAAAGCAATAAGAACATCCGTGTTCACAACCCTGATAAGGATTCATCGAATATTCCATTGGTAAATCTTCACTTTTCACCTGATTGACAATGGTTTTCGGAAAAACTTCGGTGAATGTAGTTTTTACAGATTCAAAATCTTCATCTTCAGGCTCATAGGTGTATTTGTCGAAACGATTGATAACATTTCGCTGTGCACCCTGACCTTTTATGATATTTTCGTTCTGCATTTCAACTGTAAATTTAGAATGGTTTTTTTCTAAAATAATGAGTTTTAACACTAAAGTTTTCCACAAAAAAATCCGGCTCCAAAATTTGGAAAACCGGATCTTCTAAAAAAATTTATATCTCTTACTTACTTCTTATTTGAATGCGTAAAACTCAATACCATGATCATCTTCGTCACTTTTTTTGTCAAAGTGTCTGTGATGATCCGAATAGTATTCGTTATACTTTTTATGCTTTTTACTTAAAATTTTTTTTACACTTAAAAAACTCAGTACTGCCAAAAGACCAACTCCGCTGGCAAGCAAAACTCCTACTTCTTTTTTCATGTTTTTTACAATTTTGTAATGTGGTCAAGCAAATAGTGTACCTTTTTAAAAAATTATTGTAACAATTTTTGTTAATATGTATCCGTTTCTCTTACCATGAAATTATAGTCTTCATATTGGTTTATGGTTTAATAATTGTACTTACAGTAAAAAAATATTATTATGGAAAATCCCGACAATATAGACAGAATGACAACCCTTAGTCAGGTTATGGAAACTTTGAGAAAGAGAGGAATTCACAAAGAATTCAGAATGAATGAATCCTGTGAAATGAAATATGAAGATTCAGAAAAAAATTATAAGCCTGAGGAACTTACCATTCTTAAAACATACCGTTTTGAAGGTGACAGCAATCCTGCCGACAATGTTGTTTTGTACGTTGTACAGGCAGATGACCGAAACTTCGGAATCATTATCGATTCTTACGGAGCAGAAAGCAACTATCCCGGTCCTGAATTTGACAATTTTCTACGAAATATCCCTATTGAAGAAAGCGACGAGTATTAATAAACCTCCTTCATATAAAAATCCCGAAATTATTCAGTTTCGGGATTTTCTTTTTTCTTAAATACTTTTCTGAACAATCCATTCTTTTCTTTTGGTTTTTCAGTTTCAGGCTGAGCTTTTGTTTTTTCAGCAGTATTAGGGTCTGAAAAAGTCTTCGAAATATCTGTTTTAGCATTATTCAGCGATTTTTTGACGTCCTGAACGCCGCCTTTTACATCTTTCACCGTATTGACTGCTCCTTCAACGGTTTTTTTAGTTTTATCAACATTAATTCCGATCAGAGTTTTCTTTAAACCATCCTCAATACCTTTCCAGAACATATTAAAGAATGATTTCGTAGGATCTCTTTCCACTCCTTCTACAACAACTGATTCGGGAAATTTACCGGAATCCGATTTAATGAAAATATTAGCAACAGCACTCAGAACACCTTTCTTCTCTTTACTTTTTTTATCTAAAATGGAAACTTTAAGATCCTTATGTTTAATATTGAATGTTCCACCAATTCCCTTTGGATTTCCTTTAAAATTAAAAAGCATCTGCTGAATGGTTCCTGTTGCTGAAACGCTTAAATAAGGAACTACAAAAGAATTCAAAGCCGTGGCAGGAATATTGTCAAGATTTCCGGCAATGGTGAAGTGATCGCCCTGATCTGCAGTATCAAATCCCCAGTTTACCGAAAGCGGTGAAGATTTCATAAATGTAGTATTGATGTTGATTTTCACATGCGTTGGTTTTCCTTTCATCTTAGCGGAATTCAGGTTTCTGACGTTCATATTAAAATTACTGAATGTCAGTTTTCCCGGCCCGCTGCTTTTCGGAGTATCTTCTTCGTATTCTAAAATTGAATTTTTCAGATTAAGATTGGCGATATACATCGGAATTTTAATCGATCTCAACATTCTGGAATACAAAGGTTTTATCTTTGGATCATCTGCCGGAATTTTAGATCTGAAAATATTGGCATTTGCAGAATTGACGGTAACGTTTGTCGCATTGATTGATTTGTTTTCAGAAAATAAATCCCAATTTCCCTGCGCCGAAATCTGACTAACCTTTATATCATACAAATCACTTTCCACGGGAATCATTCTGATAAACTGAGCTCTCGAAACCAGAGGAATCATCGCAAACTGACTGATGTCAATTTTGTTTTTGGTTAAAGCCAAACTTGCTGCATTCATTTTATAGAACTTTGTTTTATAAATGAAATTTTTAGTGGTCACGGCATAATCTTTTATCTTGACTGCCATTCCGTTTTTCGCAGTGTTTTCAACCAATTCAAGCTGATTCACGGTTGCATTCAGATCATTAAATGTCAAAGGCTGATTTTTGCTTTCGTATGTTAAATTTGAATTTTTAAGTGCAATTTTTCCAACAACAATAGGAAACTGAATTCCTTTCACCGCTGTTTTTTTCTTCGGAACAACTTTTCCTGCTGCAATTTTACCATTAATTCCATCAATTAAAATATCTTTTACGTCGAGGTTTAATTTCTTATCTACAAACTTAAAATCATTGATGTTAAACTGGATAAGATTTGTTTTAAAATCCATTCCCATTCCGGGCGAATGGGTTGGTCTTGCAATAATATTTTTAATTTGTCCGCCTTTAGGATTCAAACTAAAACTCTCGACAAAAATATTCTGCTGATCATTATAATGAATTCCAGTTCCTGCAATTTTAAAATCTTTATATAAAACGGGTATTATTTCCTGTGAACTTTCTTTGGTAAATTCGAGTTTGTTGACATTTACGCTCAGATTTTCGGCAAGAAAAAGATCGGTTTCATTCGGTTTCAGAATCTGAATTTTGGCATTATTCAGTTTAATATCATCTAAATTGAGTTCAAAACTGCGCTTTTTTTCATCTTTCTTTATGATTGAAGCACCTGTTTTATAAACTTTAAGAAAAGGATTCTGAAAATCTGCATTGGCAAGCGAAACCTTATTTTTTTCCAATACAACATCCTTAAAATTCATCTTGGGAATACTGAACTGAAACATTTGAGTTTTCTGAGGATAAGTTTTTTTAAACTGCTCAAAAGAAATCATCGGCATCAACTGAAAGTTTTCCACAGACATTTGTCCGTTGGTCGTTGTAATCTGATCGATTTTTAAGGTATAAATGTCATCCGGCTGAAAGAAAAAATCTTTTCCGCGAATGCTGTATTGATCAAAAACTACCGGAAGTTTATTTTCAACAGATTCTTCAGTCATCTGCAGGTTTTCTACATACAGATCAAGCTGATTGACTCCTATAAATTTCTGTTTGTTATATTTAAAAACATTGATTGTTCCTTTATTGATTCTGATATTCTCAAACATCACCGGATTTCTTTTTTTTCCTGTTTTTTTATCAACAGGTTTTGCCAGAATAATATTGAGATCAGGTTTTGCCAGTAACAGATCAGAAGAACTTATAACTTTATTGAATATTGCATCGTAAATCCCGAACCGGCTGATTTTTAAAGTATCAATCGTTCCCTGAAGACCTATAACGTTTGTATTTTGTGGATTCTTATTGTTGACGGTGATTCCGGTTGCAAAAATATTTCCGGTTCCAAGGTCTACATCCAAAGATTTGTATGAAACTTTATAATCCGTATTTTTCTTGATGTAATCAGGAAGCTGGGTTTTAAGCCAAAGATTGAGAGCAAGATTCGCTAATAGAATCACTCCGACAAATATTCCTAAAAAAAGGAAAAGCTTTTTTACCCATTTTTTTTTCATGGTGGTAAGTTTTTAGTTTAAAACAAAAAAATATTGAGTACAAATACTGATGTGGTACAAAATATTTGAATTGCCAAAATCAGACCATCCCGAAAATCAGGGAAATGCTAATTTTTCACTTCAAGTTCAATTACATATCCTTCATGTCCTCTTACATTCATAAAATTTCCGCCTTCAAATCCCAAATATTGCCCTTTTATTCCGGTAAGCCTTCCTGTAAACTCAGGATTTTTATCTAGTGTAAACGAGCTTACTTTTTCCGGTTTCCCGAAAGGATAATCGAATTTCCACATATTTTCGCCTTCAGAATAGAATTTCTGAAAATCTTCAGGAAAATACTCTCGTATTTTCTGCTGAAAATCTGCAAGATCTATATCATCTTCAAAATCGTCCTGAAGCATTTTTCTCCAGTTTGTTTTATCCGGAAGATGCTCTTTTAAGGCAACTTCTATCATTCCGGCTTCGTAACGGTTTTCAGTTCTTGCAATCGGCAAAGCGAAAGTTGCTCCCTGATCAATCCATCGTGTCGGAATTTGTGTATTTCTGGTCACTCCCACTTTCACATCACCGGTATAAGCTAAATATACGGTATGCGGTTGCAATTGGATTTCTTTTTCTACATCAAGATCTCTTTCACCAATTCCCAAATGCGCCGTAGAAAGTTCGGGACGGATAATGGTATCACTTGCATAAGGGCTTTCGAAGAAACAGCTTTTACAAAACCCCATTCTGTAAATCGTTTTATCTAAACCACAATTCACACACTGAAATCCGGCATGTTTTATCGTCAGTTCTTTCCCAAAAAGCTCATTCATATGAATAAGATCTCCCGAAAGATTAAGATAATACTGAATAGGTTGATCATTAAAGCTCGTCATTTTTAAAATTTGCCCCTTGAACTGCATATTAATTTTATTTGAAGTAAAAGTACAAAAACAGGAAATATCATCATCAATAGTTTTCAAAACAAATTCACTTATTAAAAACGATGTTTATATATTTTAAATATTATCAATTTATTAAACAAAAGAAATTCTTAAATTTATACTTTTGTGCAACTAAAACACTAAGATGACATATCTCGTAACAGGAGGAAGCGGATTTATAGGTTCTCACTTGATTGAAAAATTATTGAAAGAAGGACATTCTGTCATAAATATTGACAACTTCGATGATTTTTATGATTATAAAGTAAAAATCAAAAATACTTTAGAATCTTTAGGTAAAAAATCTGAATTTGAATTTTCACAAAAAGAAAATGATATTCTACATTTGATCTCTATTTCAAAGTCAGAAAACCACACTTTATATTTTCAGGATATAAGAGATAAAAACGGGCTTGAAAAAATCTTTACCGATCATAAAATCGATCAGATCATTCATCTTGCGGCTCTTGCAGGTGTGAGACCTTCCATAGAACGTCCTTTAGAATACGAAGAGGTGAATGTTCGCGGAACGATGAATCTTTGGGAGCTTTGCAAACAGTTCGGCATTAAGAAATTTATTTGTGCATCTTCATCGAGCGTTTACGGCAACAATGAAAAAACGCCTTTCTCTGAAACCGACAATGTAGATAAACCTATTTCTCCCTATGCAGCTACCAAAAAAAGCGGTGAAATTTTAGGACACGTTTATCACGGTTTGTACGGAATTGATATGTTTCAATTAAGATTTTTTACGGTTTACGGACCGAGACAAAGACCTGATCTTGCCATTCATAAATTTACGAAGCTTATTTCTGAAGACAAAGAAATCCCGTTCTATGGCGACGGAACTACCGCAAGAGATTACACTTATATTGATGATATTATCGATGGGATCGTAAAATCATCTCAATATCTTGAGAAAAATTCCGGTGTTTACGAAATTATAAACTTAGGAGAAAGCCAGGTTATCAATTTAAACGAAATGCTTTCAACTTTGGAAACACTTTTAGGAAAATCTGCCATCAGAAAAAATCTGCCAATGCAACCCGGCGATGTCACAAAAACCAATGCAGATATTACCAAAGCAAAGAATTTAGTAGGCTATAATCCTGTCACCAACTTCCAAAATGGCACAAAAAAATTTGTGGAATGGTTTTTGAGAAAATGACAGCAATATGCAGGAAATGCCCTATAAATGTATAATGGCACAGAAAGCATTAAAAGTTTAATAAAAAGAATTGAAAATCAAGTCATAAAAAAGTTTATAATATAACCTATTTTTATACTTTTGCAAAAAAATAAAAAATTATGTACTGGACATTAGAATTAGCTTCATATTTAAGCGACGCACCTTGGCCGATGACAAAAGCAGAACTTATCGATTATGCCATCAGAACTGGTGCACCGATGGAAGTTGTAGAAAACCTTCAGGCAATCGAAGATGAAGGTGAAATTTACGATGCGATCGATGAGATTTGGAGCGACTATCCTACAGACGAAGATTATCTGTGGAACGAAGACGAATATTAAGACAAAGCATAAGCTTTAAGTAGTACACTTAAAGCTTTTTAAATATAACATACACACTAAGCGTGTAATTTTAATATGCTTAAAGCATCTAAACTTTAAGCTTAAATCAAATTCTATGAGTTTTTTAAATAAAGTTCTTAAAGGGTTTTTGGGAGACAAAAAAGCGCAGGACCTAAAGGAAGTAAAAAAAGTTGTAACAAAAATCAAAGCTGTTGAACCAAACATCGGAGAATTATCTGATGATGGTTTGAGAGAGAAAACTGCCGAATTCAAATCTAAAATCAAAGAAGCGACAGCCAGTATCACAGCGCAGATAGAACAAATTAAAGAGCAAATAAAAAACTCTACCAATGTTGATGAGAAAGAAGCTCTGTTTTCTAAAATCGAAGCTCTAAAGAAAGATTCTTACGAAATTGAAGAAAAAGTTCTTTTGCAGGTTCTTCCTGAAGCTTTTGCTTTGATTAAAGAAACATCCAGAAGATGGGCACAAAACGGAGAAATTCGTGTAACTGCTTCAGACTGGGATCGTCAATTGGCAGCAGCAGGAAAAGATTTCATTGAAATACTGGGAGATCAGGCCGTATGGAAAAACACATGGAATGCAGCCGGAACACCCGTCGTTTGGGATATGGTGCATTATGATGTACAGTTCATCGGTGGGGTCATTCTTCACAGCGGAAAAATTGCCGAAATGGCAACCGGTGAAGGTAAAACCTTGGTAGGAACCCTTCCTATTTATTTAAATGCACTTCCCGAAAGAGGAGTTCACGTAGTAACCGTAAACGACTATCTTGCAAAAAGAGACTCGGCTTGGATGGGACCATTGTACCAATTCCACGGAATGTCGATTGACTGTATTGATAATCACCAACCGAACTCAGACGGAAGAAGACAGGCATACAACTCAGATATTACTTACGGAACCAATAATGAATTCGGTTTTGATTACCTGAGAGATAATATGGTAACTTCACCTTCAGAATTGGTACAAAGAGAACTGAACTTTGCTATCGTCGATGAGGTTGACTCTGTTTTAGTAGATGATGCAAGAACACCTTTGATCATTTCGGGGCCTGTTCCTCAGGGTGACAGACAGGAATTTGATGTTCTGAAGCCTTCTATCGACAGAATCGTAGAGGTTCAGAAAAAAACTGTTTCTGCAATATTTAATGAAGCTAAAAAATTAATCGCTGCAGGAAACACAAAAGAAGGAGGATTCAAATTGCTTCAGGCTTACAGAGGTCTTCCTAAAAACAGACAATTAATTAAATTCTTATCGGAAAGCGGAAACCGTGCATTGCTTCAGAAAGTTGAAGCTCAGTATATGCAGGATAACAATCGCGATATGCCGATTGTAGATAAAGATCTTTACTTCGTAATTGAAGAAAAAAACAATCAGGTTGACCTTACAGACAAAGGTGTTGAATACATGTCTCAAGGAAACTCTGATCAAAATTTCTTCGTACTTCCGGATATCGGAACTGAAATCGCTGAGGTTGAGGCTAAGAATTTATCTAAAGAAGAAGAATTTGAAGCTAAAGAAAAATTATTCTCAGAATTTGCAGAAAAATCTGAAAGAGTTCACACCATGAGCCAATTGCTAAAGGCATATACATTATTTGAAAAAGACGATGAATATGTGGTAATTGACGGTGAGGTAAAAATTGTTGATGAGCAGACAGGCCGTATCATGGAAGGAAGACGTTATTCAGATGGTCTTCACCAGGCAATTGAAGCTAAAGAAAATGTAAAAATCGAGGCAGCAACTCAGACGTTTGCAACAGTTACCCTTCAGAACTATTTCCGTATGTACAACAAACTTGCGGGGATGACCGGTACTGCTGAAACTGAAGCCGGAGAACTTTGGCAGATCTACAAATTAGACGTTGTGGTAATTCCAACCAACCGTCCGATCCAAAGACATGATAGACAAGATTTGGTTTATAAAACCAACAGAGAAAAATATAACGCTGTAATTGAAGAAATCGAAAGATTAACAGCAGCAGGAAGACCGGTATTGGTGGGTACAACTTCTGTTGAGATTTCACAATTATTATCAAAAGCACTAAGTTTAAGAAAGATTCAGCATCAGGTTTTGAATGCGAAACTTCACAAAAAAGAAGCAGAAATTGTTGCTGGAGCTGGTCAACCGGGAGTTGTAACGATTGCAACCAATATGGCAGGTCGTGGTACCGATATTAAGCTTTCGAAAGAAGTAAAAGAAGCAGGCGGTTTAGCAATTATCGGAACAGAAAGACACGATTCAAGACGTGTTGACAGACAGTTGAGAGGTAGAGCGGGACGTCAGGGAGATCCTGGAAGTTCCCAGTTCTATGTTTCTCTGGAAGACAACTTGATGCGTTTATTCGGTTCTGAAAGAATCGCTAAAATGATGGACAGAATGGGTCATAAAGAAGGTGAAGTTATTCAGCATTCTATGATCTCAAAATCTATCGAAAGAGCTCAGAAAAAAGTAGAAGAAAACAACTTTGGGGTAAGAAAAAGACTTCTTGAGTATGATGACGTAATGAACAAGCAGCGTGACGTTATCTACAAAAGAAGAAAGAATGCATTGTTCGGTGATCATTTAAAATATGATATTACCAACATGATTTTTGATGTGGCAAATTCTATTGTAGCTAAAGGAAAGGCTTCCGGAAATTACAAAGATTTTGAGTTTGAAATCATCAAGAATTTCACCATGCAGTCTCCGGTTTCTGAAAATGATTTTAAATCTAAACAGGTTGCAGATCTTACCGATATTGTTTTCAAAGCAGCTCAGGAAGATTATCAAATGAAGCTGAACTTACTGAAAGAAAAATCATTCCCGATTATTGAGAATGTTTATCAGAATCAGGGTTCTATGTTTAAAATGATTCAGGTTCCTTTCACAGATGGTCACAAAACAACAACAATTGTTACGGATCTGAAGGAAGCTTATGAAACTCATTGCGATAGTCTTATTAATGATTTTGAAAAGAATATTACCTTATCAATTATCGATGAGAACTGGAAACTTCACCTTCGTGAAATGGATGATCTGAGAAGATCTTCTCAGGGTGCTGTTTATGAGCAGAAGGATCCTTTGGTGATTTACAAGCAGGAATCTTTCCACTTATTCAGCGAAATGGTTGATAAGATGAATAAAGAAATTATCAGTTTCTTATATAAAGGAGAAATTCCCGCATAAGAGATAAAAATTACAAATTTCACAAAAACCCGTTCTTATTGGAGCGGGTTTTTCTTATTTATTGAATAATATTTGGAAAATAATATGACAAATATCAACGCGGTAATTTATTTAGAATAATTAAAAAGAATATATTTGCAGAAAATTTGACTTTCATGAAAAAAACATTGGTTGGTGTTTCAATATTAGGATCATTATTAAGCTACGCTCAAGAAGCTGATACTTTGAAGGCTGATAAAATTGACGAGGTTGTTATTACAGGATATTTGACAAAAGATAGTCCTTCTGCAAACAAAATGCCTCTAAAAGACATTGAAAATCCACAGGTTTACAATACTGTTAATAAAAATGTAATTAAGGAACAAGTAGTTACAAACTTTAATGACGCTATTAAAAACATTACAGGTATTGCAAGACTTTGGGAATCTACAGGTAGAGGAAATGATGGAGGTGAATATTACTCAATGAGAGGGTTTTCATTACAACCTAATCTTGTAAACGGAATGCCTGCATTCAATAACGGAACCTTAGATCCTGCAGGAATAGAAGTGCTTGAAGCTATTAAAGGACCTTCAGGTACACTTTATGGTGGTAGCGTTATTTCTTATGGTGGTCTTTTAAACGTTATTACTAAAAAGCCTTACAATCATTTTGGTGGTGAGGTTGGATATATTACAGGAAGTTATGGTCTAAACAGAGTTACAGCAGACGTAAATACGCCCGTAGGAAAAAATATGTTTGCAAGAATAAATGCTGCTTATCAAAAACAAAATTCTTTTCAGGATGCAGGTTTTAGCGAATCTATTTACGTGAACCCATCAATTAAATACATTGTAAATGATAAACTGACATTTTTTGTAAATACAGAAATAAAAAAGTCTGACGCTGCAAATGCTCCAATGATTTTCTTGAGCAGATACAGCCCTTTATCGTTTAGCTCTATTGATATATTTGAACAGAATTACAAAAATTCTTTCACATCCAATGATTTAAGTATAAAAAATTCAACATTTAATATACAAGCACAGGCTCAATATAGAATTTCAGACAACTGGACTTCAAGCACTATTTTATCACGAGGTAATACAAAAACTGACGGTTATAATCATTACCTGTGGGATTCTGCAAACGGAGATGAATTCACAAGATATATCTCTAAACTTGGTGGAGAAACAAATACGACAGCCATTCAACAGAATTTTGTAGGAACATTCAATATCGGAAGCGTAAAAAATAAATTATTGTTTGGCTTAGATTATTTCCAAAGAGAATTTTTAATTGGAGGAACAGGATGGGCTGATTTTGGAACAGTTTCATTAGTTAACCAAAGCGACACAGCAGCAGGAACATTAACAAAACCGGCAGTAGATAACGCTTTAGCCGCAACAAGCCAGCAGATTGGAAGCATGAAAACACAAATATACAGTGCTTATGTTTCCGATGTTGTGAATATTCTACCGAATCTATCTGCAATGTTAAGTTTAAGAGTAGATCATTTTACAGGAAATCCTACAGCTTATGCAGTTGAAAAATCTAAGGCAACTACTACCCTATCTCCAAAGTTAGGATTAGTTTATCAGCCTATTAAAGACAAAGTTTCAATTTTCGCCAATTATATGAACGGATTCCAAAATGTAGAGCCTGTGGAAAACACAGATCTAAACGGAACCAAATATTTTGCATACTTTGATCCCGAACATGCAAACCAATGGGAAGTAGGAACAAAAGCAAGTTTAGTAAAAGATAAATTATCTATTACAGCAAGTTACTATAACTTATTAGTGAAAGATAAAGTAATGCCAGATCCGACAAATCCTTTAAGCAGTATTCAAGGAGGAGAAGTTGAAAGTAAAGGATTCGAAATTAGTGTTGTTGGTAGTCCGATAGAAGGATTAAATGTAATTGCAGGATTCAGTCAAAACATTAGTGAAGTAACAGTTGGTGATCCTACATATGTTGGTTACCGTCCTGAAGAAGCTGGTCCTAGAAATATATTTAACTTTTGGGCGAACTACAAAATCCAGAACGGAGCATTAAAGAATGTAGGAGTAGGATTTGGAGCCAATTCTGCAAGCAATCTTTATACATTAAACAGAGCCGGAATAGGTACATTTACAATTCCAAGTTATGCAGTTTTCAATACTGCACTATCTTATAATGAAGAAAGATACAGCATCATTCTTAAATTAGATAACATTGGGAATAAAAAATATTTCTCTGGTTGGTCAACAGTAACTCCACAAAGATTAAGAACTTTATCATTAAGTCTTAATTACAAATTCTAATTATTAGATTAAATAAATCATCTGCCAAACTGCTATGTAGTTTGGCAGATATGCTTTAAATAAAATTTAAGCTTATAATAAATTTGTATGCGAAAAAAACATCACCACAAAAAGAAACCTTCTTTTACAAAAAAATGGTCTGCCAAGCTGCATTTGTGGTTTGGTTTGTCGGTTGGGCTTATTGTATTTGTTGTTTCTTTGACGGGGACGATGTATGTTTTTAAGGATGAAATTCAGGATCAGCTGAGAAAGGATGTGATTTATGTAAAAGCTCAAACAATTACACAAAATCCTCTTTCAATTGAAATTTTAAAGGAAAAAGTTTCGCTGGAAATCAATGAAAAGTTTCCGATCAGTTCAGTTGAGATTCCTTTAGACAAAAATAAATCATACGAATTTCTGTATTACGAAAAAGATAAAAAGGGTTGGAATTATTTTGATGAAGTAAAGATCAACAAGCTGGTCTATGTCAATCAATATAATGGGCAAATCTTAGGAATTTATAACGAAAAATACGACCTCTTCCCTATTTTAAAATCAATACACTGGAGCTTATTATTAAAAGCTGATTGGGGAAAATATGTGGTAGGGATTCCTGTTGTTTTGTTTATAATGATGCTAATTACCGGCATTATTCTTTGGTGGCCCAAAAATAAGAGTGCAGCAAAGGGTCGTTTTTGGTTTAAATGGGAAAATGTAAAAACCTGGAAACGTAAAAACTATGATCTCCACAATATTTTAGGATTTTACGCATCTTTTATTGCTTTATTATTAAGTTTATCAGGAATATACTTCGCTTATCCGTGGGTGAAAAATGCATTTAATCTTACATTATCCAGATCTTCTGAGCTTCCGAAAGAAAAAGAAATCAAATCACCTGATTCACTTTTAGCAAAAAACAATGCTGTTTTTGACCTTACAGCTCAGGAAACAAAAAATTTATATCCTGAGTCTTCAAGCTTCAGAATTCCACTCAACGGTAAAAATAAAAAAGGGAAAGAACTAAAAAACATTCCTGTCACAGTCTATGGTGAAGACAGAAAATTTGCCATCAGAAACCAGATTGTTTTCGACAAATATTCGGGTAAACTTTTATCAAACAAACCTCATCAGCAACTCAATAACGCAGAAAAATATGCCAATGCCAATTATGATGTTCATACCGGTTCTTATTTCGGGTTGGTCGGGAAAATCATCTGGTTTATTGCAGGATTGATCTGTACCTCACTGCCGGTTACCGGATTTTTAGTGTGGTGGGGAAAAAAGAAAAAACAAGGAAAGAAAATATAATGAAAAAGGTTCTTCTATCAGTAGCTTGTCTCGCAACCGTTACTGCTTTTGCACAGGAAAAAGACAGTTTAAAAATAAAAAATGTAGACGAAGTTGTACTTACGGCTTCCAGAAAAAAAGAAAGCATAAAAGAAATTCCGAGCTCTGTGACGATTGTTGGTGAAAAACAGGTTCAGTCGCAATTAACGGTGAATTCAGATATTACAAGCATTTTACAATATACCGTTCCAAGTTTGGCGACAAGTTCAGGACAGACGTCCAATACCGGACAAACATTGAGAGGACGTCAGGTTTTGGTTTTAATTGACGGCATTCCGCAATCAACACCATTGCGAAACGGAGCAAGAGATTTAAGATCAATCGACCCTTCAGTTATTGAAAGAATCGAGGTTATTAAAGGAGCTTCATCTATTTATGGAAATGGCGCAGATGGTGGGATTATCAATTACATTACCCGGAAAAGCAATTCTGACAAGAAAATTTCAGGGATTTCGCAGGTGGGAATTACAGGTCAGCCTTATGGCGGAACTTTAGGTTTCAGGGCGAGTCAGTTGCTTTCAGGGCAAATTACCAAAAAATTTGACTACGTTGCTTCATTAGCCTACGAAAGAACTGGTTATATGAAAGATGCGGATGGTGTCTATTTAAGTCCGACATACAGTCCGGCAAAAATGGATAACTACAACGGAATGTTGAAGTTAGGTTATAATTTTAATGAAAACCAACGAATTGAAGCCTCTTACATTGGTTATGCTTCAAGATCTGATCTTAATTTAGGTTTAAGAACAGGTAAATACGGTATCTCTCCGACAATAGGTGAAGGTGAAGGAAAAAATCTTGAAACCACACCACAAGGAACTCCACGAAACCATAATATTAAAGTAAGCTACGACAATAAAAACATCTGGAAAGGAACTTCATTAAATGTAAACCTTTACATGCAGGATTTCAGAACAGTTTACGGCTATAGCGATACATTCTTTGGAGGAGGACAATCTAATGTGATTTCTAAAAAATACGGAGCCAGAGCCAACTTTGACACTCAGCTTTGGAGCGCTAAAAATTCTCAGGCAGAAATTATTTATGGGGTTGATGTTTTAAATGATCAGACGGTTCAGAAACTGGAAGACGGCCGTTACTGGACTCCCGATATGGATATGACGAATATTGCTCCTTTTATGTTGGTTAAAATCGATTTATTAAAGAAAATTACCATCAAAGGAGGTCTTCGGTACGAAAACATGAAAGTGAATGTCGGAGATTTCAACACCCTTTCAAGCATTAAAAACGACGGAACATTTACCCAAAGTATCTTTGTAAAAGGTGGAGACCTTGAATATAATGCATTGGTAGGAAACATTGGTGTTCGCTATAACATCAACCCGACCATCAACCTTTTCGGAAGCTTTTCACAGGCATATTCGATCAACGAGCTGGGAAGAATTCTGAGAACTTCCACTTCAGATACCATTACAAATCTTGAAACAAAACCAATTATTGTCAACAATTATGAATTGGGAGCAACAGGACAGATTGCAAAATGGATCAATTATGAAGTAACTTCTTACGTAAGCACTTCAAAATTGGGAGCTACTTTTATCCAGAGTCCGGACAGAGCCTTGACGATCCAGAGAGCTCCTGAAGTCGTGTATGGTGTGGAAGGTTTTCTACATTTTAACCCTACAAAATGGATCAATTTCGGAGGAAGCTACAGCTGGATAGAAGGAATCACTTCACCAAAAGATGATGGCGATTATTCAACAAAAATCAACAACAGCAGAATTTCTGCACCAAAAGTTTTGGCATATGTACAGGTAAAACCAATTGAAAAATTATCTGTTGGGTTAGATATGCTTCATAACTTTGGACAAGACAGATTCGATCCGAATGTTAAAACAGGATTGTATGTTTATGGTGAAGGTGAAGTTCCGGAATACACGGTTTTCAACTTTAAATCAAGTTACGAAGTCAACAACAACTGGAAGGTATCTTTAGGTATTGAAAACGTTTTCAACAAAATGTATCAGCCTGCAATTGCATGGTGGGCTGCAAGAGACGCAGATTTTACCAATTCTTTGGGAATGAGAGGAACTTTTATGGTTGAATATAAATTTTGATTTATTAACCTTTTTTATATTTAACATTAAGAAATTGAAATCGTTAAGTTTGATTAAGAAAAACATCAAATGTTTATTGAGTAGAGTCTTAAATAATTTGACTTGTCAAATTTCTTAATCTACTTATATAAAGTAAAATTTTTCAAATTCTTAATGTTTAAAAAAGTCTCAAAAGACAACAATTTATAAGTATTCTAAATAAATTTTAAAATACTATCTTTGCCGAAGTTTAGAAAAGAATGAAGAAAAAACATCATCATAAAAAGAAAATCAGCCCTTTTAAAAAATGGACAGGAAAGCTGCATTTATGGTTAGGATTATCGGTCGGTCTGATTATTTTTATTGTTTCTATTACGGGAACGCTGTTTGTATTTAAAGACGAAGTAGAGAATTTCACCAGAAAAGAAGTAATCTATCATAACGAGCAGAATATTACGCAGAAGCAGGTACTTCCCATTCGTACTTTAGAAAAAATGGTAGATGAACAGGTGAAAGAAAAGTTCAAAATCCATTGGGTGAATGTACCTATTGATAAAAAGATGTCTTATCAGTTTTACTGGTACGAACACAATACAGAAACCTGGAATTATTTCGATGAATTTCCTATTTATAAACTCGCCTATGTAAATCCTTACAACGGAAAAGTTCTGAAAGTTTATGACGAAAAAAACGGTTTTTTCAACATTGTAAAATCTATTCACTGGAGCTTTTTGCTAAAGCAGGATTGGGGTAAATATGTGGTGGGAATCCCCGTAATCATCTTTATCATCATGCTGATTTCCGGTATTATTCTTTGGTGGCCGAAAAACAAAGCAGCCAGAAAGCAACGTTTCTCTTTCAAATGGGAGAATGTAAAAAGCTGGAAAAGAAAAAACTACGACCTTCACAATGTCTTAGGGTTTTACGCATCCATATTTGCTTTAATATTCTCAATTACAGGGCTTTTTTATGCCTTTTTTGTCGTTCAGGCGATGATTTATTTCGTCTTTTCAGGTGGAAGCACGGCATATCCTGATTTTTCACACATTACAACAAAAGCTCCGATAGAAATGAGAACAGACTCTACTTTAGATAAAGTAATTGCAACTGTTCAGGCAAAATATCCTGATTCTTATGGGTTTTCTGTCGATTTGGGACATCCGCATATGGACGATCACGAGCATCCCAATTTCGAAGTGTATGTAAAGCATTTATCTTATTCTTATCACAAAAGCAGCAGTCTTATTTTTGATGAAAACTCGGGTGAGCTTTTGCATACTCACGATATGAAAGATAAAAACTTTGGTGAAAAAACGGTAGGAGCCAATTACGACATTCACGTAGGATCAATTTTAGGATTGCCTACAAAAATTATTGCTTTTATAGTCAGTTTAATATGCGCTTCGCTTCCTGTTACCGGCTTTTTAATCTGGTGGGGAAGAAGAAAAAAGGCTAAAAAAGCAATCTGATTTTTCAAATAAATCGGGTTTGCTGATTATTAATACAATCTTTTTTATAAATTTATTGCCTCGAAATTATACAATAAGAAAATGTCAGTAGTAGATTTGTCAAAACAGGTTGCATTAGGTATCGATATCGGTGGAACCAATACGAAGTTTGGTCTCGTGAATCACAGAGGAGAAATTTTAACCAAAGGTTCATTACCAACAGACCAATACAGCACACCTGAAGCATTTGTTGATGCTCTTTATCAGCAGATACAGCCTATGATCGATAAGTATTCTGAAGGAGGAATTGAAGGTATCGGTGTAGGAGCACCCAACGCAAATTACTACAGAGGAACGATTGAGCTGGCTCCCAACCTTCCATGGAAAGGAGTGATCAACTTTGCCGACTTAATGAAAGCAAAATTTGAAAGTCCTTGCAAAATGACGAATGATGCAAATGCCGCTGCTTTGGGCGAAATGATGTATGGTGCAGCAAGAGGCATGAAAGATTTCATCATGATTACTTTAGGAACTGGTGTTGGAAGCGGAATTGTTTCCGGCGGTCATTTAATTTACGGGCATGATGGTTTTGCCGGAGAATTAGGTCATACCATTGTAAAACCAGGTGGAAGAAAACATTGGAGTACAGGCTCAGAAGGAAGCCTTGAAGCTTATGCTTCTGCGACAGGAATTGCCATTACGGCAAAAAAAATGAGAGCTGAATTTCCAGATTCTATGCTTAATCAGTTTCCTGAAGATGCCATTAATTCTAAAACCGTTCATGAATGTGCCTTAAAAGAAGATCCTGTAGCCATTGAAGTATTCCGATATACCGGTCAGAAATTAGGAGAGGCATTGGCAAACTTTGTGATGTTCTCGTCTCCTGAAGCTATTTTATTATTCGGAGGAGTAATCAAAGCCGGAGATTTTATTTTGAAACCTGCAAAACTTCACATGGAAAGAAATCTTCTTCCTATTTTCAGAAATAAAGTACGATTGGTTTTCAGCGAACTGGATGAAGCGGATGCAGCAATTCTTGGCGCAAGTGCTTTGGTTTGGGAAAAATAATCGAACGTTTTTATTAAAATATTGAGCATCCTTTTAATTTAAGGGTGCTTTTTTGTTTTAAATCTTACAGAATACGCAGATTTTCAAAGATTTGAATAAAACTGCCACGAATGCACGAATATTTTTAAAATATTTGAGAAAAATTATTCGTGTATTAGTGACTATAGATTTGTTAATCTTCCTTAGTTCATCAAATAATACTTTCTAATTAAGCTTTGCGTAAAAAACACATCCGGAATTCAACAGATGATTTGTGAAATCTATCGTTACAATTTATTCTAAAACAGTGAAAGCATTCTTAGATGAAAAACTTTTTCATAATTTTGAGTTCGTTTTTCAGGCGTAAAAAGTGTTCTTGAGAAATGTTTTAATAATTAATCAATTTAAAAAATGGATAAAAATAATGTACAGCAGATCACTTTTGGTGGCGGATGCTTTTGGTGTGTGGAAAGCTGTTTTAATATGTTGAAAGGGGTAGAATCCGCCATTTCAGGTTATTCCGGAGGTCATAAGGATAATCCTACATATGAAGAAGTATGCACCGGAGAAACGGGTCATGCAGAAGTTGTTCAGATCACTTATGATTCTTCAATTATTTCATATGAACAACTGATGGATGTATTTTTCTTTCTACACGATCCTACACAATTAAACAGACAGGGAAATGACATTGGAACCCAATATCGCTCTGTAATTTATTATAAAGATCAGGTGGAAAAAGCAAAAGCGGAAGAAGCTATTCAAAAATCTAAAGAATCCGGCAGATGGAACGGCGAATACGTAACGGAATTAACGCAGTTCGAAAAATTCTGGCCGGCTGAACAATATCATCAAGGATATTATAATGAAAATCCCACGCAGCCGTATTGCAGTGCTGTTGTAGGACCAAAAATTCAAAAGTTTAAAAAATATTTCGGAGAATTGGGAATGCTGAATTCTGATTCACAATAAACTAAAGCGGAGATTTTCTTCGCTTTTTTTATTCCTCTTCTGCAACTCCGCCATATTTTTCGATGATATATTCGGTAGCTTTTCTTAATTCTCTTCCGTTATTCGGATCAGTACCATCATCCGTAAAGAACTCTACTTCCCCATTATATTTTGAATACCAAACCTTTCCGAAAGCATTTTCAGCCGTTAAGGTATCTTTTCTTTTAATTCTTTTAAAGTAAGTAAACTTTTCGTAGTCAAAAGGAACTCTTTCACTATAGACTGGGTTTTTATCATCACAATCTGCAGGCTTGTATTCACTTTTATCCCAATACATACATTTCGGTCCAGGTTGTAAAATTCCCGCAAAACCCTGAGCTTGTGTATTCGGTTTCTTTGAAAAAGCAATACTCCCGGTCGTAAGACTTACCAAAAGAGCAATTTCCATAAATCCCATTCCGTTTTTCTTCATGAATTCGGGCATTTTGAATGTTGGATTAACGGTAATACTAACTTGAGGGGTTTGTTCAGATAATATATCACTAAAGCCTAATTTAAAAGTTGTTGAACCATCTCCACCTTCAATATTTATTTTACTACAAAAATCCTCAAAATCCTTGTAACCAATATATTTACTTAAATAAAGTAATGTGATATCATCTATATTATAGTCTTCTCCGTCTTGTATTAAGCTTTTATAATACCTCGTAAACGATCTCTCGTCTCTAGAAAAATCATACCTCTCATCAAAAAGGCTACTTAAATAGTTTGAGAGGGAATTTATACTTGCTCGTGGAAGCTCCTTTTTTGCAGTTTCAAAGACCGTTTCCACTAAAAGTTTCTTCTTACTGTACATTATAATTTAGGTTATTAGTTATTGTTGTCCAAGTTAGACAAAATCTAGACAATTAAATTACGGTTTTCCATAAAAATCAAGCATTTACAATCCATTTTCCTGTCTATCGGCTGTCCGTAGATTCGGTTATTTCTAACAGATATTTGTAAAAGAAATCAGAAACAAAAAAACAATTACTAAAAACTGATTTCACACAGCCAGATAAAGCGGAAGAAAACTCCGGGTTGGGAAGCAGATGTTTCTCTTCCGTTTTTGATGGTTCACTTCCCAAAAAATTTAGAAGCGCTTCAATTTTTTAATCGTGTAACACTGCTTGCGATCTGTTTCGCAGGGAAGAACACGAATGCTTTAACAATAAATTTTTTGAACAATGATCCAATTACTATTAATGCTACTAGGTTTAGCATTCGGAAATAATAATGCAAATACAACAAATTGTGATAATAACGGAAATACTGTAACAACCCAAAATGATCCGGGAACGGGATTGGATCCGGGAACAGGGACGGGAGATACGGGTGGTGATACGGGGCATAAACCTCCAACAATAATTCCTAAACCATAACAACAGAGGGCAGATAATTATCTGTCCTTTTTTCGTAATTTGCCAACAAACTAATCTCCAGTGAAAATATATTATTTAATCTTATTAATCTTAATTATAAGTTGCAAAAATCCCAATTATATTGAAGAAAAATCTCATACTAATGCACCATACGAAAAAGCCACTGAATATAGAGACAAAAATATATTAGATTCAGCATTTTTATATTATAATGATGGTAAAGAAGAATTTATAAAAAATGATGATTCCATCGGAATAGCAAAGGCACTTATAAATATGTCTGTTATAATGTCTGAAAAAGGTGATTTTTATGGGTCTATAGAAACTGCTATTGAAGCTAGGAAGGTTTTAACTAATAAAGATAGTCTCTCAAAGAACCTTTTAGCATCAAATCTGAATACCTTGGCTATTTCTTCAAAAGAATTAAAAAACTTTTCTGATGCAATTCTGTACTATAAAGAAGCAATAACTTTATCTAATGAAAAAAATGATCGTTTAGCATATTTAAATAATATTGGTGATGCCTATCTTCATTTAGAAGAAAATGAAACTGCAATTTCTTATTTTCAAAAAGCTTTAGAAACAACAGATAGTATAGACTATGCAAGAGCATTGAATAATTTAGGCAAAGCAGAATATTTAAAAAAAAATAAATATGGTGCAATTAAGAATTTTGAAAAGGCACTTCTTATAAGAACTAAAAAAAATAATAACTGGGGATTGAACTCTAGCTTTGCTTCATTATCGGATTTTTATTTCAATGAAAACAATGAAATTAAATCTTTATTTTACGCTCAAAAAATGTATGAAATTTCCAAGAGATTAGATAGTCCTGATGATCAAATTGAGGCTCTTCAAAAACTTATTCTTTTAGAAAAATCAGAAACTTCGAAGAGTTTATTTAAAATTTATCAAAAACTTAATGATAGTCTTCAAACTTCACGGGGAAAATCCAGAAATCAGTTTGCATTAATTCGGTTTGAAACGGAGAAAAGCAAAGCGGATAATCTTAAACTTCAAAAAGACAATACAGAAAAAAACTATTTAATCTTTAGCATCAGTACAATCTTTTTAATCATAGGAAGTATCGGTCTTATTTACTACAGAAAAAGAAAAAAAAGATTGCAACAGGAAAAACAGCTCGAAGTAAAAAATACCGAACTCAAATACTCCAAAAAAGTTCACGATGTTGTAGCCAACGGACTTTATCATCTGATGATCGATATTGATAACAATCCTGACATCAATAAAGTGAAAATATTAAATGATATGGAAAAAATGTATGAAGAATCAAGAGACATTTCTCATGACAAATCAACCGAGATTGATTTCCATGAGCGATTTGGTAAAATGATTAATTCCTATTCAACAGCAGAGCAAAAAGTTATCCTTACAAAATATGCAGAAAATATATGGGAAAATATCCCTCAAAATACACAGTCCGAACTGTTTTATGTGGTAAGAGAATTTTTGGTAAATATGAAAAAGCACAGTGAAGCCAAAATGGTTGTTTTAAAATTTGAAAAAGATGACAACATCTTTTATATCACTTATACCGATAACGGAAAAGGAATTAAAAATTTAGCTACTCAAAGAGGTTCCGGGATACGGAATACGGAAAACCGTATTGATACAATCGGAGGAGACATTATTTTTGAAGAAAATCCTAACGGAGGTTTAATTATTAAAATAACTATTCCAATACATTCAAAATATGTTTAAAAAAATTCTTATTGCCGAAGATCATGAGGTGAGAAATCTGGGTGTTGTAAACGCGCTTACAGAACTTCAGATCGATCACTTTGACTTTGTGAGCTACTGTGACGATGCTTTAAAAAGAATAAAAACCGCAGAAGCAGAAAACGAACCTTACGATTTGCTTATTACAGATCTGTCCTTTGACAAGGATCATTTCCAACAAAATTTAAAGTCGGGCCAGGAGTTGATTCGAGAGGTGAAAAACATTGATCCCAAGCTTAAGATCATCGCTTTCTCGATAGAAAACAAACCGAAAGTCATCGATGACCTTTTTAAAATTTTATCCATTGACGGTTTTGTAAGTAAAGGGAGACATGATGGAAAAGAGTTGAGAAATACCATAAAAAAAGTTTTTAAGGGTGAAAAAGTCATTCCACAGGAAATTTTAAACTCCATCAGAAATGCTCCGCTTGAAATTACCGAAAACGACGAATCACTATTAACTCTACTGGCAAAAGGTTTTACGCAAAGCGAAATTGAAGATCATTTTAAACAGAATAATATCACTCCCAACAGCAAAAGCTCCATCGAAAAAAGGCTGAATGAGCTTCGCGAAATTTTTAATGCCAAAAATAACATTGAGCTGGTCGTTATCTGCAAAGATCTCGGAATTATCTAAATTCTATACTCCTATTAATTACACAACCTTTCAAAATTTTGAAAGGTTTTTTGTTTTTACGGTTTTCCGTAATGATTGCATGTCAAAGGGTTATACTTTTGGAGAGTTAAACAAAATTAATCATGGGAAAATTTATTATTACCAAAAGAAAAAATAATGAATATCAGTTCAACCTGAAAGCAGGTAATGGACAAGTAATTCTTACGAGCCAAGGTTACGCCACAAAGTCAGGATGTAAAAACGGAATTGAATCTGTTAAGACAAATTCGCCTTTTGATAGTCGTTATGAAAGGATGACATCATCAAATAGTCAAAATTATTTCAATTTAAAAGCTGGTAATGGCGAAATTATCGGAACAAGCGAAATGTACACAACCTCTACGGCAAGAGATAACGGGATTGAATCTGTAAAAAGCAATGCTCCTGAAGCAGAAATAATTGACGAAACCATATAAAATTTAGAAACTATGGATTTAAAGATTAAACTGGAGCAACTCCACCAAAAAGTGGTAGGCTTAAAAGATCAGATCGGGACAGAAGAAGCTACAAAGAATGCTTTTGTTATGCCTTTTATTCAGATTTTGGGATATGATATTTTTAACCCTACTGAAGTAATTCCGGAACACATTTGTGACATCGGTACAAAGAAAGGTGAAAAAATAGATTATGTTATCCGAAAAGATGATGAGCCGATTCTTATTATCGAATGTAAACACTGGAAAGAAAGTGCAGATGCTCATAATTCTCAGCTTCATCGATATTATCATGTTTCTAAATCAAGATTTGGCGTACTTACCAACGGAATCGTATATAATTTTTATACTGATTTGGAAAAGCCCAATATTATGGATGAAAAGCCATTCTTCACCATCGATATTGAGGACATTAAAGATAGCTCCATAAAAATCCTCGAAAGCTTTACAAAAAAAGGATACAATCTCGAAAGTATTTTAGATTCTGCCGAAGCTCTGAAATACATTAAAGCCATCAGAAAAGAATTTGAAAAAGAAATAGAAAATCCTTCTGATGAGATTGTTCGCCTTTTGGTAGGGCGTTTTTTTGAAAAGCCTTTAACAGCCAACAGAATGATTGCTTTTAAAGAATATACGAAGAAAGCTTTAACAACTTCAATAAACGAGTCTATCAGTTTCAGATTAAAATCTGCTCTCAGCATCAATGAACAGATTGAAAAGCAGGAAGAAAAAATAACAAACTCCGCTTCCATAGACGAGAATAATGATTCTAAAATTGTAACTACTGAAGAAGAGCTGGAAGGTTATCAAATTGTAAAGGCGATTCTGAGAGAAAAAGTTCCTTCTTCAAGAATTGCTTATAGAGACACCCTATCCTATTTTGGGATTTTACTGGATGACAACAATAGAAAGCCTCTTTGCAGACTGCATTTTAATACAGCCAATAAATATCTTGAAACTTTCCACAACGGAAAAGATGCAGGAGAAAAGGTGTTACTGAATAACCTTGATGAAATCTATAATTATAGGAATCAGCTTCATCAGACATTAGAAAACTACAACTAACATGAAAAAAATTCTATTACTATTTTTTGGAGTGATCTTGATTGCTTTCACATCTTTTTATTTTTCAAAGAACGAAAGCAATGGTCATGGTGGACGATGTACCGGTTCTGCCAATTGTACAGCCTGTTCCAATTGTTCAAGATGTGGGCATTGTGGGGCTGGAGGAACTTGTGGAGTTTGTCGTGGAAGTTCCTCGGTAAGAGATTTTTCAAGCTCAGGGAAATCCAGCAAGACAACAAAATCCAAAACTTCAAAAGATAATAATTATAAGAAAAAAAATGCTCAGAGTTTCGAAAATATCATCAATAAACCCAATATAATAAAGTTATCTCGCTCGGTAAATATTTTTGAAAAACCATCCTTTCAGTCAAAAGTTTTGGAGAATTTACCCCCTAATACAAAACTTTTTTTGATTTCAAAAGTGGATTTATGGTATAAAGTAAAGGTAAAGAAGAATGGAAAAACAGGATATATTTATGCAAAAGATGCGAAATAATGATTCGTGTTCTTACAATAACAATATTAGTATTTCCTGTCTTTTTAGGTGGATTCATCTACATTATTTTCAGAACAGAAAAATTGATTATGTTCCGTTGGTTTGAATATTTAAATCTTGCGAATGAAATCAATACTATTAAAAGCTTTGGAAATACTTTTTCTTTTCCCGATTGGTTTATTTATAATCTTCCGGATGGACTTTGGGTATTTTCTTACACAGCTATTTCATTAGAAATATGGAGAAATTCCATTACTCAACACAGGATTTTCTGGATTTTAATTATTCCTATTGCAGCAATATTATCAGAGTTGCTTCAACTCCTTAAGATCATTTCGGGGACTTTTGATTTCGCTGATATTGTTTCTTATCTATTGGGAATTACCCTACCTATTTATCTATTAAAAAAATTTAACTCTAAAATATGAAAAATTTTAAACACATCCTTTCAGCAGGTCTGTTCTTGCTTTTCTTATTAATTGCTTTTGGAAGCATGGAAGATGACAAAAAAAATAATACTTCGTCTTATCAAAGTTTAGATGTTTCGCAAACTTCTGATGCCCATCCACAGGAGCTAGAAGTACAAAATACGGATCCTAAAAAAGAAGCTATAATCATTAAACTCAAAGAAAAAGCTAAAAAAGATTGGCCAAACGATTATTCTACACAAGAGTTTTGGATTAATGAGCAAATTGAGGCCTATGATTATATGGAAACAGTAGAAGATAATTCTATAAAAAAACAAGCTCAAAGAGACTGGCCTTTGGATTTCAGTACACAAAAATTTTGGTATGAAGAACAGCTTGAAGCTAAAAGCAGAATAGAATAAGCTCTTCCCCACCAGACAAAATTTAATTTTAAAACAAAACATCATGAATTTAAAACAATTTTTAAACGAAGAACAAGATCCTAAATCTGTTGAAAAGGTTTTAGAAAAAATCAACAGTTTATTAACATCTCAAGAATTTGTAGAATATATTGCTGTTCAGAAAAAACCAGCTCTTAATTTATCTCCCGATTGCATTGCACTTACCAATAGAAGAATAATTTTCTGCAGACCTAAAACTTTCGGTTTATCAATGGATTTTCAGGATTATAGTTGGGTAGATGTAGCAGATTGCCATATAAAAGAAGGAATTATCGGTTCGACATTTATGATGCGGACTACCAAAAACTTTACCAATATGATGGATTATCTTCCAAAATCCCAGGCAAGAAAACTATATCAATATGCACAGGAAGTTGAAGAACAAATGAGGGGAATAAGAAGAGAAAAAGATTTGGAAACAAGAAGGGCTTCTGCTGGCGGAGTTACAGTAAATAATGCGACACCAATTTTTACACAACCTCAACAACATCAGCAAGAGCAAAAACCTTTGCAGATAGAAAACGAAGATCCTTTCGCTCTTCTTCAAAAATTGAAAAATTTAGTGGAAAATGAAATAATTTCACAGGAAGAATTTGAAACAAAAAAGAACGAAATCCTATCAAGAGTTTAAAATTATGAAATCAAAATTTGCTACCGCGTTGCTTGCTTTTTTCCTCGGAGGATTAGGCATTCACAGATTTTACTTAGGTCAGACTAAGCTGGGATTATTATACCTTTTGTTTTGTTGGACATTTATTCCTGCATTAATCTCAGTTTTAGATTTCTTCATTTTCATTTTTATGTCTGAAGATAATTTCAATTACAAATACAATCTTAAAACAGGATTTTAAAAACTTAAAAAATGAAACCATTTCTCACTTTCTGTGCGCTGTGTTGTTTCATCGGTATTTTCAGGCTTCCCATAGAATATTATACTTTTCTCAGAATTCTTGTTTCCATCGGAGCTTTATTAGTTTTATACAATTCGCTAAGCTTTAAACAATATTATTTCAGTATAATTTTTCTTGTTATTTTGATACTTTTCAATCCCGTTTTTCCCATTTATCTGTATCGGAAAAGTGTATGGATTCCGATTGACACGATTACAGGAATTTTATTTCTGCTGATCAATTTTATAGAAAAACTAGAACCGAAAAAGGAAGACGAAATTACCGAAGAAACCTCTGAACATTCGACACCAATACATCAAAGAACTGTTTCAAGAGACAGAATCATCAATCCTAAAAAACCAAAAGAAGACTAAAAAAACGACATGGAAAACAATCAAATTACTGAAAATCTTAAAGCTCACTTTTTAAGGCTTTATCAAATGGCAATTTGCGATGATGATTTCAGTGCCTTAGAACTGAAAATGCTTTATAAATGTGCAGAGGAAAGAGGAATTTCATCAAAAAATTTAGACGAAATCCTTTTAAATCCGATCAATCTGAAATCTCTTGTTCCGCAGACTATCGAAGAAAAAGTAGATTATCTGTACGATCTCACGGTAATGATCTGGGCAGACGGAATTGTTTCCCCAAACGAATATTCTGCGATGGAAAAATACGTTCTGATGTTCGGTTTTTTGGAAGAAAATGTCACCGCAATTGTTGATTATCTGATTGAAGCCGTGAAAATCGGAAAGAATAAAAGTGAAATTTTATATGAATTAAAAAACTAATGCACTATGGATACGACCAGTATAAAAAATTTATTTAAATTAAAATCAGTTCCGATTGAGAAGTCCCAAGAAGAAACTATTTCAAAAACGGAAACTGATCCCGACGGAGAATCTCCCGAAGAAAGCAGAAAAAGAACCTATCATGAGTCGGGATATAGAGACAGCTCCAGAACAAGCGGAAACCACTCTACTCTATCAATCTGCCTTGATGCCGTTTACTCAAAATTTCAGAATGAGGAAAAAGAAATGGTTGAGAAACAGCAAAAACTCAAAGAATCTTATGTAAACGAGCAAAAGAATCGCGAAACAGAAATAAAATCTTTAACCGTTTCACAGGAAACCAAAGAAGACTTACTAAAAAGTAAAAATAAAGAAGTTGAAAATCATCAAAATACGATTGAAACTTTAAAATCCGAAATCTTAGATTTACCCAGAAATCCCGAGAAATACAATGTAAAAGCAACAAGAGGAGCTTCAGCAAAATTCTTGATCGGTGTAATTCTTTTGATTCCGATAACTTTATATTTAGCCACATTTTATATTTCAACATCTTATTCCGCATTTTTTAAAACTTTTGATGCAAAAAGTACCGTAATACAAAGTGTTTTAGATGCAAATGCTTGGGAAAAAGCTTGGAATGATGGCTTTATTGAAGTTGCATTTGTTACTTTAATCCCGTTTGTATTTCTTGGATTGGGCTTTTTGATTCATATGTTTGGAGAAAATAAAACCAAAGCCAATTATGTTAAATTGGGTTTATTATTCATTGTAACTTTTATCTTCGATTCGATTTTAGCGTATGAAATTGAATCAAAATTATATGAATTAAATAAAACTTTTGATTCTCCTCCATTCGATCTTAAAATAGCTTTTACCAAGATTCAGTTTTGGGGAATTATTTTCGCCGGATTCATTGTCTATATCATTTGGGGAGTAGTTTTCGACTTTGTAATGAAAGAGCACAGAGAAAAAGATAAGATTAAAAGTGAGCAGGAAATCAGACAGAAAACTGTGCTTTCACTTACAGAAAGGATCAATGCTTTGAAAAAAGAAATTGAAGAAATTCTGGCAAATATCGGTGCTACAAAAGAATCGATTATCAAAACCAGAGGCAGAATCGAGGAACTTCAAAATATCATCGACGGCGTCATTATTCCAACTAAAGACTACAAATTGTACGCTTCGGAATATGTGCAGGGCTGGATCACTTTTATCGGCGAAAAAATAGCAGTTTCAAAAACAGAAAAACAAACGATGATCGACGGATGTATAGAAACTTACAACACCAATCTGGAAACCGTAGGAGCCAATTCTGACAATCAAAACTTAGTTTATTTATCATCTTTATAAATCACAGATTATGAAAAAAATATTTTATTTATTAATGATTATTTCTTTGGTTTCTTGTTGTAAAAAAACTCCGATAGCGGAAGTAGAAAGTGGTAAAGATTCAATTGTCCCCGATCCAAACAACATCAATGTGAGCATTTTAATCGATTTATCGGACAGAATTAGCCCGCAAACCAATCCAAATCCGACGATGGAATATTTCCAAAGAGATACCGAATATATCAAAGCCATTGAAAAAGGATTTTTAAATCATATTAAATCAAAAAAAATCATCACCTACGACGATCAGATGCAGGTTTTCTTTAATCCTGAACCTCTGGATCCTAAAATGAATGAATTTACAAAAGATCTCAAAGTCGCTTTCGATAAAAATACGAGTAAAGATTATTTCGCTTCTGTTGATAAAAAATATTCTCAATTGCCTTTAAATATTTATCAGTCAGCCATTCGCGACGGAAATTATGTCGGTTCTGATATTTGGGAATTCTTCAAAAATAAAGTCAATGATTACTGCATAAAAAACGATAAAAGAAATATTTTGTTCATATTGACGGACGGATATATGTATCATGAAAACACAAAATTTGCAGAAGAAAATAAAACATCTTACCTGACGCCCAAGTTGATAAAAGCCAACAATCTTACCACTTCTGATTTTAAAAATACGATTGAGAAAAACAAATTCGGTTTTGTGAAAGCCAACGATAATCTGAGTAATCTTGAAGTAATTGTCTTAGGAATCAATCCTGAAAAAGGAAATCCGTTTGAAGAAGCTGTCATCAAAGAATACTGGGAAAACTGGTTTAAAGAAATGAAAATCAAAAATTATCAGATAAAATCAGCTGATCTTCCGTCGAATCTTGAACCTATTATTTTAAAAGCAATTTCTGGAAAATAAAAACACTCCACATATAACGAAAGGGCGAATCTTGTATTCGTCTTTTTGCTTTTGGGATACACATCTTGTGTTTCCGATCTTTTTCCTATTTTTGTGAAGTTCACTACGTTTTATGAAAAAAATTGTTCTGATTGAGGATGAAACCAGCGTTGTTTCTTTTATTAAAAAAGGACTGCAGGAAAAAGGATATGAAATTTCTGTTGCTTTCGACGGACGTACCGGGGTAAATCTGGTACAGGAAAATGATTTCGATCTCGTTATCCTGGATATTATGCTGCCTGAAATGAACGGACTTGATGTCTGCAAAGAAATTCGCAAAACCAACAAAAGTGTTCCCATTTTGTTTTTAACGGCCTTGGGAACTTCAGAAAATATTGTTCTAGGTCTTGAAAATGGCGGCGACGATTATCTCGTAAAACCTTTCAAATTTATCGAACTAGTCGCAAGAATAAAATCTCTTCTAAGAAGAAGCAATCCGATCACAGCTCCCGAAACCAATGAAAATGAAGAAGATAATGAGTATGTTTTTAAATTTTCAGATTTAATGGTGAACGATTATACCAAAAAGGTAATTCGTGCAGGAGAAGAAGTTTCGTTGACCTCCACCGAATACAAGCTTCTGATGTATTTCCTTAACAATCCCGAAAAAGTAATTTCCCGAGCAGAAATTCTGGATGCAGTCTGGGGCGTGAATTACGAGCTGGGAACCAATGTGGTGGATGTTTATGTAAATTATTTAAGAAAAAAAATAGATAATCAGGAAGATAACAAACTCATTCATACTGTAATAGGAATGGGCTATGTTTTAAAAAAACCTTAGAAAATGTTCAATAGAGTTATTACCAATCAGACCAAAACGATGGTGCTTCTGATGGTTGTTTTCACAACCGTTATCCTGATTTTTGGGGCATCGGTCTATTTTTCTATTGTTAATTTTTCGCATCAGCGTTTTTATGAATTGCTGAAAATCCGTACAACAACGATTGTACAGATCGAAAAAGGTAAAGAGCACCTCGATCTTCCCGAAAATTACATCCTCAACAGCAGAAATGATGAGGAGCTTCCGATGGAAAGAGATTATGTTTTTGCGGTTCCGGAAGACTCCAATTTCAAAAAAATTTCGCACGAAGTTCATATCCCCGATTCTTTTTTTAAAAATATTATCAGAACCGGTGAAGCCAACTACAACGATTCTGAGTTTTATTATATCGGGCAATCTTTTAAATATCAAAACAAAGATTACATTGCGATTGCTTCGGCAAAAAACCATTATGTTGTTCATTATCTCGGATTTTTAAAAAGAACTCTGATTACCTGTATGATCCTCTCGATCTTCTTCAGTATGATTTTCTCTTTTTATTTGTCTAAAACTTTGTTTAAACCGATTCTGAAAATTACAGGAAAAGTAAAGGAAATCAGTTCTGAAAACCTCCATTTAAGACTTGAACCTCAACCGGATAATAAAGAACTGAACGAACTGGTGGAAACCTTCAACACCATGTTGACAAGAATCGAAACCTCTTTCGAAACCCAGAATCATTTGATCGGAAATGTTTCTCATGAGCTCCGCACTCCGCTTACATCGATTATGGGAGAAGCCGATGTTGCCCTTTCGATCAACCGGACTGCAGAAGAATATAAAGAAACACTCGAGATTATTCTTGATGAAGCTGAAAAGCTTGATAAAAAAATAAAAGCACTTCTTCTCATTGCACAAACAGGTTTTGACGGAAAAATCACGAAAATTGATAAAGTAAGAGTCGACCAGCTTTTATGGGATGTGATTGAAACTCTAAGAAGAATCGATTCAAGAAACAATATCTATCTCGACATCAGTATGCTTCCCGATAATCCGAAAAAACTGAAAGTTCAGGGAAATGAGCAGCTTCTTCACTTGGCGGTTGCGAATATCATCAACAACGGCTGCAAATATTCTAATCATCAACAGGTAAAAGTTTCGATCGGAGCAACAGATACTGATCTTTACATCATCATAAAAGACAACGGAATCGGTATCCCGGAATCTGAAATGAACAAAATCTACGATCCTTTTTTCCGTGCTTCCAATACCCGAAATTATGAAGGTTATGGCATAGGTCTTCCTCTGGCAAGAAATATTGTGAGAATGCACAACGGCGAACTTCTGGTGAGTTCTCATGAAAATCAGGGCACGACTGTTCAGATGCGTTTTCCTACTATTTATGGTACTCAGAGAGAAGAAATCCAATCTTAGCTTCAAAACGAAGCATTTTTAAAATGAAATTCTAATCTCATTTTAATCTCTTTAATTACATTTTAATTCCGTTCCAAAGATCCTCTAATCTTACCGATATAGTTTTGTATCATCAAAATATGTTACACAACTAAATCTAAAGATATGATCAAAACCATTTTAATAGCAACAGATTATTCTCTTGAGTCTCTGAACATTTTAAAAAGAGTTTTAAAAGAGAAAAACGCAGAAGAAAATGACACGCAGTACAGAATCTTACTTGTATCGGGCTATGACATGGGAGATTCTATCAGAGATCTTCTTTTTACGACGAAATCTACCATATTCAACAAGATCAGAACCAAAGAATTCTGTGATGCGTACGGAATTATCGTTAACAAATATCCGCATTTGGTAGACAAAATCGTTTGCGACATTTTCTCGGGAAGTTTCCAGAGAGCTTTCAATAATTATGTAAAAGCCGAAGACATCACAGAAGCTTATTATTCTACCTCTCTTAAAGATAAAAATTCCAAAGGCAGATTCGATCTTGCACCATTCATCAAAAAAAGCAAAGATCTTGAATCGTACGAAGTGGTATTGGGAACACCGGAGTTTATGCCCGAAAAAGGCAGACTTGCTGAAGTATTCGTGGAAGTTTAATTAAAATTCAACATAAACTTTTTAAAATTCAAAAAAATGTTAAGAAATTATAGTAACAGCAGAACGTTGGGAGACAACATAAGACTGGGGACGCTGACTGCTTTTACCGCAGGAACTATAAATATAGCATCTCTATTAATATTTCTCTCTTTTACATCAAACGTCACGGGACATTACGCTGTTTTTGCAGCAGAAATCAGTAAAGGAAACTGGGGACAGGTTGCTGTTGTAGGCGCATGGATCTTCCTTTTCTTCTTCGGAAGTTTTACTGCCAACTTTTTCGTGATCAATTTCAACCGGAAGAGCAAGTATTTTGCACACGCCATGCCATTGGTTTTAGAAATTTTATGTTTGTTGGCCGTTGGTTTTTACGGACATCATTATTATCAGAAAACCTTGGAAGAAGCTGAAGTTCTTGTAGGATTAATGTTATTTGCAACAGGTTTGCAGAATGGTTTAACGGCAAGTATTTCTAACTTCTTAGTGAAAACTACTCACCTTACCGGAACAACAACCGACTTAGGAATTCTGGCATCGATGTTCACGCACAAGAAATACAGAAAAAATCCTGAATTGATGGCAAGAGGTAAACTTCTGTTGAGTATTATGTTCGCATATGTTTTGGGAGCTGTATTTTCAGGATTAACTTATTATTATCTGGAATTCAGTGTATTTTATGTAATCAGCGTTTGCTTGGTAGTGGTGATCGGATATGATTTTTACAAGATTCACCTGAGACATTTTTATACCAACTACAGGTACACCAAGATCTATCAGAAACCTAATGTTTTGTCTGTAATCTATGATAAAATCCATGGAAGCGCAGAAGTGGCGGGCAAACAAAAGAAACCGGAAAAATCTAAACTCGTTTTAGAAGAAAAAATGATGTAACATCATTCATGAATTTTGGACAGCACAAATTTGTATATACTTAGTTTGGGGCTCCTGGTTGTTATACAATTAGGGGCTTTTTATTAATGGGATTGTGCAAAAGTTAGGGATAACTTAATTTTAAATCATTGTTTTACTGTTTTAAATCTTATTTGCTTTGCCTATTTTTGTAAGTTCATTACTCATTTTATGTCAGATATTATTCAGCTTTTACCCGATCATGTAGCCAACCAAATCGCAGCAGGTGAAGTGGTGCAGCGACCTGCATCCATTGTAAAAGAACTTTTGGAGAACTCCATCGATGCGGGAGCTACGAAGATAGAGCTGATTATACGGGATGCAGGAAAAAACCTGATTCAGGTCGCTGATGACGGAAAAGGAATGTCTGAAACCGATGCAAGAATGGCTTTTGAAAGACATGCCACTTCAAAAATCAGAGGAACTGAAGATATATTTAAAATTGCCACAAAAGGCTTCCGGGGTGAAGCTTTGGCTTCTATCGCCGCTGTTTCTCAGGTTGAATTAAAGACAAAACTTAAAGATGCAGCTTTAGGAACCAATATTTATATAGAAGGCGGAGTTTTCCAGTTTCAGGAACCGGTACAGACTTCTGAAGGATCAAATTTTTTAGTAAAAAATCTTTTCTACAACGTTCCGGCAAGAAGAAAGTTTCTGAAAAACAACAATATAGAATTCCGTCATGTGATTGATGAGTTTCAGCGTGTTGCTTTGGCGCATGAAAATCTTGAATTTTCTCTTTTCCATGATGACGATCCTGTTTTCAAACTGAGAAAAGGAACTCAGATGCAGAGAATTGTAGATATTTTCGGCAGAAAACTTCATCCGCAGTTGATTCCTATTAAAGAAGATATTCTTTGGTGTAAACTTCACGGTTTTGTTGCAAAGCCGGAAGGTGCGAAAAAAACGCGAGGCGAACAGTTTCTTTTCGTCAACGGAAGATTTTTTAAAAGTCCGTATTTTAACAAAGCTGTTCAGGAAGCATTTGATGGATTGCTTTTACCCGGATATATTCCGACATTTTTTCTTTTTCTTGAATTAGATCCTGAAAAAATCGATGTGAATATCCATCCACAAAAAACGGAAGTGAAATTTGAAGATGAACATCTTATTTTCGCTTTGCTTCGTTCAACCATTAAACGTTCTTTGGGAATTTATAATGTTGCGCCAAGTCTGGATTTTGAGAGAGATCCTCAGCTTGACGAAATCATGCAGAAAAGTTTCCCAAGCAAAAGCAATACGGCAAGCATAAAAATGCCCGAAATTATTGTAGACCGTGATTACAATCCTTTTCTGGAAGAAAGGCAGACTACTTCTAAAGCAGAGATTCAGAATTTAGCAGAAATGTATCATCAGAATATCTCTGCAGAACCATCTAAAATCAATCTTTTTGAAGATGAAGATTTTGATGAAGATTTAATGCGTCTTCCCAACGGGTACTGGTTGTTCAACAAAGGTGATGCAACGCTTATGCTCGATTTGGGCAGAATGCACCGTCTGTTGGTTTCGGAGAATAACAATAAACAGAAGAAAAGCACAAACAGCCAGTCTCTGTTATTTTCCCTGGAATATCACATGAATGAGATTGAGAAATCGAAATATAAGTCTATCAAAAAATACCTTCCTGAATTAGGATTTGAAATGACTGTGGCTCACGAAAATGTTTTGAGAATTGATGCCGTTCCGGAAGGCTTAAAAGAATCTCAGGTTATGAAATTTCTGGAAAATCTTTTTGAAATTTTAGAATATAAAACCGAAGAAGAGTTTTTACATTTCTATCAAAACCAATGGAACAAAATGCAGTCGAAATCCCGTTTTGATTTCATTTACAAAGCTGATGCAGAACAATTGATTAAAGACTTCACTGCATTAGGTTTCCCCGAATTTTTACCTAACGGAAAAAGATGTTTTTATGAAGTTCCGTTTAATGATTTTAAAAATAAATTTTAAGTAGATGTTTAATAATATACCGCCGCTTACCCGAAATCTGATTATTATAAATGTTATTGTATTTATTGTTGTAAATATTCTTAATAATAATCAGGTTGATGCCTATTTAGCAGGATTCTATCCGTTTTCACCATTTTTCCATTCGTGGCAGATCATTACTCATATGTTTATGCATGGAAGCATTATGCATATTTTATTTAATATGTTAACTTTATTCAGCTTTGGCCCGATACTAGAGCAGAGCCTGGGTGATAAAAAATATTTAATTCTTTACTTTTTGAGCGGACTTGGTGCTTTCTTCTTATTTAATGTATGGAACTTTATTGAGGTTGAGCAGATAAAATCGAGTTTGGAAGGCTTTGGATTTGATGTTAATGGTTATTTAGCAGGAGATTCAGTTCAATTCAAAGGGAATTCAGAAGCTGTACTTGCTCAACAAGGGTTAGTTGAAAGTTTAAAAAATATAATTGCCGTACCAATGGTTGGTGCATCTGGTGCCATATTTGGTGTTATTGCAGCTTTTGCAACACTTTATCCCGAAGCAAAAATCGGAATTATGTTTATTCCCGTTCCTGTAAAAGTAAAATATGTATTGCCTGTAGTTATTATCGTTTCTATAGGATTGGGTGTTACAGGAAATGTTGGCGGAATCGCACATTTAGCTCACGTCGGTGGAGCAATTGTCGGGTTTATTTTAGCCAAAATCTGGAAAAAACATTTATATAGATTTAATTAATTTATCGTGAAAATTTTCCGGATCGTCGTTTTTATATTGCATTTAGCACTGCTGTTTATGCTAACAGGAGTTTTGCTGAACGCCTATATTCCACCAAAAATTTTTCCTTGGTTTAATTTATTGTCATTAGGCTTTCCTATTTTGGCGATCGGGTACGTTTTGCTTACATTTTTTTGGATTTTCAGCTGGAAAAAAAGAGCATTTATTTTTATGTTTTTGGGATTGTTTTTTCTAAATTCCGTAAAAAGATGGATCAATTATTCTTCAGAAAGCAAAGAAATTGCAAATCTAAAAATCGTTACCTTTAATATAAAAGGTGGTAAACTGGGTCTTGACAAAATTGAAAAATACATCAACAGTCAAAATGCAGATATTGTTTTTCTCCAAGAATCCGGATCTGATTTTAAACTGAATAATCTTAAAGGGGAATATTCGCTTCCTGTAATTGCTTTTTACTCCAAATATAAAGTTATCAATCGCAAAAACCTTTTTGAAAATCTTCCAAATACCGATATAACTGCACAATGTGAACAAATAGATTTGGAAATCAAAGGAAAAATCTACCGTGTTTTCAATGTACATTTAGAATCTTTCGGGTTTGTAAAAAGCATGGTAAAGCTTAACGGAAATGGTGATGAAGACGAGAAAAAGGTAAAAGATTTAGTTAAAAGATTAATTCCCACTTTTAAAGCACATCAGGAACAAGTCAGAATTATCCGAGAAAACATTGACAATTCTCCTTATCCGGTAATTGTTGCGGGCGATTTCAATGCAGTTCCCAATTCTTACGAATATTATGAAACTTCAAAAGGTTTAAAAGATGCTTTCCATGAGGTTGGAAAAGGCAGCGGAACAACTTTTCATGATTATAAATATCCTTTGCGAATCGATTATATTTTTACTTCAGAATCTATCAAACCAGTAAGCTACACTGTTGATCGTTCCGAAAAACTTTCGGATCATTTTCCGGTGATCGCAACTTTTAAAATCGATTAAAACTTATTTCTATGCATTTAAAACAGTGATTGGCAGAATTTTTGTTGCCAAAATGCATATTTGAGTTCTTATGAAGCGGTTGCATATTTTTCTGTTCTTACATTTGGGTGTTTTATTACTTTTAATCTGCACGTTCGCCAATGCATGGATCGCACCGACCTATTTCAGCAAACTCAATCTGCTTTCTCTCGGTTTCCCGTATCTGATTTTGCTTCATCTTTTATTTACACTCATCTGGGTAATTAAGAAGAAAAAAATAGCCTTTGTTTTTGTTCTCTCCACCTTCATTTTTTACAATCCGATCAGAAGATGGATCAATTTTTCACCGCAAGATGAAAGTATTAATCAATCCAAAACGGATATAAAAGTTTTAACGTATAATGTAAAATACGGAAGTTCAGGCTGGGATAATGTAAAAAAATACATCAGGCAGCAGAATGCCGACATTATTCTTGTCCAGGAAAAAGATACCAATCAAGCATTACGATATGATCTGGTAAAATATCCTTCAGTCATTTTAAAAACAAAGCATAAAATCGTAAGACAGTGTGATTTAATCAACGATAGGTCAAAGGGAAATTCTTTCTATGCCGATATAGATATTAATGGTAGAATTGTAAGGGTAATCAATGTTTATCTTGAACCTTTCAGGCTTAATAAAAATATGCTCGGAATGGAAGACGAAAATTACGATAAAAAAGAGAATAATAAAATTAAAACAATCTTTTCTAAACTTATTCCTACATTCAGAACTCATGAAGAGCAGGTAAGAAAAATCAGAAAAGTGGTCGACAATTCGCCATATCCGGTTATTCTTGCGGGTGATTTCAATTCGGTTCCGAATTCATGGGAGTATTATAATTTAGGCAAAAACTTAGATGATGCTTTTGTAAAAGCAGGAAATGGGAGCTCTACAAGTTTTCACGACTTCAAATTTCCATTGAGAATAGATTATATATTCAGTTCAAAAAATATCATTCCTAAAAGCTATAAAGTAGATTACTCGGTAAAATTATCTGATCACTATCCTGTAATTGCTGAATTTCTTTTAAATTAGTCGCATGAAAAATCTGTTTTTTGTCGGTATTGTTTTATCCGTTGTAATTATTTCGTGCTCAAAAAGAGAAGCTGCTCCTGAAAATAATATTCAGGAACTGAAGGCACATTATGATACCACGGCAATAGATTCTTTTTCACCGGGAGCAACTTCAGTAGATATTGCGAGACAGATAAGAATGTCTTCCCAAAAATATCAGGATTCTTTGAAAGAGGCCTTAAAATTGCAGGAAGAAGAAAAACGGATTAAAGAAGAATTAGAAAAAGAAAACAAAAAGAAAGCTGACGCTGAGAAAAAAGAAAAAGAAGCACAAAATCAGTCAGCTGAAACCAGAGAGTAACAATTTCAACTTAAAAAAATATACAAAATGAAAAAACAAATCTTAGCTGCGATCTCAGTATCTGCGCTTTTCGTAGCATGTACAAAATCCACTACAAAAACAGAACAGGTAGAAAATCCTGACGGTTCGGTAACAACAACCACTACTACAGAAACCACAACAGGTTTAGGAATGGATACAGCCAAGGTTGACCAGGCCAAAAACGATATTAAAACCAAAGTAGATAATGCCGGAAACAAGATTGAATCAACTGCTGAAAAAGCTAAAGCAGATATTCATGAGGTCGGTAAAGACATCAAGGAAGGAGCGCAGGATGTGAGTAAAGATGTTAAAAATACCGCAGCAACCGGAGCTCAAAAAGTAGAAGATGCTGCAAAAAAGCTGAAAGAAGATTTAAAGAAATAATAAAAAAACCGCAATTAATTGCGGTTTTTTTTATGCTTTATTAAGTTCAAGCAAAGGATCAATGTATTCTCGGTCGTTGCTCAGTCGAGGGACTTTGTTTTGTCCGCCCAATTTACCTTTAGATTCGAGCCAGCAATAGAAAAGATTAGGCTTTGCAATATGCACAACCGGTTTTTTCAGGGTTATATTATTGTATCTCTTGGCTTCATAGTCAGAATTAATGGTTTTCAAGTGACGATCAAAGATATCGGTAAAATATTCTAAATTCTCCGGCTCCTCACTGAACTCAAAAATCCATTCGTGTGCACCACTCTCGTTTTCTTTCATGAAAATTGGTGCGCCCGTAAAATCTTTCACTGAAGAATTGGTTTCCTGACAAGCTTTTGCCAATGCCGATTCTACATTTGTAATCATCAGTTCTTCGCCAAAAGCATTGATATAGTGTTTCGTACGACCAGTAATTTTAATTCTGAAAGGGTCAATTGAAGTGAAAACAACTGTATCACCGATCAAATATCGCCAAAGACCACCGTTGGTCGTAATGACCATTGCATAGTTCTTTCCAACTTCAACGTTTTCTAAACTTACAACTTTGGGATTTGAATGATGAAACTGATCCATTGGAATAAATTCATAAAAAATTCCGTAATCAAGCATCAGAAGCATTTCATCACTATTAGAACGATCCTGAATCCCGAAAAAGCCTTCCGAAGCGTTATAAATTTCGTAATAATTGATATCTTTTCCTATAATAGGCTTGTATTGTTCTCTGTAAGGTTTAAAGCTGATTCCGCCGTGGAAGAACACTTCCAAGTTTGGCCAAAGCTCTGAAACACTTTTTACATCGGTCTCTTTTAAAACCCTTTGCAAAAGAACCATCATCCAGCTCGGAACTCCTAAAATACTTCCGACATCTTCATTTTTCACCTCAGAAACGATGGCTTTCAGCTTACTTTCCCATTCTCCCATCAAAGAAACTTTTTTACTCGGGGTAGTGGTAATTTCAACCCAAAAAGGAAGGTTATCAATTAAAATAGCCGAGAGATCTCCAAATTTTGTGTTGAAGTCCGCATAAAGCTCGGAACTGCCTCCGAGACGTAAATTTTTATTGGTAAAAAGCTGATTTTCGGGGTGATTATTTGCATAAATAGACACCATATCTTTACCTGCCTTCATGTGGCAGTATTCCAGACTTTCTGCCGAAATAGGTATGAACTTGCTTTTGGCATTGGTCGTTCCGGAAGATTTGGCAAAATGCTTAATATAACCGGGCCAGCTTACATCTTTGTGCCCCTGTCTTGCTCTTTCAACATAAGGTTCAAATTCTTCATACGTTACAATCGGAACTTTATTTTTAAAATCCTGATAACTCGAGATCGAATTAAACCCATACTTCTTACCATATTCTGTATCTTCTGCATGAAATAACTGCGAAAAGAGAATCCCATTTTGAGTTTCTACAGGATGAGACATAAAATTCTGAATCTGGTCTATCCTCTGTTTGATAAACCAGTTGACCACGGTATTGAAAAGTGCCTTAGTTGCCATTAAGACAAATATAATAATATTTGAATTTTCAGCGAATGATTTAAAACAAAAAACCATCACAAAATTTGTAATGGTTTTAATATCAATTTTTTAATACTTTAATTAGCAGTATTCGTCGTAAGCAGCCTGTAAATTTGCTGCAATTGCACCTGCAGGATTTCCTTCAATGTGGTGTCTTTCAAGCATGTGAACCAATTCTCCGTCTTTGAAAAGAGCTACACAAGGTGAGCTCGGAGGAAATGGAGCCAAATGTTGTCTTGCTGTTTCAACAGCTTCTTTATCGTAACCAGCAAAAACCGTCGTTAAGTGATCCGGTTTTTTATCTCCTGTCAAAGAGTAAACAACTCCCGGTCTTGCCGCTCCTGCTGCACAACCACATACAGAATTGATTACTAAAAGTGTAGTTCCCGATTGCTTCAAAGCATCTTCTACCTGAGCAGGAGTTGCTAAATCTTCGAAACCTTTATCTGTAAGTTCAGCCTTCATAGGCATTACTAAATCTGTTGGATACATTTCTTATTTTTTTTAAGTGTTTACAAATTTACGATAATTCTCAGTGAATTTATAATTTATAAAAACTATCAAACGATTTGGTAAACCAAATGAATTAAAATAACAATATAAGAATATTGTAAATTTTTTATCAAATATTTAAATTTAATTCACCGATATTAATTTTTTTTTATTAATTTTGAAATGATTCTAAAAACGTTTACCATGAAAAAACTTTATTAATTTGATTTTTCATCATTAGAAAACGATCTAGTGGCAATGTAATTCCCTCACTTTTATCGCTGTTTATTTTTTTCACGAGTTTTTAGAATTTTAAAGGCATGCTGATAAAGGTTTACAAATAAATGAAGCCCGAAGATTATTCGGGCTTTATTATTAAAAAAGAAAATAATCTTAAAACCTTTTATAATGAAAAAACTCTACACCCTTATCTTATCTGCCTTTGTTTGCGGAATAGGTTTATCTCAGAATTGCACAACGCCTCAGCTTACAGTTCCACCGGTTTCAACCTGCGGTCAAACTTCTGCAACTATTACCGCAAATACAACCGCAACAGAAGTAAAATGGTATAACTCAGCCACTTCAACTACACCTGTATGGTTAGGAAACACCTATACCACTCCTACGATTACCGGTACAACTTCATACTGGGCAGAAGCCTATAATTATGAACTTGGCGCACCAGTAACGGGAGGCAAAACCAATCCCGCTACAAGCTCTACTGCTGTGGTTGCCGGAACTGCACCATGGGGGTTGGCTTTTACCGTAAATAGTAGTTTTATAATTGAATCGGTAGACGTGTTTGCTTCTGCAGGAGGAACATTAGCTTTAGAACTTTTGGATGCCAATTATGTGAAAATTGCTCAAAAAAGTGTAACCATACCTGCAGGAGGCACAACAAGTGCTCCATTACAATTTACAGTTCCCGTAGGTTTTTCTGTTATAGGAGGAAACTCATACAAATTGGTTGCAAGATCTTCACCTTCAATGAGAAGAGATTCCGGGACTAACCCGTTCCCATATAGTTTGGGAACTTTGGGTACCATTACCGGAGGTACAATAAATAGCGCCAATACAAACAGTGGAGTCTATTATTTCTTTTACAACTGGAAAGTATTACCAATCTTAGGAACTTGTGCAAGCGGAAAAGTAGAAACTGTAGTTACAATAGGTGCTGCAACAACTCCTCCTACTGCAGTTGCTGCACAGACTGTTTCTGCCGGAGCAACATTAGCTGATCTTACCGTAACAGGACAAAATCTAACATGGTATTCTTCCGCTGCAATGACTACACAGCTTCCCTCTACTACTGCTGTAACAAATGGAACTACATATTATGTTACCCAAACGATCAACGGTTGCCAAAGTGCTGCAACAGCTATTACAGTAACAACAAATTTGAGCACATCGGATCTTACGCTTAAAGAAAGTGTCAAAATATATCCGAATCCTGTTTCTGATGTCTTAATGATCGAATCAAAAGAGAAAATAGGCAAAATCAGCATTTTTGACATTTCCGGGAAATTAATCAATGTCATCAATTCAGATGAAAGCACATCTCAAAAAATCAATGTAAGTAAGTATAATACCGGTAAATATATTTTAACCATTGAGAATAAGTCGGGAACTTTTACTCATCATTTCATTAGAAGATAACCATTAACATTCATATTACAAATGAAGCCCGAAACATAAAGTTTCGGGCTTCTTTAATCAAATCGATATGCAAAGGTTGAATATCCGTAGTGTGTTGCGAGATGCGCGATACGAGATAATGTTTGTGAGATTTAACTCGAAACTTTAAACCCGAAACCCGAAACTCTATGAAAGCAGCTTCTTTGCCATCTCGGAAATACTTTTTCCGTCAGATTTTCCGGCCAAGCTTTTTGATGCCACTCCCATTACCTTTCCTAAATCTTTCATAGATTCAGCGCCGGTTTCAGCGATAATTTGTTTCATTTCCGCTTCAAGCTCTTCTGCAGATAGCTGTTTTGGTAAGAACTGCTCGATTATTTTCATCTGAGCTTCTTCTACCTCCGCCAAGTCATTTCTTCCCTGTGCAGCAAACTGATCGTAAGAATCTTTACGCTGTTTTACCATTCTCTGAAGAATAGCAATTTCCTGCTCAGGAGAAACTTCAGCTCCCAATGATTCTGTTTTCAGTAATTGTATCTGAGATTTTACAGCACGAAGAGAATCTAAAGCCACTTTGTCTTTGGCTCTCATTGCTGTTTTTATTGCTTCGTTTATGGTTAATTCTAAGCTCATAATTTTGCTTTTGGCTATTAGCAGTTGGCTATTAGCTTTTGATTCGGCTTTGATAAAGCCAATTGCTAAAAGCCAATTGCCAATTGCAATTTAATCTACATCTTTATTTAAAAATCTGTTTTCTCTGATCTGCATATTTCCGTTGTTATCAGACAGGTAACTGTTGATATTCTGGTCTGATGCATTGCTTCCGTCGATAGAAATATTCTTTCTCTTGAAGGCAGGAACAGATTCAAACTCGTTCACATTATCGAAATTCTGATAACGGGAATTGAATTCTTTCAGTTTGTTTCTTCTCTCCATTACTCTTTCCTGATCAGCAGGTTTTGTAACGAATGTGAATTCACTTTCTTCTTGTTTTGGAGCTTCAACTTCTGTTCTGTTTTCATAAGTTGGCTCTTCTGATTTTATTTCTTCTTTAGCCTGATAAAAATTCTCAATCTTCGGCGCAGCTTCTTCAGTAACCTGACTTACAGTTTGTGTAGAAGTTTCAAATTCGTTTTTTGGCTGAGAGAAATCTACTTTTGGCTCATTGATTGGCTCATTTACCGTAAAGCTGAATTCAACCGGTTTTTCTTCTGCAAAATTTGAAGTGAAAGAATCGTTTTTAGGCTCTTCTTTTTTATTTTCAAAATCAAAAGAGAACGATTGAATCTCTAAATCATTAGTGTCATTATCATCATCAAATGAGAATAAACTATAGGCTTCATCCTGAGCTTCTTCTTCATTTCTCCAGCTCTGAATCGGGCTTTCCAACGTATCTTGCTCTCTATCAGAGAATTTTATTTCAGTTTTTACCTCCTCATCCTCGATAGTCATTTTTTTTTCAACAGATGACATCTTGAAGCTTGAAGCATCCTGATCTTCATCATCCAATCTGAAAAGGTTTTTACCTCCGAAATCGTATCCTTGTTCAGGAATTTCTCTTTCTTCTTTTGTTTTAAAAGGTGAAGTTTTTGGCGTATCTAAAGCATCATTCAAACCAATTCTGATTTTCTCAGTAGGTCCTGCAAATTTTTTGTTGTCATTAGAAAAACCGGTAGCAATAACCAATACACTCACTGCATCACCCAATTCTTCATCAGCACCAACTCCGAAAATGATATCAGCTGTATGACCTGCTTCTTTCTGGATATAATCCATGATGATACCGATTTCGTCCATGGTAGCTTCTTCCGCACCACTTCTGATTAATAACAGTACATTTCTTGCGCCTGTAATTTTGTTATCATTCAATAATGGAGAGTCTAATGCTTTTTTAACTGCTTCTTCCGCCTTATTTTCACCTGAAGCAGTTCCTGTAGACATTAAAGCCGTACCAGAATTCTGAAGCACAGATTTAGCATCTCTAAAGTCAATGTTTACATCGAAATAACCGGTAATAACTTCTGCCATACCTTTTGCAGCATTGGTTAAAACTTCATCGGCTTTTGAAAATCCCTGTTTGAAACCAAGGTTTCCGAATTGTTGTCTTAATTTATCATTATTAATAACGATTAAAGAATCAACATTATTTCTTAATTTTTCAAGACCGCTTTCAGCCTGTTCCAATCTTCTTTTTCCTTCAAAACTAAAAGGAACGGTTACGATACCGACCGTAAGAATTCCCATATCTTTTGCCACTTTAGCAATCACGGGAGCAGCTCCGGTTCCTGTACCACCACCCATTCCGGCAGTGATAAATACCATTTTAGTATTTTGTCCCATTGCAGCTTTGATGTCTTCAATACTTTCAATAGCAGATTTTTCTCCAACTTCAGGATCTGCTCCCGCTCCAAGACCTTCAGTAATGGTTGTTCCCAACTGTACTTTGTTTGAAACCGGGTTATTATCTAAAGTCTGCGCATCGGTATTACAAATCACGAAATCTACCCCATGAATTCCTTTCTCGTACATGTGCTTCAGTGCGTTGTTTCCACCGCCACCAACACCGATTACTTTAATGATCGATGAATTTCCTTTTGGCAAATCAAATGAAAATCCTTGTGTACCTATATTTTCCATATCTATTTTTTTATATAATTGATAACCGACTATGATAGTTGATGAGAAAATCATTCATCGCTTATCATTCATCATCTATATTTTTTTTACTCTACTTCTTCAAAGAATTTTTTTACTTTTTCCATCAAAGACTGCCCAAAAGTTAATCTCACCTTTTTGTTTGTTTCAGATTCCGGAGCAATTTCTGTTTCCTGAACCGATTGGTGAGCAACAACAGTTTGAGTTTCACTATTTGTAACTATCTGTTGTTCTTTCTGTTCAACTTTAGTTTCAACCTCAATTTCATTTTCTTCTTCTACTGCAGTTGTTTTTTTATCTCTGATTTTTAAACTTTCCATCAATAAACCGATAGAAGTAGCAAATTCCGGTCCTTTAAGATACTGATTTTTGTCGTTCGCAATGTATTCATTCGCAAAACCAATTCTGCTATCAAAACCTGTTGTGTAATTTGCCAACTGACGAAGATGTTTCAAGTTTGAACCACCACCTGTCAGAACAATTCCTGCAATCAGTTTTTTCTTTTGTTCAAAAGCTCCGTAAGCCTTTAATTCCGTATTTACCATTTCAAGAATCTCCTCTACTCTCGCATTGATAATCTGCGCTAAAGTTTTCAGAGAAATTTCTTTATCCGGTCTTCCGTGAAGTCCGGGAATGGTCACAAATGTGCTGTCTTTTTCCAATTCAGGAACTGCAGAACCGAACTTAACCTTTAATTGCTCGGCGTGCTTTTCAATAATTGAACAGCCTTCTTTGATGTCTTCCGTAATAATTCCGCCCCCGTATGGAATGACGCAAGTATGACGGATGATATTATCTTTAAAAATAGCAATATCCGTAGTTCCACCACCGATGTCTACGATGGCTACTCCTGCTTCTTTCTCTTCCTTGGTAAGAACGGCTTCTGAAGATGCCAAAGGCTCTAAAGTAAGCGCCTCCATCTCCAATCCGGCTTCTCTTACACATCTTGCGATGTTTCTGATGCTTCCCATTTGCCCGACAACCACATGGAAATTGGCTTCCAGACGTTTTCCGTGCATCCCGACAGGCTCCTGAATTTCTCCTTCAGAATCAACCTTATATTCCTGCGGAAGTACGTGGATGATTTCTTCGCCAGGAAGCATGACCAGTTTTTTCACCTGATCTTTTAACGCTTCAATGTCGTCATCTGTAATGAATTTGTCCGGATGTTCACGCATAATATAATCGGAGTGTTGCAGTGAACGAATGTGCTTTCCTGCAATTCCTACCGTTACTTTATGGATAGGAACTCCTGCGCTCGACTGTGCTTCAGACACAGCAGCTTTGATTGAGTTGATGGTCTGCGAAATATTATTCACAATCCCTTTATGAACTCCAAGACTTTTGGCTTTCCCAACACCGAGAATTTCTATTTTCCCATGTGCATTCCTCCTTCCGACAATGGCAACGATCTTGGTCGTCCCAATGTCCAGACCTACTGAATACTCTTGATTTTCCATTGTTTTATATCGATTTGATTTAATTCTTATTTTATTTGATAGGATTTTATCCTATTCTTTAGTGAGTCGTCTCTTCGGGACTCTTTCTTTATTCTATTTTAACCTTTGCCTTGCTTTTTGGTTTTGCTGCGGGTTTCTTAGTTTCCTTGGGTTTGACGACTGCTTTTGGTTTTGTGTTTTCTTTTGGTTTTAAAGAAGCAGAACTTGCTTTTTTCACTTCAGGTTTAGGATTTACTTCTGTTTTTTTAACAGGAGCCGCTGCAACCGGAACTTTTACCAAATCTTTATGACTTGCCTTTAAAATACTGTCGTTTTCCTTAAAATACGGATTCAGCGTTGTTACAATCTGATTCTGATATTTTACCGAAATCATTTTGTATTTCTGCGGATCCTGATAGACAAGATATTTTTCAACAAAAGTTTTAAAACCTTTTACCTTAAAATCAATATTGTCTAAATCTCCAATCTCAACTCGGTAATTTCCTTCACTTGTCAGAAGACTGTAATTGTCTTTATATTTTGAAATTCCGATGAAATATTTTTTGCTGAAATCATCTTTGTCGATTTTCTCAACAAGTTCAGCCAACTTTTCATATTCATCCTTTTTGACATCTCCTGTCACCAACATACAGGGATGAGAATACGTTCTGGAGATTGGAAATTCTGTTCCTTTTTCGTCTACATAAAAATCTTTTCCATCCTTATTCAATCGGAAAACCGGAACTCTTTGTTTGATGTCTAAATTTAATTTTCCGTTTAAATTTAAATAAACATTTGCGCTGTCTACAGCCGGAAGCGCATTGATTTTCTTTTCCAGTTCAGGAATATTCAGATCTCCTACTTTTCGGGAAGGATTTTCTTTATTCACAATCTCACGGATGTCTTTTTCATCAATAAAATACACCGGCGTTTTTTCATTCATTTTTACAGAAATTTTATTGTCCGTAATCTTCTGACCGCTGAATTTCTTCAAAGAGAAACTCAACAGGAAACCAAGAATGATTACTGTGATGGCAATTTTTAATATTCTGTATTTATTTTTCATTTTTGTTTTTTCATTTTTTAACGCAATGTTCGCAAGGATTTGTAGATCATTATCTATTGTTTTCCGTTCGCAAGGGCGTTTCACTCAGCAAATGATAACTGAAAATATTTTTACAAGTTTTTATTTTATAATTTATTTACTGCTCTTTTTACTCCGTCTTTAAATAAGGTGGAATGAAAATTCAAAATCATCCCCAATTTTATTTCTGTAACTCTTAAATAAAAAATGATATTTATTAACTTCCGGAACAGCTTTTATTTCTATAATTACTTTATTCTCAATCAATAAATCTACTCTAAATGCCTTTTCAATTATTAAACCTTCATAATTAATGCTAATGTCTTTCTGGCTTTCAACCTTCAAACCACAGTTCTTCAATTCGTAAATTAAGCATTGCTCATAAACATTTTCATAGAGTCCAATTCCAAGTTTACGATGCACTTTCATTCCTGCATCAAAAACCATATTTGAAATTTCATTTTCTGTCATTTGTGTTTTTATTTACAATAATATTTTCAGCTATCATTTGCTGAGTGAAACGCCCTTGCGACCAAAAAATATACATTGTGTTTGTAAATTTTCATTGCGTTCGTTGCGTTAAATTTATTTAGCTAAATTTTTCCAAGCCACTCACAAATAGGATCATACAGCGTATCTATATTTCCTGCTCCTACTGTGAGAAGAATATCAAAGTCTTTTTCTTTTATTTTATTAAAAGCTTCATTCAGTGATGAAACTTCTTTTTTATCTAAAATCACTTTTTCCAAAAGCCAGTCTGAAGTGATTCCTTCAAAATTTTCCTGAAGCTCTCTTGCCGGATAAATATCGAGCAAAATCAATTCTTCAGAATTATTTAAGCTTTCTGCAAATCCATCGGCAAAATCTCTAGTTCTGCTGAACAAATGCGGCTGAAAAACCACTAACAGTTTTTTATCCGGATAAAACGTTTTTATCGAACCAACTACAGCATTGATTTCTGTTGGATGATGCGCATAATCGTCAATATAAATTTTACCGCTCGGATAAATATGCTTTGTGTATCTTCTTTTAATCCCTTTAAAATTGGCAATTGCTTTCTTTAATGTTTCAAAATCAATTCCCAGATTGTGCAAAATTGCAATCGCAACCGTTGCATTTTCTACATTGTGAATTCCCGGAATTTCCCACACAAAATCTTTTATCGTTTCAGTTGGAGTGTGAAAATCAAAATAGATTTTATCATAATCCATACGAAGGTTATCTGAGTAATAATCAGCTTCTTCGTTGACTGCATAAGTTTTATGAGCCCTCCCGATTTCGATTCCTTTTCTTATAAAAAGCTGTTTATCTTCAGGAACTAAAGCCGCAAACTGTCTGAAACCTTCTTCAATCGTATTTTTATCTCCATAAATATCCAAATGATCGGCATCGGTAGAAGTGATTACTGCCCAATCCGGAGAAAGGTTTAAGAAACTTCTATCGTATTCATCAGCTTCAACTACAGAATATTGCGAACCATTATACAGGAAATTTGATTTGAAATTCTCAGAAATCCCTCCTAAAAAACATGAAAACGGCAAATCTGCTTCTTTACACAGATGCGAAACCAAAGTGGATGTCGTTGTTTTTCCGTGAGTTCCCGCAACTGCAATACAGTCTGTATTTTCTGTAATTAATCCTAGAACTTTTGCTCTTTTTAAAACTTCAAACTGATTGTTATTAAAATAATCCAAAATCCCCAGTTTTTTGATGGCCGGAGTATAGATTATTAATGTCTTTTCTTTCTGAAGCGAAGTTATTTTTTCATCAATGACATCTTCAAAAACAATATCAATTCCTTCATTCATCAAAGCCGTCGTCAATTTGGTGTTGGTTTTATCGTAGCCTGAAACTTTCTTGCCCGAAGCATGGAAATAGCGCGCCAAAGCACTCATTCCGATACCTCCGATTCCGACGAAGTAAAAATTTTGATATGTTTCTAAATTGTTCATTTTATTTATTTGAGATTTAAAGTTTGAGATTTGAAATTCAATATCCTCTCAATTATATTTTATCTCTATTTATTATCTTAAACATATTTTTGTCATTCCGAGGAACGGGGAATCTCAATTTAGATTCTTCATTTCGCTATGCTACATTCAGAATGACAACCTGCACTTACTTAATTATTTTAAAAATCTCATCTACAATCCCTTTCGCCGCATTTGGTTTGGCAAAATATTTCAGATTTTCAGACATTTCTTTTCTTACATTTTCATTTTCGCAGATTCCTGATAAAGTTGTCCAGAATTTTTCCTTCATTTCTGAATCTTTTACCATTCTTGCCGCATTCTTTTCAACCAGATTCATCGCATTTTTCGTTTGATGATCTTCTGCCGCAAATGGGAAAGGCACCAATATAACAGGCTTTTGCGCCACCGATAATTCTGAAATTGCAATAGCTCCCGCTCTTGAAACAATAACATCTGCTGCAGAATATGCTGTTTCCATATCTTTGATGAATTCCTTTAACTGGATTTGAGATTCGAGATTCGAGATTCGAGATTCGCTGCTCAATTCTTTGTAATCCAATTTTCCGGTTTGCCAGATTAATTGATAACCTTTTTCTTTCAGGTTTTCAAGGTTGTCTTTCCAACCGTTGTTTAACGTTCTCGAACCTAAAGATCCACCAACCGATAAAATGGTCAATTGATTTTTATCTAAACCCAATTTCTCTTTAGCGGAAGAAGTTTCCTGCATTCCTGAAACAATATTCTCACGAATCGGATTTCCTAGGAAAAATACTTTCGAATGGGGAAAGAATTTCTCCATATCCGGATAAGCCACAAATACTGCTTTTGCTTTCTTTCCGTTTGCAGTGTTGGTTTTTCCAGGTAAGGAATTCTGCTCCTGAATAAAAGTCGGAATTCCCATCTTTGCAGCCATAAACAAAGCCGGTCCGCTTGCAAAACCACCCGTTCCAACAGCAAAATCTGGTTTAAAGTTTTTTATAATTTTTTTAGCCTTCATCAAACTCGAAATAAGTTTGAATGGTAAGCCTATGTTTTTAAGCAAATTCCCTCTGTCGAAACCTGCAATGTTTAATCCTTCGATTTTGTAGCCAGCTTGCGGAACTTTTTCCATTTCCATTTTGCCATTAGCTCCGATGAACAAAAATTCTGCATCAGGAAATCTTTTCTTGATTTCGTCTGCAATAGCAATGGCCGGGAAGATATGTCCTCCTGTTCCGCCACCGCTTAATAGTACTTTTATTTTTTTGTCCATCTTATCGATTTTAAGCTGTTGGCTGATTTTCAATTAAATCAATAAATTCTACGCCGACAATAATTTCATTTTTATCATCCTCATTTTTTTCTGATATAGATTTTACCGTGTACATTGCATCATTAAGCTCTATAACTTCATTCATTTCCAATCTGAATGTTTCCAGAAAATTCGTTATATCTTCTGTTTTTTCAATAACCACAGGATTTTCTGAGTTTTTGCTGTCAATAAATGTTATTTTTCTTATTTCCATTTTGTTTGGTCTTTATGCAATGTCGTTTATCTCAACAATACTTTGTTTTTTGCCCATTCCTTCTTCATCATAAATCTGGATTCTTGAGCTGATGTTTAAAATAATTCCGAGCTGGATATACGTTACCAACATCGATGTTCCTCCATAGCTGATCAGCGGCAACGGTTGTCCTGTTACCGGGATCAGATTCACTGCAACGGCAATATTTACCGCCAATTGTATGAATATCATCACTCCGAGACTGAGAACGAGCAGCGAGCCGAAAAATGCGGGCATTTTACTTGCAATCATGACAATCCGGACAATCATAATCAGATACATACTGATGAGAAATCCGGCACCTATTAATCCGTATTCTTCTACAATTACTGCAAAAATAAAATCGGATGCAGATTGCGGAAGCATTTGTTTTAAAGCTGATTTTCCTGGTCCCATTCCTGTAATTCCTCCGTGAACGATGGCGGCTTTTGCCTGCATGACCTGATAATTTTTCGCTTTTACACTTTCATCATCAACATCAGCAGTTTTTGCTTTGCTTGACGTAAAGGTTTCAATACGGCTCATCCATGTATGCACCCGGTTTCCGCCGATTAAATTTGTATTTAAAGCGATTAATAAAAACAAAACAATCGCAACAAATGATGCAGAAATAAATCCTGCAATGTATTTCCAGTGAAGCTGCCCGATAATCAGGACAATTACTGAAACCATTAAAATCATTAAAGCAGTTGAACCGTTATCTTTTGCAACCAATACGAAAACCAGTAAGATTGGACCGAAAATGTACATGACATTCTCTATTGGAAGTCTTTCTCTTGTTATTTTCTTAGTTAAGTATCTGCACAGATAAATAATCAGCATTAAAAAAGCAAAAGACGAAGGCTGAAACGAAATCGGTGTTCCCGGAATTTTCAACCATCTTGAAGCACTCGCTCCGTCAATCGTTTGTCCGGTAAACATCGTGACAATCAGCAGAATAATCATTAAACCCAACATGATACTGCTGAGTTTACCCATATATTCATACTTCACTGTTCCTACAATTCTCATGATCGCCAAACCTAAAACCACAAAAAACATATGCTTCATCACGTGACCGGTAGTGGTTCCGTTGTTTACAATATATTCAAGGTTTGAACTTGCAGAATAAACCGGGAAAATAGAGAAAATGGAGATCACAAGAATGACCATCCAAAGCACTTTATCGCCCTTTAGAAATTCGAATCTGCTTTCTTCTAAATTCTGTTCGTTCATAGTTTCCGCTATTGGTGGCTAATTGCCATTGGCTTTTAATACCTGCTCTTTAAACTGACGACCTCTGTCTTCATAGCTTTTGAAAAGATCAAAACTTGCACAACAAGGAGACAATAAAACCGTATCTCCGTTTTTGGCTAATGATTTTGACGTTTTTACGGCTTCTTCCATACTTGAGGTGCTGTAAATCAGTTCTTTTTTATCTTTAAAGAAATCGATGATCTTCTGATTATCAATTCCTAAGCAAACTATTGCTTTTACTTTTCTTTTAACTAAATCTTCTACTTCGGTATAATCATTTCCTTTATCTACGCCTCCAACAATCCAAACCGTTGGGTTTTTCATGCTTTCTAAAGCGTAATATGCTGCATTTACATTCGTTGCTTTACTGTCGTTGATGAATTTTACTCCATCAATTTCAGTTACAAATTCCAGTCTGTGCTCAACTGCCTGAAAAGTCATTAATGAGTTTCTGATACTTTCATTATTGATTTCCAATATTTTACCGGCAATTGAAGCGGCCAGGCTGTTTGCAACATTATGATTTCCCAATAAAGACAATTCGTCAATTTTCATAGAGAATTTATCTTTAAGGTTTACTTCAATATTTTCTCCGTCTACAAACCCTCCCTCAGATAATTTTTCGTGTGTTGAAAAAGGAATCATCTTTGCTTTGATTTCAAGTTTCTCAAGAATGTTTTTACTCATTTCGTCATCTTTATTGTAGATGAAAAAATTGTCATTCTCCTGATTTTCAGTGATTCTGAATTTTGCCAATGCATACTCTTCGTAGTTGTAGTTGTACTGATCTAAATGATCTTTAGACAAATTCAGCAACAAAGAAATGTACGGTCGGAAATTCTGAATATCATCCAACTGGAAAGAACTTACCTCCAAAACATAATATTCATGGTTTTCATCAGCAACCTGCTTTGCAAAACTGTAACCGATGTTTCCGCCTAAACCAACTTTCAATCCGTCATTTTTCAGGATATAATAGATCAGAGACGTTGTCGTTGTTTTCCCATTACTTCCTGTGATGGCGATGATTTTTGCATCGGTAAACTCTGAAGCAAACTCAATTTCAGAAGAAAGTCTGATTCCTTTCTCGTGAATTTTGTTAATCATCTCCGCTTTTTTCGGAATTCCGGGACTTTTTACAATCCAGTCGGCATTGAGAATTCTTTCTTCATCGTGGTTTTCCTCTTCAAACTCAATCTCATTTTCCGTCAAAAATTGTTTGTAGTGATCTTTAATGGCTCCTTTGTCTGAAAGAAATACTTCCAAACCCTTCTTTTTAGCCAAATAAGCAGCACCACAACCGCTTTCGCCACCTCCTAAAACAACTATTTTCATAAATTTGCTTTTTGCTTTTTGCTGATCGCTTTCGCTTACAACTATCTGCTAATTCTTATCTCATCTTCAATGTAATGAGACACACAATTGCTAACATAACTCCGATGATAATCATCCTGTTAACGATTTTACTTTCGTGAAATCCTTCTTTCTGATAATGATGATGAAGCGGAGACATTTTAAACAATCTATTATTTTGGGCATATTCCAACCCGAATTTTCTTTTCCTGTATTTAAAGACAACCACCTGAAGCATTACCGAAACATTTTCAATCAAGAAAATTCCGCAAAGTACAGGAATCATCAGTTCTTTTCTTAAAATAATGGCCAAAACAGCAATCACACCACCTAACATTAAACTTCCCGTATCGCCCATAAAAACCTGAGCCGGATAGGTATTATACCAAAAGAATCCGATGACTGCACCGACCATTGCGACCGCAAAAATGGTGGTTTCTCCCATATTTGGCAGGAACATAATGTTCAGATAATCAGCAAAAATGATGTTTCCGGAAACGTAGGCGAAAAATGCAAGAGCCAAGAGAATAATTGTACTTGTTCCTGCTGCCAAACCATCGATTCCGTCGGTGATATTGGCTCCGTTGGAAACCGCTGTCACAATAAAAATAACGATAGGAATGAAAACAATCCACGCCCATTCGTGAGCTTCTGCATCATCCATCCAAAACAACATTCCACTGTAGTCGAACTCATTGTTTTTAGTAAAAGGAACTGTAGAAACCGTAATCTTTTCTGTCGGCATAAAGTTTTGTTCAACATTATTTCTGTTGACTACTTTTGCATCAGCATATTTTCTTTTCACCGTTACTTCAGGATGGAAATACATTGTCACTCCGACAATTAGCCCTAAACCAACCTGCCCTACAATTTTGAATTTTCCGCTAAGTCCGTCTTTATTTTTTTTAATCTTCTTTAAATAATCATCCAGGAAACCAATAGCGCCCATCCAAATCACCGTAACGATAAGAAGAACAATGTAAATATTGGTAATTCTCGTAAACAATACAACCGGAATAATGGTCGCCAAAATAATGATAAGCCCCCCCATTGTAGGAGTTCCTTCTTTTTGTTTTTGTCCGTCTAGTCCTAAATCACGTACCAATTCGCCCATTTGCTTTCCTCTGAGATAATTGATGATTGTTTTACCGTAAACCAAAGCAATCGTTAATGAAAGCAAAACCGCCATTCCTGCACGGAACGAAATATACCTCAACATTCCCATTCCCGGAATGTGGATGCCTTGACTCGTTAGATATTCGTATAAATAGTATAACATTTTAGCTCTTGTTTTGGTTCGTTACATATCGTACATTTTGATAAATATATCGCTCCTATATTTACAAATTGAATCAACTTTAATCACTTTAGCATTTGCTATATGATCTGGGGTCATTATAGGTCTATGCGTTAAGAATAGTTTCAAAATCTCTTTTTCGTAGACAGTATCTTTTTTAGTCATATATTTTTCACAAAGACAATTTCCCACATCTACCACAGCATTATTTAAATAATAAAAATCTGGTTTTTTTAAAACTTTTGAATAATAAACTCCCTCACAATCCAAAATCTTAATTTTTCTCTTAAAATCATTTGTGAAAATAAAAAGCATTACTATTCCAAAAACCAAAAAGAATAAAATAGTTAAAGTTATTTTTAATGCCTTCATTTTTACTTATTTACTCATAAGCTTCCAAAGCTCATTTATTACTTCTTTATCGTCAAAATGATTTTTTACACCATTGATTTCCTGATAATTTTCATGGCCTTTTCCGGCAACGAGAACAATATCTTTTGGTTCCGCAAATTTTATGGCCATTTTTATGGCTTCTCTTCTGTCGGGAATCGAAGTATATTTGCTGAAGTTCTGAGGTTCAACGCCCGCTTCAATTTCCTTGATAATTGCAGCCGGATCTTCCGTTCGAGGATTGTCTGAAGTGATAATTGCTAAAGTTGATTTCTTTGTAGCAATATTTCCCATTTCAGGTCTTTTTGCGTGATCTCTGTCTCCACCACAACCGAAAACGGTAATCAGTCTTTCGTTTTTCGTTCTGATGTCGTTGATGCTGTCTAAAACATTTTCAAGCGCATCCGGAGTGTGGGCATAATCGACGATGAAGAAAATTCCGCCATCGGATTTGAAGGTTTCAAATCTTCCGGAAACTCTTTTCAATCTGCTGATTGCCTGAAGAATTTCGTCCTCTTCAAAACCTAATTCAGCAGCAATTCCAAACACCAATAGCAAATTGTAAACATTGAATTTACCCGTTAAAGTTGTCCAGAATTCTTTCCCGTTAAAGTTTAAAAGCATTCCGTTGAAATCAACTTCCAAAAGTCTTCCGTGGTAATCTGCCATCGTTTTCAAAGCGTAAGATTTTTTCTTTGCTTTGGTATTCTGAAGCATCACGTTTCCGTTTTTGTCATCAACATTGGTAATGGCAATCGCTTCGTTATTTAACTCATCAAAAAATCTTTTTTTCGTTTTTAAATAATCGTCAAACGTTTTATGATAATCTAAATGATCGTGGGTAAGATTGGTAAACCCAGCTATTTTGAAATGTAAACCTTCGATTCTGTTTTGGGAAATTCCGTGTGAACTTACTTCCATGAAAGCAAACTCACATCCTGATTCAACCGCTTTAGCCAAAATCTGATTAATCGTAATCACATCCGGCGTAGTATGTGTCGCAGGAATTATTTCTTCTCCGATTCTGATTTCTACTGTAGAAAGCAGCGCCGAATTATAGCCTAAATTTTTAAAAACATCAAACAGTAAAGTAGAAACAGAAGTCTTACCATTTGTTCCTGTAACACCAATTAATTTTAGTTTTTCAGAAGGATTTCCGTAAAAATTGGAAGCCAGATGTGCCAAAGCTTTTGATGAATCTTTTACTTTGATGTAGGTAATGTTTTCATCCAAATTCTCCGGTAAATCTTCACAAACAATTGTTTTTGCGCCTTTCTCAATTGATGATGCAATAAATGAATGTCCGTCTGCAACTGTTCCTTTCACTGCGATATACAATGAATTTTCCGAAACTTTTCTGCTGTCGAAAACCAATGCAGAAACCTCACGGTTGTTTTCACCATGACTTTCTAAAACCGGAATTCTGTTTAATAAATCATTTAATTGCATTTTCTGATGCTTTATTTTTTATTAATTTTTTAATAGGATTCATCCTATTCTTTATTAAGCCGTCCTTTCAGGACTATTTTTTAATTCTGCAGAGATAAATAAATCCTCTGATTTTTACTTATTGTTGTGCCTTCGAGAGGGAACTGTTCTTTAATTCTTCCCACTCCTTTATAATCAACCCGATAACCTAAATTCTCTAATTGTGGAATCACGTTTTTACCGATTAATCCCACAACACTTGGCATTTGCTTGTTGTTAACAGTAACTTTTACGTTTGGTTCAACCATTTTATTAAGATTGACCTTTTTGTCAACAAGCATTTCTTTCTCAATATTTTGAGGTGTTTTCAAGAAAGTTTTACCTGCAATTTCTTTAAACACCGGCGCTGAAACCGTTCCTCCGTAGAATCCTTTCGCCGTATTGGGCTCACTGATCATTACATAACAAGTATATTTCGGATTATCAGCCGGATAAAATCCTGCAAATGAAGATCTGTATTTCATCGGACCAGGCAACCAATATTCAAATCTTGCGGTCCCTGTTTTTCCTGCCATTTTTAAATTGGGTGTGAAAATACTTCTTCCGGTTCCTTTTTCAACTGCTTTCGTTAAGGCATCGGTCATCATTTTCAAAGCTTTTTCGGAAGCCATTTTTTTAACCATGACCTGAGTCTGGGCTTCAAAAGTAACTTTCCCGTTTTGCATGATCTTATCAATGAAAAGAGGCTTCACCATTTTACCTTTGTTGGCAACACCATTATAAAAAGTGGCTAACTGAAGCAGATTAATGTTGGTAGAATATCCGTAACCGATTGATGCTAAAGTTGCGGCGTTCCATCTTTTATGTTTTGGGGTTAAAACTTTCGGCTTAGTAATTCCCGGAAGTTCAATATCCATTTTATCGAATAATTTCCATCTTCTTAGATGATCTAAGAAAATTTCAGGTTTGTCGGCATAATATTTTGTAATCAACTTAGCCGTCCCAACGTTACTTGATTTTGCTAAAACATCAGAAATATCATAAGTTCCGCCTCCGTGACCGTCTGTAATTCTCTGTTTTGCATACACCCAAATTCCGTTTCCTACATCTACTGTTGTATTTTCATCAATAAAACCATCATCCATTGCGGCTAAAAGTGAAACAACTTTGAATGTTGATCCCGGCTCGATATTATCTTTTATTGCATAATTGTAGGCATCAACATAATTCCCTTCGTCATCTCTTCTAAGATTTACCATGGCACGAACTTTCCCGGTTTCTACCTCCATCACGATCACTGTTCCATGCTTCGCTTCGAAATTGATCAGCTGCTTTTGTAATGCCGAATGTGCAATATCCTGAATTCTAAGATCTAAAGTCGTGTAAACATCCTGTCCGTCAACCGGCTCGCTTACTTTCCAGTAGTCGATCGGTTTCCATTGGGAAGAGTTTACTCTTTGCTCCAGTCTGCTCCCGTCAATTCCGGTTAAATATTTTGAAAAGGCCCCTTCAAGTCCTGCTTTAGCGACACCGTTGTCGATTCCTATTGTTCCTGAACCGATTTCTGAGGTTGCCAATTCACGTTTGTAGTTTCTGTCTACGATAAATCCGCCTTTATTTTTACCTCTTTTAAAAATCGGGAACTTTCTGATTCTGTCGTACTGATCAAAATCAAGCCCTTTTACCAAAGAATAGTATTGGTTTTTGTTCTTTTTCTGCTCATCAAATCTTTTTCTGAAATCTGCTCTTGATTTTCCGAACATTTTGCTCAAAGAATCGGTAAGTGCGCCGATATTATTGCTGTAAACCGTATCTTTTATCGTTTTAAAATCAAGATAAATGTCATAACGCATCACCGTTGTTGCCAAAATCGATCCGTCTGAAGCGAATAAGTTTCCACGGGCTGCTTTCAGAGTGGCTGTACGGTAATTATTATTGATATAATCATCTTTGATCTCCTGTACATTGGTATTCTGAAGTATAACAATTCTTGCCAAAAACATCACAAATACGCATAAAGCAACTGTTGCGAAAAGGTAACCCCATCGCAATGTTTTCTTTCTTTTGTTATCGTAATCATTTTGTTTTTGCATCGGTACTATCCAATTTTATTAACAATTTGTGCGGGTGACTCTCTAAAGTCATGAGTGAATCTGAGGCAACTTCTTTTCCGAGTTCAGATTCCATTTTTACTTTGATCAGCTTACTTTGTGCGTAAGCGTTTCTTGATTTGTATTCTTCCGTTTCTTCTTTTAAGGCATTGACAATTTTTATTTTTTTGTTGACTAAATGATTGCTGTAAATCATTGCCATCATCAAAACAAACAACAGCAGGAAGTATTTGTAATACAACTTGATCTCATCCCTATTAAGGAAGTTCCCTTTTATAATGTCTATAAAAGTGAGTTTCTTCTGAGGTTTGTATGTTGTTCTTTTTGCCACAGACTTTGTCTGATTTATTTTTTAAATATTGTTATTGACCACCCCGTCAAAAATTCTTTCGAATTTTTGCCACCCCTCCAAAGGAGGGGAATTTTACAAGCCGTGATTTTATCACACTTTTATTCCTGTTCTCATTTTTGCACTTCTCGCTCTTGAGTTTTTTTCAATCTCCTTATTATCAGGAATAATTGCTTTGCTCTTTACAAGTTCAAATGCTTTTTTATAATTTCCGTAAATGTCTCTTTCGGGTTCGCCTTCAAACATTCCGTTTTTCAAAAATCTTTTTACCAGACGATCTTCAAGAGAGTGATAAGAAATGACCACCAATCTTCCTCCCGGTTTTAAGATATTATAAGACTGAACCAGCATTTCTTTCAAAACCTCCAGCTCCTGATTGACTTCAATTCTTATTGCCTGAAACAACTGTGCATAAAATTTATTTACTTTATGTGGCGGAAGATAACTGAAGAGTTTTTTCAAATCTTCTGTTGTTTCTATCGTTTTGGTTTTTCTGTGGTGAACGATGTCACGAGCCAATTTTCTTGCTTCTCTCAATTCACCGTAATAATAAAAGATATCTGCTAAAGCTTCTTCGTCATATTCATTGATGACTTTTTTAGCATCAAGACTTTGCATGACATTCATTCTCATATCAAGCGGCGCATTGCTTCTTGTAGAAAAACCTCTATCTGCTTCATCGAACTGATGAGAAGAAACGCCAAGATCAGCTAAAATTCCGTCAACCTGAGAAACGCCATACATCAGTAAAGAGTTTTCAAGAAATCTGAAATTTTGATTGATTAAAGTAAACTTACGATCATCCAGCTTATTTTCGAGCGCATCCAAATCCTGATCAAATGCGAATAGCTTTCCGTTTTCGGAAAGTCTGCTTACGATTTCACGTGAATGGCCACCGCCACCAAATGTGCAGTCCACATAGATTCCGTCCGGATTCGTCACCAAATCATCCACACTTTGCTTCAATAAAACGGGGTTGTGATACATGCTATTTGTGCTTATTTTAATTATTCTTCATCAAAAGCTCCCATTACATCTTCTGCAAGACTTGCAAAATCGTTTTCGTTGGTTGCTATTACTTTTTCGTATGCTTCTTTATCCCAAATTTCAAAAAGTTCTCCTGCACTTGTCACCACAATATCTTTATGTAAGTTGGCAAAATGGGTAAGGTCTTTTGAAATCTGCAGTCTTCCTGCTCCATCCAGCTCCACGGTTTTCACTCCGGCTGTAAACATTCTTATAAAATCAGCATTTTTCTTGATGAATCTGTTTAGTTTGTTAATCTTATCCATCAGTTTATCCCAAGCTTTCATCGGGTAAACTTCAAGACACGGTTGAAACACAGATCGCTTTACCACAAAGGTTTTATCCTCAAAATCCTCCATCTGCTTAATCAGCGATGAAGGCACTTTAAGGCGACCCTTGTCGTCTATTTTGCACTCATATGTTCCAATGAAATTTCTCATTTGGGACAAAATTAGAAATATTTTTCCAAAACTTCCCACTTTTTCCCACTTTTTGACTTAATGTTAATAAGTTTTGATTACAACTGATAATCAATGACATAAATCTTTGAGATAAAATAAGAAGAAGATCTATTTATTCATCGCATAGCAAAAAGATTTTTAAAATTTTACACCACAATGGTTTTATTATATTATTTTTAGTTTAAATTAGATATATCAAAATATTTTTGGTGTTTAATTTGTATTTTTGCAAGGCTTATACAGGCACTTATGAGATTTAGTACAAAAAAAGAAAAGAAATACAACTTTATAGAAGCTGGAGAAGGCCACCCGCTTGTGCTTTTGCACGGGTTAATGGGTGGATTGAGTAATTTTGATAAAATGGTGAATTTTTTTTCAGATAAAGGTTTTAAGGTATATGTGCCTCAATTGCCGATCTACGATTTGCCCGTACTCAATACCAATCTCACCACTATAGCGAAGTATGTAATTAAATTTATAGAAACCAATATTGGCAAACCGGTTACCATTGTAGGAAACTCTATGGGTGGTCATGTTGGTTTAATATTAACTTTGGCAAGACCTGATCTGGTTCAGAATCTTGTTCTTACCGGAAGCTCCGGTTTATACGAAAGAGCTTTTGGTGACAGTTTCCCGAGAAAAAACGACCGTTCCTACATCAGAAAAAAAGCAGAAGAGGTTTTTTATGATCCTTCAGTAGCAACCGAAGATTTAGTAGATGAAGTTTTCAGTGTTGTAAATGACCGTATGAAAGGAATTAAAACGGTAATGTTGGCAAGAAGTGCCATCAAACACAATATGCTGAATGATCTTCCTAAAATCTCAAGACCAACCTGTCTGATCTGGGGAAAACAGGATAATGTAACACCACCTGAAGTTGCAGAGGACATGCACAAGTTTATACCAAACTCTGATCTCTTCTGGATCGATAAATGCGGACATGCTGCAATGATGGAAAAGCCAGATGAATTCAACGAAATTCTTTACAACTGGGTAAAAGATAAAGTATAATAGATAAACCATTAAGAGATTCTTAATGGTTTGTTTTTCTAAATAAAAATCAATAAAATGGTTATAAAAACAGCAACGTTTGTAAAAAGCAGCGGAAAATGGCAGGAATGCCCCGAACCGAATATGCCGGAATATGCATTCATCGGAAGATCAAACGTAGGAAAATCTTCACTGATCAATGCGATGATGAATCATAAAGATTTAGCAAAAACTTCGGGTACACCGGGAAAAACGCAGCTTATCAATCATTTTTTAGTAAATGAAAACTGGTATCTCACCGATTTACCGGGTTACGGATATGCAAAAGTTTCTAAAGTTCAGCGAAAGGATTTTGAAAAGCTAATTACTAATTATATTCTCAACAGAAGAAATCTTGTGAATCTTTTTGTTTTGATAGATTCTCGTCACAGTCCGCAAAAGATCGATCTGGAATTTATCCAATGGTGCGGCGAGAGCGGGGTTCCCTTTTCTATTGTCTTCACAAAAGCAGATAAACTGAAACCCAATGTTGCCATTCAAAATGTAGAAGCCTATAAAAATGAACTTTTAAAAACCTGGGAAGATCTTCCTGAAACTTATTTAACTTCAGCAGAAAAGAAAGAGGGATGTGAGGAAATTTTAAATTTTATTCAGACCACCAATGAGTTTTTAGAAAATAACAGCGTAAGTTTTAATGAATAATATAATCTGGAAAATAAAAAGTTTTGATGAATTAACCGTTCCTGAATTTCACGAAATCATCAAAGCGAGAATTGACGTTTTTGTAGTGGAACAAGATTGCCCTTATCCCGATCTGGATGGATATGATCAAAAGGCGATTCACCTTTGGGCAGAACAGGACAATAGCATTTTAGCATACTGCAGAATTTTTGATAAAGGAATTAAATATAATGAAACTTCTATCGGAAGAGTTTTAACTTCGGAAAAAGGAAGAGGAAAAAATTTAGGTAAACAATTAATTCAATATGCTGTTGAAACGATAGAAAACAGATTTAAAACTTCAGAAGTAAGAATTTCTGCTCAGGATTATCTGTTGAAATTTTATTCTTATTTTGGTTTTCAAGATACCGGAAAAAAATACCTGGAAGACAATATTCCGCACACAGAAATGTTCAGAAAATAATAAAAAAGAGTTTCATGGGTTTGAAACTCTTTTTTATTTAACTCAGCAAAGGTTGTGCTTCATGGCAAAAAGAACCAAGCCAACCCTGTTTTTGATATCGAGTTTAATAAAAACCGAATCTCTGTAGCCGTCAATTGTTTTTGGGCTGAGAAACATTTTATCGGCAATTTCTTTATAGGTAAGTTCACTACAGGCAAACTTTATAAATTCTATTTCCCTTTCTTTAAGCTCCGAAAGAAGAGACTGATTTTTCAGATCTTCCGTCTTTACTTTGAGAAGTTTCTGGGCAACAAAATCGGTATAAAAACTTCCTTTTTCAAAGACTGTATCGATCGCCTGAAATAATATTGATGGCTGCATATCTTTCAGTAAATATCCTTTTGCTCCTGCTTTTAGCATTTTTATCAAAACTTTTTCGTCATCTTCCATCGTCAATGCAATTACTTTGATGTAGGGATGATGTTCAGAAAGCCATTCTGTGGTTTCTATTCCGTTTTTAAAGGGCATATTGATGTCCATTAAAACGACAGCAGGCAAATCGGCCGTCTTTTCTAATGCTTCGATAAAATCTTCACCATTGGGATGATTCATCACGACTTTGTATTGTGGGTTTTCGGCGATCATATTTTCCAATGCTTTTGACATTAGTGTATGATCGTCAACTATTGCGATAGGGATTGTTTTCATGGCTGATTTTTGTAATAAATAATGGATGTCTGTGTACCTTTATCAATCTCGGAACGGATGGAAAATTCTGCGTGTATGATTTTCGCTCTCAGTTCCATATTTTTAAGTCCGGATCCGTCTTTCACGGTTTGGGTGTCAAACCCTTTTCCGTTGTCATTAATTTTAATGCTTAGCATTTGTTGACCGTCTTCTATTTCTATTGAGACATTTTTAGCCCTGGAATGTTTCAGAATATTATTAATGCTCTCCTGAATAATCCTGAACAAAATGAGACCGTGCTTCGGCGAAATATCGATATCATGTTTTTGGGTAATCAGTTCTATTTTAAGCAACCTCAGTTTGCGGATTTTATTTATTTCTCTTTCTAAAGATTCAATTAATCCGAAATGAATGACTTGCTCTGTGATTAAAGTTTTAGACAGATCACGAATATCCTGGATGCATTCGCCTAATAATTCGTTTAATTCGATCAACTCTTCCTTTTCTGAATCTTTCATTTTAGCAATCAGCTGGTTTTGCCTTAAACGAACCACAGAAAGCTTTTGTCCTAAGTCATCATGCAATTCCTGACCGATATAATTCAACGTTTGTTCTTTCATTTCGATCTGAGAAGTAGCCAGCTCCTTTTCAAAACGCATATCTTTTTCCTTTTGTTTGATGAGCAAAGTCGTTTTTTTCTGAATAAAAATCACGTAAACGAAAATCATCGTTAAAACAATGATAAACAATGTTATCGTAAAAACAATGACCATATTGTTTTGTTCCATGCTTTAAAATCTGACTTGTTTAATTTTATCCTGCTTAGTCCAGAAAAGTCCTACTGCAATAATTATATTGCTGATAAGGTTTAATAAAAATAGAATAAAAAAATATATATCCTGTGAAACAGAAGTCCTGAAATAGAAAATCGGGATAATTCCAATATAAAAAATCAGCAAGCCTACCGAAATCCAGAAGGGAAGATAGTTTTTAATCTCAAATATCTTGTCGGAATTAAAGGTCTGATACAAAAATAAAATGATGGAAAACGTTAATAAAAGAATATTTATATAAAGCATATTGAACGAAAAATGCTCAAATAAGCTTTTATCATTATAAAACATTACCGCAATACCGAGAGTGAAGCAAATTAGAACACCAGACTGAATTTTTTTAAGTACAGGAAGATAAAGAAGCTTTAGGTAGTACAACAGATACAGAAAAAACACAATTGTGATACAAACCGTATAAAATCTTTCTGTAAACAAACTTGTGAGCCTGTGGTAGAAATAGAAAAAGAAATCAGTTAATGATAATAAAATATATCCGGCAAAGAAAAAGAAATTTACTTTTTCTATCTTTCTGTATCTTATGACGATTAAAATCATCATGATGACCAAAATCACCATTGAGATTTGTTTTCCTATTTCTACATTCCAGTTCATGACCGCCGTTTAATTCATTGTATTTGTAAGTGAATTCGGTGGTGGCGAAAGATTGGTCATATTCATCGGTTGAATATTTTCCACATCCTGATTCTCATCCGTGATAACACCTCTTCTTTGTCGACTACTAATAGAATCCTGAGTCATTTTTGATGTAGGCATTAAAAAAACAGTCTGATACCCCGCAAATTCAGGTTTTGCCATTTTGTCTGAAGGATGATTTTCAGGATATTTCCCAAGATAAATTCGTATTCCCACATCTTTCAGATTCTGCTTGTCTGCATTTTCTTTTACATATTGAATGTAGCTTTCCATCTCTTCTAAAGAAAACCAATACCAGCGTGAATCTGGGTTTCCGTTTCTGGCTTGGGTAAGGATCATATTGTTGGTTCTGGAATATTCATCAAAAAGAACACGTGCTTCTTCTTTTGTAATCAGTTTACTTTTATAAGCATCACTTATCGGAGGTTCCGGCGGCGGCGGTGTACAGCGAATAGCAATCAAAGAAAAAACAGCTAACAAAAGCACACTCATAACCGAAATTAAATTCTTAAACATAATTGGAGTTTTCATTTTTTTAATTTTATAAGGTTTTGTAACAAAAGTAGTTATAAGACCAAATATAAAAAAGAGGAAAAACACTGTTTTTTGATTTAGTGAAGAGATTATAATGATTTTGTTGAATAGAATAGGCTGTCTCAAAACTGAGACAGCCTATTTTTTTATTTGCCACACGATGCAGTCGTGCGGGAGCGGGGAGTTTTTTTTATTTTACATTATACTTAAATACCTTATCAGACTTTTATTTTTATAATTTTTTTCCAAGGGGTAATAGATAAAATAAAAATTATAGCCAAAAACAACAATCTATTTCTATCTCTTTTTAATCCATCCGGCTTATAAAAATAATCAAATTGTTCGTTGTAGCTAAGTTTTACTTCAGATCCTACAGGATATTTTGAACATTCTTTATTTGCCAATCTTATATAATATATTTTGTCATTATATTTAATGTGAACTGAAGAACTACCCTTAGAATTCCTACATCCCTGCTCAATAATTGTATATGATTTTAGCATACTAGAATTTTCTAATCTTGAGTTTTGACAATAGAAAAACAAAGTATACAAAAAACCTAATACGGCACAAATTGTTAAAATATATTGATTTTTACACATAGTTATTCTCTAATTACTCCTTAACTCTTGTTAACTCTCCAACCGTAATAATTGGCTTTTTAGTTTCTTCCGGTGTCTTTTTGAACAAATCAATGTTCTGTAAAACTTCAGCTCCTCCAGCTTTATATGCATCATTTACAACCTTTACTCCTGCAAAAGCTTTTGTATAATTTTCATAAGCTTTTTTATTTTCAGCATATTTTCTATTATTTCTTGCTCTTGTACTTCGGCTTCTATTAACATCATTCTGCATTCTATTTTTATAGCGGGTCATCTTCTCTCCACTAATATTCATCTTTCGAGCAAGCTTACTCTCCAGTTTATCTACATATTTCAGTGGTATAAATTTACCAATGCCCGCTTCAAGCAATCCGCCAGTAAATGATTTCCAAATATCGAATTCTCCTGTTTCTAATTGATTCGTAGCAGCACTTTCAACCGTACTTACTAAAACATCTACACCAAAATCTATGGTTTTTACCAAAGCTTGTTTTCCTATACCGCTTGTAGCGGCTTTGGTTAGTGCGCTTATTCCTCCTGTTGCAAAACCTGAAACACCAGAAACAGCTAATGACCAACCGCTAACATCTGTTAAAGAGGTTCTGAAATCTTTTCTATCTAAAAAATAGTTAACACCAACCTGCATTATATAATCAGAGAAAATACCTATTATAGCTCCTACGGGACCAGGCATTTCTCCATCATTATCAACATATCCGATTGGGTCATTAACAACGTAAGAATAAGGTGTAATATATGGGAAATATTCTGCGGCTGGATCCACCACACCCCATCTTCCGATATCCGACATATAAAATCTCGCTCCATAATCATACATTCCCGTCTCTTGTAGTTCTTTTCCGTTGTACTTATACTGATAACTCGGGTTTCCAGCCAATGCATTATACCCATCATGCTTCAATCCAAAAGGATAATAATTGTTTTCCTCAAGAACTTCTATGCTGCTGCCATTGTGAAAATAACTTAACCTTGTATTTCCCAAATGGTCTGCATAATTGTAAATATACTTATTTTTTACAAAATCATAGTAGCCTTCTGAGGTGGGTACAAATTGTAAAACGTCATTAGCATATTGATAACCATCTAAATAATCTGTAAATTTACTAAGTAAATTTAGTGCTAGAGGGTTCTTATATTTATGGAGCTTTCTTATTTTCACACCATCAGATCGGTAGACATAAGTAGTGGTTACATATATCTTACCACCTCTTGTCGTGATAAAATCATTATGTTTTATATAATTTGGCAGATTAAGGGAATTGTATTCAATATATAATATCCCTTTATCCTCATGCTTTTCCATGTTCCCGTTCAAGTCATATGTAATCGCAATTCCTGAGGTATCGGGATAACCTCTGTAGTCCGTTGAAGAATCGGTTACCGAGTTGAGTCGGTTACCCGTTACAGGATAATTGTAACTGTAAGTCAGGTCATCGATGATACCTGCCGTTGTATTTCCGTCTTTTGAAGCTGATCTTTTTAAGTTGGTAATATTTCCGTTCAAATCATAATCAATCTTCTCAAAATATTCTTTTGCTGTGGGATTATCATCACGCTGATAAAATCCTGCTCTCAATCTGTTTAAGCCATCATAAACATAACCATATCTTCTTAAATTATCGCCTACAGTCGTATTGGTTCGCCAGTCTACTTCTGCAATATTTCCGTTATATTTTGGCTGTACCAAAAGTCCCGAGAAATCATTATTCGGCATTTGTTGACCTTCGACCTGGTTGTATTTTATCTTATACCCAAACAAATCACCTCCGCTTAAATCATTCGGATCATTGATCCCGGTCATCCATCCTCGGATGTTATAGGCATAATCTACTGTCTGTAGTCCGTTTCCTGCACTTGTTCCGCCAACTTTCTTGCTTTTCAGTTGTGAAAGCTCGTTGTATTCATTTTGGGCTAAATATTCCACCGCATTTCCGTCAACCTGATGGGTGTGTTCTAACAACCTGTTTTGATGATCATACGTGAAATTTTCTGTAATCAAACGTTCAACATCGGTATCAAGCCTTTTATGTCTTGTGACAACCTGTTTCGGAGTTCCCGAAAAGTTAAGCTGGGATTCCTTTTTCGTGTAACCTCCAAAATGATTGATCGAATGTGTTGCAATAGCTCTTCCTTTATTGTCATACCAAGTATAGTTCTTCGTCCAGTCATCGTCTTCAATGTTTTTTACATAAGAAGCTACAGGCAAACTTTTGGTGTTTACGTTTTGCGTAAAATTATCCGTGATTGCTGCATTGCCTGGAAGTGTTGGGGTAAAACCTGGTGTTCCTAAAGGATAAGTGTCGTAATAATTGACAGACAGAACATGATTGATGGCGGTAGGATATGCATTATTTCCGTAATAGATCTGAATACCGTTTTTACTAAAACCTATAGAGTTTCTTTCTTCCGTAAGAGGTGTTCCAACACCGCCATGATAATCGGCTGCATCCTGAATATCTTTTCTGATGTATGTGTTTCCGATACCTGCTATTGCCGTATAAATAACGCGTGAAAATTTGTCATATCTTGTTAGCAGCCAATCTCCTGAAGGTCTCATATTGGCATCCTGAGTCAGAATTAATCGATCAGCCTTGTCATATACCATATATTCCCAGCCTTTTCCCGGAAGTTTCTTTTCCACCAGACGGTTTCTGCCGTCGTAACGGTATTGATAGCAAAGATTATTAAGTGTGGTTTCGTCAAGTGAAGCAATTGAAGCCAAAGGCGGAATAACAAAGGCAAGCTGGTTATATTCATTATAAACATAATAAGTATCTGCACTTTGTGTTCCGTCAAGCATTTTTCTTACCAATATCGTTTGTCCCTGTCCATTCTTAAATTCAATGGTTTTATTGCCGTCTTCATCGGTCACCGTGTTTTTGTACAGCTGAGCTGTTCCATAGCTTCCGCTGTTACTGATTTCAGAATTCGTTGCATTGTTTACCCAGGTTGTTGTCGTGGTAAACCTGATAACTTCTCCTGCAATATTCGCATCATAATCAAACTTTACAGGATTCTGACTCCAGTCATTACCCACCTGGAGCTGCTGCTGGATTCTGTCTAATGGCGAGTTTTCTAAAATCTTCTCCGAATAGATCTTTTCTGATCCGTAAATTCCGGGCTGTGTCGCATTAGATAAAGGACTGGAAATAATAGCTCCGTTCATAGTATTGGATTGCGGGACAGGTAAATAATCTTTTACCTGTCTGCCGAAGCCGTCATATTCGATATGCGTTACAACATCTTTTTGAAGAGGTGATGCTTTTACATTCACGATCTGTTTTGGTCTACCCAACCCATCGAAATACTGAACGGTTTCTGCTGTTTTAGATGGTGTAGTGCCATTATAATCAAGATATGTTTTCGTGTAAACATAATTTTCTGTAGGACTTAGTTGTGCATGCATCGAAGAACCGCACAGGAGTAAAGCTCCTACTGGAATGAGTATTTTTTTCATAGTTATGTTTATTTTTGATATTGTAGTTGAAACACGATTGGAGAATATGAGTTAGGATCTATAGTCCCAGAAAGTAACTTAACAATACAATTACCTACAGTGTCAATACTTATTTTCCATTGACGATTTGCATTATTACTTGTCTCAAAATAAATAATTTCTTTAGAAGTCATAGGAACACAATCAGCCCCCACTTTTCCAATGTTTACGCCGCTAGACCATGGTTGAACGAGCTCATATCCAGAGAATACAACATTAAAAGTAACTGTATTTAAAATTGAAATTGTTGTATTATTAGTAAAGAATGGATTACCAAGATACGGTGAGAAAATAAAATTACATGATAGAATAGGTATGCAAACCGCATTTTGGTTAGCTGCATTCTGACCATTTAAATCTATATCATCTATAGCCTTTTGATCAGCATCTGTTTGGCTGACATATGAAAAATAAGTATTTGCAGGTACTGTATACGTGTAGTCTGCGCCAACATAATTTAATCCACAATTATTTCTCGTAAAGCTTTGACTTCTTACTATATTAAAGTATTTAGTCGGAACATAATTATATTTAAATTCTTTAATAATCTTTCCATTGACATCTTGTATTTTCTCTAACCTGTTGCTACTGTCATATTTGTAATATTCTTCAATACCTGAGGGTGGAATAATTGTTTTTATACCAGAGATTGGATCATAAGCATAAGTAGTTATTAGGTAATTTTGCAGCTCTTGTTTAGATTTAAATTGCTTAAAATAATTCATCAAATCATCTTCCGTTGTTTCATTGATATCCGAATTAGATTTTTTAACTATATCTAAGTCTAAGTAAGAACTATTATTGTTAGGGTCTAATTGAAAAGCTTGCATTACTTCTGAGTATTTTGCCCCTTCAATTTTTGCAATTATTTTTGTTTGATTGTACCCCCAGATATAAGTGGTTGGCTGAAGAGTTTGTGGTTGGAGCTCTAACAAATTACCTTTTGTATCGTAAAGATTGTACGAAGTTGTTGATTTTACTGCTCCATCATTTATATCGTAATTATATAGTTTTGTTAATTTTATTTTATTCGATGTCGAAGATAGTTTATCAAATAAATAGCTTGCTTTCTCTAAGGTTTTGCCGTTTTTCTTCTGTTGGATTACTATTGGTCGATCTGTTAAGAAATTATTTATCATCTCTGTATAAATAGTCCCTACTTGGTCATGTGGATAAGTGAATTCATTTGAAAGTAGATCATCATTTGATGATATGTTTTCTTTTTTAACTAAAGTAAATTGATTTTCTGGATCATTATAATATTCATATGATTTGTTAGTCGTTATTTTATTTGTTCCAAACCAATTTTCTTCTAGTTGATTAGTTATTTTAAAATCGTAGTAAGGCAAGTAATATGTAGACCCAAAAATATGTATATTCAAATCCATACAAGCAGAGCCAAGATAAGGGCAGACCATTACCGATTGATATGCTTTGCTTCTCGCATTGAATAAATTATAGAGACCTATTTTTGAGTAAGTACTAATAATTTTAGATACTATAGAGCCTTGGGCGTCATATACTATTTTTGATTTCTCCTTCCCTCGTAAAAAATCGTTACTTGTTCGATCTTCAAAAATACTATGTTCTCTACTAACAGTAGTATTAAATGGTAAATCAGGATAATCTGCAAAATCGGTGAAATTATATTCAATGTATCCTCGATTATCATACTCAAAAACTTTTGAATAGCCGATATGAGACCCTGAGAAATTTATCTGTGGAATTAAAGTGTTTAGATTAAAGTTCTTCTCGTGATAATATCCACTACTTGCTCCAACGCCATTTCTATATTCATATAATGTGTTTACTTTCCATTCGGGATAAAAATATTTATTCTTAATATTTAAAATGCCACTAGATAAATTAGAATTTCTTTCGGAAGTATATTTATAGTTTTTAGTAAGTAAGTTTCCATTTCCGTCATTATTAACAATAGATTTTATTCTCACTCCACCACTTATGCTCTCTTCTCCCGCTAAAGATAAATTTTCTTTAATGTATTTTGCATAATTATGAGGTTCGTAACTAAATTCAGTCCATCCTTTTGTAGGATAAGTAATTTTTTTCAAAGTTCCTATCTCTAAATATTGTGGATTAGGTTCTCTGGAAGAGTAGAATGAATTAAAAAAAGAATCATCGTTCAGGGTATTCATAATCATATCTGACCCTTTATAATATCCCCAATGATCTTGTGCTCTGGAAACGAAATTGGGAAGCGAAGAAAAACTGTTGTATTGAAATGAATACTCGGTTTTATCAAAAGTATTTTGCACTTTTTCCAAATTCAAACGCTCATTAGTATCAGCGTTATGATTAAACTCAATCAATTTACCTTGTTGATCATTTTTAGTTTTAATCACTATATTGTTCAACACATAAGGTTTAGTTTGGCTAATTAATCTGTCGATATAATTCCCATAATCCAAATTAGTCAAATCACCAAAAACATCCGATTTGTATGTGCCGTCTTCATTGTGGGTCAAATACCAAAACTTAAATTTTAAAACCAATCCCATTTCATTGAATTTAGTTGTAAATCCACTTTTGATATCCGGATTACTTTGTTGAAATGTTTTATAATTGGACAAAGACCTATTAAAAACTATTTCATTTCCTTCAATTGTTTTTATTTTTTTTAGATATGATGTTCTAATTAATTGGGCATTAGACCCAAAAGACGAAATTGAGAATTCACATGAGTTTGAGCAAGATGACCAAAAACTTAAATGATTGGGATCTTGTTTTATCCTTGTATAAGATCGATCTAAAAAGAACTGTGCTTCAAAGTTGCCTTTTTCATATTCATATTCGTAAATAGCATTCCCATCTTTATCCACCACCTTTGTCAGATTCCAAGATACAGGAAACACAGGTGAAGAATCTTGATTGAAAAAATCCCTTACAGAATATTCAATTGAATTTAAATTTCCACCAAAAACATACTGGGTTCCATTACCATCTATTAAAGTAATTTTCCCTAAGTATTTAGGCATTAAATAACCGGTATGAATAGTATGTCCTCCCACATTTGGATAGGAAGAGTATCCTAAAGAAGGTATATTGTCATTCATATTTATGATAACCTTAATGTTATCATCAGACTGTACCTTCCATTTTCTATCATTTCCTAAAAAAAATTTCCCTGATAATCCATTCATATTAAAAGAAAAAACATCTGGTTGCACATCAGGAAGGATCCCATCTTGAGAATTTGTCCAATTAGAACCATTAATAATTTCAGTATGATAATAGTAACCATTGTAATTCGAATTATTTACACTTTGTAAAGTTGGATCATCTTCATAATACTCATCAGGCAGCCCTTTTATGCTTCTGGATATAACGCCACCAGTATTTAAAGTCCAGTTTTGTCCGACCCACGAAGGCATTTCTGAAACTTTAACACCGCCTGTATCATAAGCCAAATTTATATTTAAAGGAATACCTTTTTCGGAGATATTAAAAATCGGAACTGCCACATTTGCTCTTCCAGTATATAAGTTCATTTGTATATCCCCAAATTTCCCAATTGATGCCGCATTGGGAGATATTATATTATTAGGATTCTCAATTGCTTGTGAAAAGTATAGGTTTGATAATATTAAAAAAAATACAATTATTATTTTTCTCATGTGTTTTATTTTTTAATCAATTTAGCATTCGCAGTTTTCTCATTATCTGTTTTCACAACAATCAAGTAAGCTCCCTGAATCAGGTTCTGCGTATTCATCTTTGTTACCTTGTTCTTCGTTTTCAGTCTTTGTACCAGTCTTCCACCCATATCATACAGCGTGATATCCGCTTCCTTAAACTCAAACCCTATCTCCACATAACAGTAATCACTCACAGGATTCGGATAGATCTTCATATCCTGCTTTTCGATCAACTGGTCAATCTGACTATCTCCCAATTTCACGATCTTCCAGTTTTCTTTGCCTAATTCCTCAGCACTTGTTCCCGCCAATACAATTGAACCGTCTTTATTCATCTTCAGATCAGACAGTCTTTCCTCCTTCTTTCTCGATTCTCCTTTTACATGCTTTCGCCACTGCTCATTGCCTTCATTGTCAATATAAAGCATCCAGAAGGTCTCATCATCACCCTCAATTCTTCCTTCTGCCTGAGTGTATCCGCCAAGCAAAATGCCTTTGGTAAAATCTTGATTCTTTTCTCTTTTATCTTGGCTCTTATTAATCACATTCATGCCCATCAGAATATCACGGTTTTTAAAATTATAGGATTTCTGCCATTGTTCATCCCCTTTGGTATTGAGTGAAACTAACCACAGATCTGTTCCTTCTTCAATTCCCACTGTTTTATTTCCTGACCTTTCAGATCTTGATTCTCCACCGATAATATATCCCGAAGAAGTAAACGCCATCGTCCTTACATGATCATCACCCTTACCTCCGAAATTCTTTTCCCATTCCACCTTTCCGTCTTTGTTAAGCTTTACAATCCAGTAATCGCCTTCTCCATAATTCTCGGTAGCTTTAGGATAACGGGATACGGGATTCGGGTTTTCTGATGATGAATTTTTAACTGTCGCTCCGGAACCCGTACCACGGATCTCGGAACTCCTTGAATAAATCCCCAGCAATGCTCCACCATCGGGAGTAGGAATCATCTTTTCAACTTCATCCAAACCTTTTCCACCTATTATTGATTCCGATAATAGTTTTCCATTTTTGTCTAATCTTGAAATGATGACATCTTTAGAACCGAAACCATTTGATGAATTCTGAACATTTCCAGCGACCATAAATCCTAAATCTGCGGTCTGAATCACCGATCTTGCTTCTTCATCCTGTGAGGTTCCTAAAGTTTTCTGCCAAAGCTCATCCCCGAATTCATTAATTCTAATCAGCCAGATATCAGATCCGCCTTTTGAATCGTCTTTTTTATCTAAACCTTTTGATGAATAAGAAGTTCCTGCAAGCAAAAACCCGCCTTCCTGTGTGGAGATTGTTGCCGACAGAAAATCATGGTTTTGTCCCGAGAAGTATTTTTCCCAGACTTCCTCACCCTGTTGATCGAGTTTCACCAAATGGAAATCGTAGCCGCTGTTCTGTTTTGAGGTAGAAGATAAACTTCCAGCACCGAGCTTCCCGCTTCCAGCCTGAATAGAACTTCCTGTAATAAGGTATTGCTGATCTACGGTAGTGGTTACCTGGGAAAGAAAATCCTGTGTCGAGGACTTAATATCTTTCTGCCATACCACTTCCTGAGAATATAATACAGCAGTCGTACATATAAGAAATGTACTCATGTAAAGTTTTTTCATGATTTGTTTTTAATAATATTTTTAAATTTATAGAAATCTTTTAAATCCTAAAAATGATCTAAAGATTAGGGAATAGTCTCTTTTGTATAACGAAAAAATGCGTCTGTTGAAGGTTAATAGTTTTATTCATCTTTGTTCATCATATTTTGTGTTTGGTTTAATTCTGCAAATCTAAAATATTTTAAATTTACTTCAAAATAATTCACTGTACTTTTTCTCATAATCTATTGACTATTAGTCAATAATACAAATGTAATCCTGTGCAGCGACAGAACTCGTCGTGTCTGAAATATTTTTTCCAAGTAAATTATTTTAAAAAAAATAACTTTAAAACTGTACTATAAAACAACAAAAGCCACCCGAACCGGATGGCTTTTTTATATGAAATTTATTAAAACTAATTAATCAATTCAAATCTCGCATACTCAGCGATTTTCTTAGGAAGCTTAATGCCTTCTTCAGTCTGATTATTTTCAAGCAACGCCGCCATAATTCTTGGTAACGCCATTGCTGAACCGTTTAAGGTATGAACCAATTGAGATTTCCCGTCTGCTTTGTAACGGCACTTCAATCGGTTTGCCTGGAATGTTTCAAAGTTCGAAACTGAACTTACTTCCAGCCATTTCTCCTGAGCTGCGCTCCAGACTTCAAAATCATAGGTCATCGCAGAAGCAAAACCCGTATCTCCACCACAAAGTCTTAATACTCTGTAAGGCAATTCCAGGTCTTCCAAAATTCCTTTGATGTGCTCTACCATTTCTTCCAGAACAGCATAAGAATTCTCAGGTTTTTCAATTCTTACAATTTCCACTTTTTCAAATTGGTGAAGACGGTTAAGACCTCTTACGTGAGCTCCGTAACTTCCCGCTTCTCTTCTGTAACATTGAGAAAAGGCTGTATTTTTAATCGGAAGATCTTTCTCCTCGAGTAAAACATCACGGTATAAATTCGTCACCGGAACTTCTGCAGTAGGAATTAAATATAAATCATCTGCATTTACATAATACATCTGTCCTTCTTTATCCGGCAACTGTCCTGTTCCGTAGCCAGAAGCTTCATTTACCACGTGAGGCGGATTTACCTCAAGGTAACCTGCATCTGTATTTTTATCTAAGAAATACTGCACCAAAGCTCTCTGCAATCTTGCTCCTTTCCCGAAATATACAGGAAAACCGGCTCCGGCAATTTTTACGCCCAGTTCAAAATCGATCAGGTTGTATTTTTTTGCCAGTTCCCAGTGCGGAATTGCGCCCTCACCCAAACCTTCCACATCATGAGACTGATAAATGATTTCATTATCATCGGCAGAAATACCTGCTTTTACCAATTCGTAAGGAATATTCGGAATCTGATATAAAATATCCAATAACGCTTTTTCTTTTACATCCAGCTGTGACTTTAATTCCGACGTCGACTCTTTATATTGTGCTGTTTTAGACTTTGCAGATTCTGCTTCTTCTTTTTTTCCTTCTTTCATCAACATTCCAATTTCTTTGGAAATTTTGTTGATCTCGGAAAGCTGAGAATCTAATTCAAACTGAATTTTCTTTCTTTCTTCGTCGGTAGCAATAGCCTCGTCTACCAACTCAGGATTCTTGAATTGTCTTTTCTGAAGACCTTCTAAAACGCGCTCTTTATTGTCGCGCAAAAAATTAACCTGTAACATAGTTGTTGGGTGTTTGATGATGGGTGCCTGATGTTAATTTGATGAGAAAATATTTTAAAACTTCCATCATCGTGCATCCTGCATCCCGCAATTTTGCAAATTTAAGATTTATTTTGTGACTGTAGCGGTGTTGGGCTGATCCTGAACCTTCGTAAAAATCAATTGATTGTTATAAAGCACTCTGAAGACTTCAAAAACGGAGGAGGAGGATCGGTAAAATATTTCCATACTATCGATCACCACAGGATCATTCTGAGTTTCGGATATTTTCTTGGTTAAAGAAACTTCCAACAGAGATCTGTAGGTTTTACTTCCATCCGCTTCATCTGCCACAAATTCTCTGGTTGCTCCGGCAATATATTCGATATAATAAGTGGAATCGGCGAGCATTTTGCGGCTGTAATTTACATTAGCGATATCTTTATCAGCCAGTTCATCATTGAAAGAAACTCCTGTAAAAGAACCTACTTTTGTAGGATTCAGCATGGTTTTTCCCGAAGAATCCTGAATATAAAGATTGAATATTTGATCGATTTTCTGCAAATCTTCATCATCACTTCCGCAGCTGAGAAGTGTAAGACCGAAAAGCATCAATAAGGGAAATAATTTCTTCATTTGCACAAAGATAAAATATTCATCAAAAATAAGTTGGGTGATTTTCAAAATATTTCTGATACCAAAGCTCAAAAGTGACCAATTGCCAGATTTTCACACAATCATACTCATTTTTTTGGTTGTTCCACCATTCATCGATAACTTTTGTATTGAAAAAATTTCTCTTTTTCAGACTGCTTAAATTTTCAAGAATAAAATCTCTTACTTTCGGTTCAGTTTTAATAAAATGGGCAAGCGGAAAAGAAAACCCACGCTTCGGCATCTGTAAAATCTCCTGAGGAAGATATTTTTCAGCTACTTTTCTTAGAAGCGGTTTATTCTGAATACCATTGTAACGCAATTTTTCCGGTAATGAAGAAACATACTCAATTAAATCATTGCTTAAATAAGGATAACGGAATTCCACGCTATATTTCATCGCACTCAGATCGTCTCTGAAAACGTGATGCGAAGACAGAGAATATTTCATGTCATATTCAAAAAGCCCCTGATAATCTTTGCTTTCAGATAATTGCCTATCTTTTAAATTGATTTGAATTGAATTAAAAATATTTTCAGAAAAAACATTTTTAGCTTCCAAAGGTTTCATTCCCAACTGACTTTGGCGGAAAAAATCCAGCATATCATCCTGAGAAAAATAGTTTTTTACTTTTTTTGAAAAATTATCGTTGGTCAAAATAAAATGTCGCACAAAATTGAAATTTCTCATGGAAAGCCATTTATTAAGCTTCAAAGAATGAGAATATCCTGCAAATAGTTCATCGGCTCCGTTTCCGCTTAGAACAACTTTAAAACCATTATTTTTTGCATATTCTGCAGCATTCATCAACACTTCCAAACTGCTGTAAGGTTCTTCAAAATGCTGAATATTTTCTTTTAACTGATCTAAAATCTCACCATCCGAAACTTTCTTCACATGATGCCGAATATCGATCTTGTCCGCTAACAAAGATGCATTTTCAACTTCGCTTGCTGAAAATTGGTACGAGATTGTGAATGCATTAATATCATTTTTATAAGGCTTAGATTTGGCAGTAATCAAAGTAGAATCAATTCCGCCGCTCATCATACTCGTGACCGGAACATCGGCAAAAAGTTGTTCTTTTACACTTTCAGAAAGAAGTTGGTCAACTTTCGCAACAGCTTCATGTTCTGTAATATTATTGTTTTTTTTAGCAGGAAAATTCCAGTAAAACTGTTTTAATGTTGAAAAATCTTTTAAATCAACCGTTACGAAACTGGCTGGTTCTAATGAGAAAATGCCTTGAAAACAGGTTTCCGGAGCCAAAGTCGTCTGAAAAAGGAAATTCGTATATACTCCATTCCAATTGATTTCAGGTTTGACGAATTCATTTTTCAGAATAGATTTTATTTCTGACGCCCAAACCAAAGCATCATCATTTTTAAAATAAAATAAGGGTTTCAGCCCGACTCTGTCTCTTGCCAGAATGAGTTTTTGTTGGTTTAAATCAATTAAAGCGATCGCAAACATTCCGTCGAATTTAACGAACATTTCAGTTCCCCATTCTTCGTAAGATTTTAAAATAACTTCAGTATCTGAGCTACTTTTAAAACTATAACCTAAATCTTCAAGTTCTTTCCTGATTTTTTTAAAATTATAAATCTCACCATTGAAAGTAATGGTAATTTTTTCATCATCGGAAAGCATCGGTTGGTGACCTTTTTCGGACAAATCTACAATCGAAAGTCTGCGAAAACCCAAAGCAATTTTTGAAGAAGTTTCATCCAGAACAGGAAAAGTTTCTTTAATTTTTTGTGTAGAATCGTTTCCGGAAAAAGATTCACCAGCGAATCCATCAGAAGTCCAGAAACCTTCGTCATCCGGACCGCGGTGACGGATGGCTCTATTCATTTCTAAAATATTTTTAGAAGAAATTTCTTTCTTAAATGAATAATAGCCGCAGATTCCGCACATATTTTAAAAGCTTTTTGGAATGGTAAAAATAAGGATTTGGACTTAATTTAAACCAAGAAAAATAATTAGCTTTTTTTAGAAAAAGTTTTAATTAAAGTATTGATCTCATCTTTTGAAATTATATAATCTTTGATCTTAAAATCTGTAGACTGATAAAATTTCCAGAATAAAATTCCTGCTGAAACGATGTAGGAAGATGTGGTTACCAAACAGGCTCCAAAAATTCCCCATTTCGGAATGATTAAAAATGAACAGGCAACGGTAATCAACAATCCTATTATTGATTTGATGTTTAAAATTCTGAGTTCTTTGATCCCCGAAAAGTAATATCCGATCATATCGCTGACTGCAATGGCAAAAATTCCGGGGGACAGCAATAGCATGATCTTTTTTGTCTCACTAAATTCTTCGCCGAAAATCTGCGTATAAATAAAGCCCGGAATAACGAGAATTCCTAAAACAAAAACAAGCATTAGGGTAAACGAAAGTTTTAGTGAAGACTTTGTTCTAAAAATAGAATCTTCTCTACTCTCGCTGTTTACAACATCGGAATAAAGAACAACGGCGATACTTCTCGTGATCGTCCAGATCGCTTCAGAAAAGGTGATTCCTATGGAGAAAATTCCGACTGCGGCAATCCCTTCAAAATGTTCAAGAAAATAAAAGGAAAGCCTGTAATTGAGAAACTGTATGAATGCGCTGAGCTGAGTTTTCCAGCCGTATTCAAACATGTTGATGAAGACATCTTTTGAGAAAGAAAATTCAGAGCTTTTACATTTTTTTAAAATAAAGAAAAGACTGGTCAGAAATAGAAAGAGCAGACATAAAATCTGCGCTAAAAAGTAAACTGAAACATCTTTTAGTTTGACAATATAAATCAGGAAAACAATAAATAAAACATGAACAAGCTGCTGTAAAACCGTATAAATATTAAATAGTCTGATATTTTGCGTCCCGATAAACAAATTGATATTGGTCGATAAAAGTGAAGACAGTACGGAAATCCCGATCAGATCATATAAATAATCGCTTTGAATTCCTGCAAAACTAAACAACAGCGGAACTGCAACTCCTGTAACAACTGACCAGAGATAAGAATAAACCAGAACCTGCTCAATTTTAAACTTTCTGGCAAAATAAGAAGTGCTGCTTCCCGAAAAAATACTGCTGAAAAAACTGACAACGGCAACATTCGCAATGACAATCGAAATTGTTCCTTTCCCTTCACTTCCCCACATATTTGTAGAAAAGATCACCAAGCCAAAGCTTAATATCAAAATGAGAAACCTCGAAATGAAAGTCTGAACAACTTTGAGCTGTTTCATCTGTTGCTTTTTGGTAAAGAATTCTGAATAAAGTTAACAAAAGAATTTTTGATCACCTTCCAATTATAATGTTCCATAAATTCTTTTCTTGCATTGGCTGCATGAAGATCATATAATTTTGAATTTCTGAGATAATTTTCAACATGGGTTACAATCTTCACAGAATCTTTAGGATCAACCAAAAAACCAAACCCGAAAACATTCATATGCTTTCTGATTCCTTTTAAATTCGAATAAATAATCGGTTTTCCGGCTCCCATATAATAAAAAAGCTTGATCGGAAGCGAATGATGATTTTCAAAATTAAAATTTCTCAGATCAAAACAAATATCTGCATCAGCAAAAGCTTTCGTAAACTCTTCAAATGAGGTTGGCTGTTTGATCTCAATATTTCTTACCGAAGATTTGGTAAGAATTTCAGCAAAATACTCTCGATCGTTTTTACTTCTGGTTGAACCTACGATCAGAATTTTAATATTCAGCTGCGGATTTCTTTTGTTCAGTTCTTCGACAGCATTGAAAAAATTGCTGATTCCTTTATCTTCCGAAAGAGCTCCGGTATAGCAAAGCGTAATTTCGTTGGAGCTGAGCTTTTTAATGTTTTCAAAAACAAATTTTTCATGCGGATAATAAGGCAGGATCATTTTCTTTTTAAACGGAAAAAAATAAGCCAGCGGAAATTTTTTGGTTTTTTCTCCGAAAATAAAATGTGTGCTCAAAAAACCTGCATACAACTGAATCAGAAAAAATTTAAATCCATGAATCCGCTTCATCGGAAAACTATAATCCTGAAGCATCGACATCGCAGGATACCACTCTGTAATATCGTAAACAATACTAATTTTTTGGATTTTACTGAATTTATGGGCTGCGATAACGGCAATCGGCTCTGAACAAATTATACAATCAGGCCGAAAAGCCTTACAGACATCGAGAAATTTCTGCGTTTTTGTTTTTGCTGATTGATTTAAAATATCAAAAGATTTTATATCAATTTCATCAATTTTACCTTTAAAATCTGATGTTAAACTACAAATTTTCACTTCAAAACCAGAGGTAATTAATTCTTTCGCCTGATGAAAAAAGATTCTGTCATCGTCATAATTATGCGCAGTGGTTAAGAATAGGATTTTATTCATGTAAAATTTTGACGCTATGATCGCGAAGCAATTAATTCTTTTACTATTTTATTTCTCGTTCGCAAAGGCACTTCGTTCAGCCAATGATAGCAGAAGCCTTTGCTGAGTGAAACGCCTTTGCGAACGGGAAATATTTACAAAAATAAATGAAAAAAAATTTGCGGACATAGCGTTTAAAAAACTTTAGTTAGATTACTTAGCTCGAATTCAGTTTAAATAAAATGATAAAAAAATTCCTCATTGGTTTCTAACAATCAGAAGCCAAGAGGAATTTTCAGTATTTTGTAAAGAACTATTTTATAGTTACCGCCCAGCTTTTGTTAAACGGCAATAAAAAATTTCCTAAAAATTCTAAATATGTATTTTTCGAGAAATCAAAAACTTCGATGTCTTTCGAAATTTCTCCGCTTCTGATTTTATTTTTGAAATCTAAAAGCTTTAATGTTTTCACTTCTCCGTTTTCAACAAAGCTCGCTTTCATTCTGTCGAATAAGCCTAATTGATATTCTTCATCAATTTCTCTCATGGTCTTTCCTAAAGCATCGATGCTGCATCCTGAAGCCATTTCTTTCTCTTCATCTACACAAATAATGATAAACTGGTTTTTCTCAATTTTAAAAGATGACGAAAGTGGTTTTCCGTGTGCTGCCCAACCTGCCAGAAAATCATACAGTTTCTCTGTAATTACTTTTGCTTCCTTCGTCGTAAAAGGTCTTGATGCGGGATATATAATCACTCTATAATCGTTTGCTTCAACGATATTAGATTCTTCAATTTTCATACTGAATAAATTTAAAAAGTAAAATTACGCAATTTTCCTGAGTTGAAAACCATTGTATTTTTTACTGATAGCATAGAGAAATATAATGAAAAGCAGAATAACAAAACCAATAAAAAACCTCAAATTGGCGCTGTCCGGAAAGAATATAAATTTGATATAAATGTTTGAAAAAAACAGAACTGCCAAAATCCTGATCCAAATTTCTTTTGAAAAATAAAATATCGCACCAAGCAAAACTAACGATACCAAAGTTATTTTCTTAAAGTTAATAAGTTTAAAAATAAAATAATCAAAGTATTGTTTAAAAGTAAAATCTGCTTTTTCGGCTGAAATCAGAGGTCTTCTGTAGAAAAAACTGTCATAAAATAAATCTTTCCAACCGGGATAATGATAATATTTAATGATCACTATATAAATCAAAGCGAGCGAAGCACCCTGAATAATTAAAGAATAATCAAGCTTTTTGTTTTCATTAAAAAATTTAAACACAAATGTTGCAAAAAGATACGTTGCCGCAAACAGAATATAATCTGGTCTTATTAAAACACAGCAAAGAAGAATAATATAATGAACTAAAGAACTTCTCTTCTGCAATATGCTTATCATAAAAAGCAGCATAAAAACAAACAAAAAAGGATCCGGAGTGGGATTTTCTGCCATACTTCTTACAGGTGGCAACCAGAGAACGAAAAGCGAAATAACGGGAGGTATAAAATAATTTTTAGGGAATAAAAATTTCACCAGATAAAAGAGGAGCAATCCTGCAATGAAATAGGAAAAAATATTCACCATAAGAACCGCATGAGGACCGGTAAACCCTATTTTGTACAAAGCATAAACCGCAACATTAAAACCAACTTTAATCTGATAATACGGCAATTGCTCACCAAATGCTTTATAATCAGCTGTGAAAACTTCATTCGCATGATTATAGGCGACAATATCATGAAATTCTTTTGCTGAAGCTTCTTCTTTGATGGTAGAATAAACCAGTTCGTGCACTTTTTTAGGTTCATTCGGATGTTCCCATGAAAGAATACTTCCTAAATAACCGGGCATATCCCAATCGTACACTCTGTTTTGATAACAGGAATAAGTAAGAAAACTTAAACCGAGAATAAAAAAAAGAAAGGATAAACCCCATTTTAATTTCATAAACTCAAGATTTATCCTTTTCCAGAAAAATTTTTATAGATCTTCAGCTTCTGCCAAAAGCTCTACAATATCTTTTACTTCTACTTCCGTATTTTTATTGAAATGCTTTACACCGTCCGTCAACATGGTATTACAGAACGGACAACCTGTTGCAATGACTTTAGGTTCGAAAGATAAAGCTTCTTCAGTTCTTTCAATGTTGATGTCTTTCTTACCTTTTTCAGGCTCTTTAAACATTTGTGCTCCACCTGCTCCACAACAAAGACCATTGGTTTTGCAACGTTTCATTTCAATTAATTCTGCATCAAGCTTTTCTAAAAGCTCTCTTGGAGCTTCATATTCACCGTTAGCTCTTCCTAAATAACAGGGATCATGGAAAGTAATTCTTCTTCCTTTGAAAGTTCCGCCCTCAATTTTCAGCCTGCCTTCATTCATCAATTGTCTCAAAAACTGCGTGTGATGAATCACTTCATAATTTCCACCCAGATTCGGGTATTCATTTTTTAAAGTATTGAAGCAGTGCGGACAAGCCGTAACGATTTTTTTTACCTCATACGCATTCAGAACTTCAATGTTCGTCATGGCCATCATCTGGAAGACAAACTCGTTTCCGGCACGTTTTGCGGGATCACCGGTGCAGCTTTCTTCTTGTCCGAGAACAGCAAATTCAACTCCGATTTTATTTAAAATTTTGCAGAAAGCTTTGGTTATTTTTTTGGCTCTGTCGTCGAAACTTCCGGCACAACCTACCCAGAAAAGAACTTCCGGAGATTTGCCTTCCATTGCGTATTCCGCCATTGTTTTTATATTGAAATCCATTTTGTTCAATTTGAAAATGTGAGAATTTGAGAATTTGAAAATGTGTAGAACAACCAATTTTCAAATTTTCAAATTGATTAATTATCTAATTTTCCGCCGCCCAGTTCAGACGATCCGCCTGATTGTATTGCCAAGGTGCGGCATTGTTTTCTACATTGGTCATCATCAGGTTTAGTTCCTGTGGCGCTGCAGATTGTTCCATCACCAGGAATCTTCTCATTTCGAAAATGATAGAAAGTGGATCAAGCAATACCGGACAAGCCTGCGTACAAGCATTACAGGTTGTACAAGCCCAAAGTTCTTCTTTTGTGATATAATCGTTCAGCAATTTTTTACCGTCATCTTCAAACTTTCCGTTTTTATCGATGTTTCTTCCTACTTCTTCAAGACGGTCTCTCGTTTTCATTAAAATCAATCTCGGAGACAATTTTTTGCCTGTAATATTCGCAGGACAAACCGAAGTACATCTTCCACATTCTGTGCAAGAATAAGCATTCAGCAACTGAACCTGATTTAAATCGAAAACATCTTCCGCACCAAATTTTGAAGGAGCTTCTTCTGTACCTTCTGCAGGAGCTGCATAAGGATCAGCATTCGGATCCATCATCAACTTGATTTCTTTTGTTACCGATTCAAGATTATTGAATTTTCCGTACAAATCAAGGTTTGCATACCAAGTGCTCGGAAATGCAAGAATAATATGTAAATGTTTTGAATAATAAAGGTAATTCATGAAGAACAGGATCCCTACGAAGTGAAACCACCAAGCTCCTCTTTCAACGATTTCTAAAAAAATATTATCAAAACTGAAAACTTCTAAGAATGGAACCAATGTCATTTCACTTATCGGGAAGCTTCCATGTGCTGCAAGAACTCCTCTCTGCTGTAAAATGAGGTCAGAAGAATTCATCGTTAAGAAAGCGATCATTAAAGCAAATTCAATGATCAAAATCCAGTTTGCATCATTTTTTGGCCAACCGAAAAGTTCTTTCATTGTTAACCTTTTCACACCATAAAAATTTCTACGGATAAAGAAAGTAACCACTCCAATGATTACCAAAAGTGCTAAAATTTCTAAGGTTGCTGTAAAGAAACTGTAGAAACCGTCACCTAAGACTGTAGCTAAGAAACGATGGGTTCCGAAGATTCCGTCAACGATGATTTCTATTAGTTCAATATTAATAATAATAAAACCTACATATACAAATAGATGGAGAACTCCCGCAATTGGTCTTGCCGACATTCTACTTTGTCCCATTGCAACGCGAACCATAGTTTCCCATCGCTCTGCTTTTCTGTCGTTACGTTTAATCTCTCTTCCTAATCTGATGTTTCTGTAGATTTTCATAAGGCTTTTTCCGAATAGCCCGAAACCTGCTATCAGCAAAATCAGAAAAAGTACATTATCAAGATACTGCATGGTTAAGTTTTTTAGTCTTTACTATTCTTACCGAAAACCGAGAAATTGATATATCTCTTAGGATTGGCTTTCATATCTTCAATTAAAGAATTCAGATTTGTAGAAGCAGAATTCAGATTATTGTACAATTGGTCGTCTTTCATGATTTTACCTAGGCTTCCTTCACCTCTGTCGATTCCTGCAACAACACTGTTCAATTTTCCTACAGTCTGATCAAGATTAGCAATTGTTTGATTCAATTGTTTTGTATCAATACTTTCTGCAAGATTTCCGTATTTGTCTAAAGTAACTTTACCGCTTTTCATGGTAAGACTTGCTTCATCCAAAACTTTCTGAAGTTTAGGATCGTTGTTTCCAACCAATCTATTTACACTTCCTGCTGTAGTTTCTAATGCACCAACTGTTTTATTCAAATTATGAAGTAAAACTTTAATTTCCTCTCTGTTCTGAGCATTCATCACCTGATTAGCATTTGCCATCAAAGAATCCACTCTGTGCAAAACAGTTTGCAGCTGATCTTTCACAGGACCAACCTGAGAAGAAAGACTGTTCATCATTCCCAGCTTAAAAGCTCCTTTAAGGGTGTCACCATCTTTTGCAGTTTCGCCACCATAGAATAAATTCACTCTCATTTCTTTACCGCCCATCAAGCTCGGCTCGAAAATTTCAAGATTGGAATTTTTTGAAAATTCAAAATTGTTATCTACGGTTATTTTTACGACAAAATGTATTTTCCCATCTTTGGTTGTCTGAGGAATGATCTTGTCAACCTGCCCTACTTTCAAACCATTAATGGAAACAGGAGCAGATTGTGTCAATCCCTCCACATTATCATATTTAGCGTAAAATATATTATCGGTAGTAAAAAGGCTTCTGCCTTTCATGAATTGGAATAAAATCACAAAGCCGACGATGGCTAAAAGCGCGATTAAACCAGCTTTTAATTCTTTACTGAATTTCACTTGTTAAATTTTTTCTAATGTAGCAAATATAGCACATTTTAAGTTAATCTTTCTCTTTATTGCTCTGCGTAAAATACAAAAAAAGCGCCAAAATAATTTGGCGCTTTTATATTTTTAAATCAGAATCTTACTGCTGAGTTCCAAGCTTGCTCCAGATTTCGATTCTGTAATCATCGATATCTGCATTATCTTGTAAGCTCTTCAACCAAGCCTGACCAAACATTCCTGCATTTCTCTGAGTAACAGACTCAGTAAACTGCTTAGCGTCTCCAGGTTGTTTGTTCAGAGTTTCGTTCTTTTTAACGATCACATAAACGCCTGTTCCACCTTCGATCGGGTTTGAAGTTTTTCCTTTTGCAATCCCAAACGCTGCACCAGCAACTTTAGGCTCCATTGCTCCGGCTACAGAAGGATTAAGCATATTTACCTGTGCAGATTGCTTAGTTGTAGCAAATGTTTTAGCAACCTGATCTAAACTTCCTGCTTTTCCGATTTTAGCTGAAATCTGTTTTGCAGCCAGTTTATTCTGAACAACTGTTTCTATCTGATCTCTTACAGATTCAGGATCTGCAAGACCTTTTTCTTGTTTTCCGTTCAAGTAAACAACAATTTTATCTCCTGTGCCGTCTACTGTAAAGAATTCGGTATCACCTTTTTCTCTTTTCTTATCAAAAGCCCAAGCAATGATTTCACCGTCTTTATCTGTTCCTAAACCTTGTAACTGACCGTCAAATCTTTTTGCAGATTTAGCATTAGAATACTGGTAGTTTGATTTTTTAGCAATGTTTACGAAATCGTTGAAAGATTTCCCCTGAATCTGCTGAATAAATCTTCTTGCTTTTTTATCTGTTTCTGCTTCAGTAGCATCAGAAGGCTTGATTGTTTTTACGATGTGAGCAATTTTATAACCCATTGCTCCGGATTTTTTATCTTCAACATTGATGATGTGGTAACCGAAACTTGTTTCGGCCAAACCTGTTGCACCTTTAGGATTATTAGCCAAAAACGCTAAATATCCTGGAGCAAACTGACTTTGAGGAGTCGTCCAACCCACACTACCTTTTCTTTCAACAGCACCCGGTTCATCAGAAAGCTTTAGACCTTCTGCAAATTTTGCAGGATTAGCTTTAATTACAGCCATTAAACTGTCCGCAATTTTCTTAGCTTCTTCTTTAGATCTTGTTGCGGTAGATCTCTCAGCACCTTTGTAAGAGATTAAAATATGATTTGACAATGTAGAATCTGATGGTTTTTTGTCAATCAATTTAGACAATACATAAAGATTCTGCTCTTTGTAAGGTCCGAAAACCTGTCCGATTGCAGCAGTTTCGATTTTACCCTGTAATCCTTGAGGCATTTGAGTTGCCGGAACATAAGCGTTATTGTAAGGCATATCTGAATTTGCCATTACAAACATTGAATCGTTTGTTGTATTCTGGAAGTTTTCTTTACCACCACTTGCATCAGTACCGCCAGAGAAGATTTTTGTGATCTCTTTCTGTACAGCCGCCTCATCAGCAGCACTTGGAAGAGAAGGGAAAAATGCAATCCCTAAATTTCTGCTCGGCTCAGTTTTAAACTGCACCGGATGTTCATCAATATATTTTTTCAGATCTTCAGTCGTAACTTTAATTTTGTTTTTCTGAAGATAAGAAGCGTAATCTACTTTTACGAAATCGATATCAGCAAGCTGATCTCTTTCTTTCATCAATTCATCAGCTTCTTTTTTACCGGTAGTGATCCCTGTAGAAATATTAGCAAAAACCTGTCTTGCCATTATTCTGTACTCAATCGTTTTTCTGGTTTTCAACCATTGACTGTAAGCTTCGGGATTTGTATTCTGTAAAGTTTCAACTTCTTTTTTAAGCTCCTGAAGTTTGAAGTTACCTTTTTCGTCAAACAACTGTTGATTCTGAGCAAACATCTGATCGAACTGGATCTGACTCCAGAACAAATCATCAGTCATTTCAAAGCCCATTTTTTCAAACTGCTGCTTAATTAACTTTGATTGTACCAATAATTGCCAAGCCTGCTCTTCAAGACCGTTTTTCGGCTGTCCTTGCTGCTCCGCCTGCTGCTGTAATACAAAAAGCTGGTCGTTAAACTCTTCACGGGTAATTTTCTCACCATTTACTTTTCCTAAAACATCAGGGTTTTTTCCAAAAACCTTATCAATACTATCAGGATTTACCAAAAAGGCCAAAAGTGCCAATGCGATAACGCCCATTAAAAGCCAAGGCTTACTCCTAATCTGTCCTAAAATTGCCATTTTATAAATATAGTTTTTATATCAGTGTGCGAAAATACACATTTTTAAGAAATTACAGAAATATAAGTCGTTTTTTTAATTTTTAAAATTCAAATACTCTTAAAATGGAAATTTTGACCGTATTTTTTGATGATTAACAAATGGCATTAAACTTGACAATCTTTAATACAATTCACGTATATTGCCTTTTAAAAGCATATTGTGAAATATCAATCTAACGACTTTAACTGAAAATGACAATTTGTCATTCGATTTATTATGACAGAATTTGAAGATATAAATTTTGATGATATTCTTGGGGACGGTTTCAACATCGTTGCCGAAGAAATCAATCTTTCTGACCTGAATGTAGATCAAGAGAAAAGTTCTGACCAGAATATTTTCCCAATACTTCCGGTAAGAAATATGGTAATGTTCCCGAATGTTGTAATTCCTATTACTGCAGGAAGAAAGACATCGATACAGTTGCTTGAAGAAGCGCAGCAAAATGGCGATTACATCGGAATCGTAAGCCAGAAAAACTCTGATATTGAGCAGCCAACCGAAAAAGATCTTTATCAGACAGGAACTTTGGCAAAGATTATTAAGATCATCAAACTTCCAGAAGGGAATATTACAGCAATCACCAAAGGTTTTCAAAGGTTTAAAATCAAGAAAATTGTAAACAGCCAACCTTATTTTAAAGCTGAAATCGCCAAGCTAAAAGATACGAAAGCTAAAAACAAGGAAGAATACGAAGCATTACTAGAGAATATTAAAGATCTGGCTCTGAAAATTATTGAGCTTGATCCGAACATTCCGAATGCTGCCAATTTTGCAATAAAAAATATCAACAATAATGATGATCTTTTAAATTTCATCAGCACAAATGCCAATTTCCCTTATTCAGAAAAGCAAAAGCTTCTGGAAGAGAAAAATCTCATGGAAAGAGCAAACAAGTGCTACGAAATGATGCATGAGGATTTCAGAAAGCTGGAACTGAGAAATCAGATTCATCAGAAAACTTCCAAAGATTTAGACAAACAACAAAGAGAATATTTCTTAAACCAGCAAATCAGAACGATTCAGGATGAATTGGGAGGTGGCCCGGAAAGCGATGTTGAAGATTTAATTAAAAAATCAAAAACCAAAAACTGGAATGCTGATGTTGAAGAACATTTCCTAAAAGAAATCAACAGACTTCAGCGTCAAAACCCAAATTCTCCCGACTATAATGTTCAGAGAAATTACCTGGATTTTTTCACCGATCTTCCTTGGGATACTTTCACAAAAGATACTTTTGATATTGAAAAAGCCCAGAAAGTTTTAGATAAAGCCCATTTTGGTTTAGAAGACATTAAAAAAAGAATTTTAGAGCACATGGCTGTTTTAAAATTAAAGAACAATATGAAATCGCCAATTCTATTGTTGGTAGGTCCTCCCGGAGTTGGTAAAACCTCTTTGGGGAAATCGGTTGCCGATGCTTTGGGAAGAAAATATATGCGTGTTTCTTTAGGTGGACTTCATGACGAGAGCGAGATCCGTGGTCACAGAAAAACCTACATTGGCGCGATGGCAGGAAGAATTCTTCAGTCCATTAAAAAAGCCGGGACATCAAATCCCGTTATTGTTTTGGATGAAATCGATAAAGTAGGAAAAGGAATGCACGGCGATCCGAGTTCGGCTTTGCTTGAAGTTCTTGATCCTGAACAAAACAGCTCTTTCTATGACAATTTCCTTGAAATGGGCTACGATTTGTCTAAAGTCATGTTTTTGGCAACTGCAAACTCACTTTCAACCATTCAGACTCCGCTTTTAGACCGAATGGAAATCATTCAGATTGCAGGGTATACGCTAGAGGAAAAAATTGAGATTGCGAAGAGACATTTAATCAAAAAACAACAGGACGAAAACGGTTTGACTGCAAAATCTTTCAAACTTGGAAGTTCTGAACTGAAGCATATTATCGAAGCTCATACTTCTGAAAGCGGTGTGAGAACTTTAGAAAAAAGAATCGCAGCGATTGCACGTTGGGTTGCTCTTCAGACCGCTTTGGTAAAAGAATATGACGCTAAAATTTCTATTGAAAAAGTTGATGAAATTTTAGGTGTTCCAAGACCGAAGAGTTTATCTGAATTAACGGATGTTCCAGGAGTTGTTACTGGTTTGGCCTGGACAAGTGTTGGAGGAGATATTTTATTTATCGAAAGCTTAATCAGCAACGGAAAAGGAAATCTTACCATGACCGGAAATCTGGGAACGGTGATGAAAGAATCTGCAACGATTGCTTTGGAATATATTAAAGCCAAACATGAAGATTTGGGAATCAGTGAAGATGATTTGGAGAAGAAAAACATCCACGTTCACGTTCCTGAAGGTGCAACACCAAAAGACGGACCTTCTGCCGGAATTGCGATGCTGACTTCTATGGTTTCTTCATTTAAAAATAAAAAAGTAAAACCTCATCTTGCGATGACCGGGGAAATTACTTTACGAGGAAAAGTGCTTCCCGTAGGTGGAATCAAAGAAAAATTACTCGCTGCAACAAGAGCAGGAATAAAAGAAGTGATTTTGTGTGAAGCCAACAGAAAGGATGTAGAAGAAATCAAGCAGGATTACCTGAAAAACCTGAAAGTAAACTATGTAAGCTGGATGAACGAAGTTCTGGAACTGGCTATCGAAAAATAAAATTTTTATTTATAAATTTATAACCTCATCGGAAAACGGTGAGGTTTTTGTTATTTGTAGAAAAACTTTCCCATGAATTTTTTTAAACTTCCTTTTCTTCCGAAACTTGCATTGGCAGTCATTTCCATTATCGGAATCGGCTATCTTATTAAGCTGGGACAAAGCATTTTGGCTCCATTCTTTTTAGCATTTTTAATGGCTATGCTTTTTTTGCCGATTGCTAATTTTTTAGAAAAAAAACTAAGGTTTCCAAGATCGGTTTCAACCATTGTTTCTGTAATGATGATGTTGACTATTCTCACCGGAATGATATTTTTCTTCAGTACACAGATTTCAAGTTTCAGCAAAGATATTCCGCATCTTACAAAGCAGTTCAATCTGGTGTTCCATAATCTTCAGACCTGGGTTTCACATACTTTCAATTTGAAAATTGATGAGCAGCTCGATTATCTTGATCAGGGTTTAAATAAACTATTATCTTCTTCGGGAATCATTTTAGGATTTACATTTGGAATTTTCTCTACGAGCTTAGGATTTCTAGCATTTTTCATCTTGTTTTTTATCTTCATCTTAAATTACAGAAGAATTTTGAACAATTTCATCGTTAATGTATTTAATGAAAAGCATAAAGCAAGCGTTCAGGAAGTGGTTTCTGAGGTAAGAATTATGACGAAAAGATACATCATCGGATTGTGTCTTCAGGTAATTATCGTCTCTGTTCTTACGACCATTGTTCTGACTATTTTAGGTGTAAAATATGCCATTTTATTGGGTGTTTTAACGGGTTTATTAAATGTTATTCCCTACATCGGAATTTGTATTTCGCTTTTAATTTCTTGTTTTATTGCATTTGCGACGGGAACAGTTTCCACTTGCGTGTATGTAGCAATTGGTTACGTCATCGTTCATGCGATCGACGGAAATATTGTTCTACCTTTTGTCGTAGGTTCAAAAGTAAAAATTAACGCATTATTTTCTTTTATCGGTATTCTTTTAGGCGAACATCTTTGGGGAATTTCAGGAATGTTTCTGTGTATTCCGGCGATTGCGATTATTAAAATTATTTTTGAAAGAGTCGACGGATTGCAACCTTGGGGAAAACTTCTCGGCGAAGATGAAAAACCCAATAAGAAAAAGAAAAGCTACAAAATTTCTAAGAACATCACCTTAAAGGAAATGGATTAGAATATTAATAAGCAATGAATAATTAATATTAAATATAAAAATTTAGTGATTTTTTTATAACGAATTAGAATTTTATTTAATTTTAATAAAAATTCAATTTATGAAAATCATTAAATTTATTATCTGTCTTATTTTTGGGCTCATGTTTATTAATGCAGGCTTAAACAAACTTTTCAACTACATGCCAATGCCGGAACAAACACCGGAGCAAATGAAAATTTTTGAAGCGTTCAATCAATTGCATTGGTTGATGCCTTTGGTTGGAATCGTAGAGGCAATTGGCGGCATATTATTTATTTTCCCAAAAACAAGAGCTTTAGGCGCGATAGTTATTTTACCGGTAATGGTCGGAATTATTCTTCACGTCTTCACGATTAACAAATCAACGATGGGAATGTCGATTGCCGGAGTTCTTTTCCTGATCAATATCTGGATAATTATTGACAACAAAGAAAAATATAAAGCTTTGCTGAAATAGTAGTGTGAATAGTGAATTGTAAATTCGCCTTGCTTGTCAATTTTAAATTCACTTGCGAAGCAAAATTCACAATTCACTATTGACTTTTACACAAATGCACTGAAACCGGTGATCGATCTTCCGACAATCAGTGAATTGATTTCTTTTGTTCCTTCATAAGAATAAATGGCTTCTGCATCGGCAACAAACCTTGCGACATCATACTCCAAAAGAATTCCGTTTCCGCCCATCACTTCACGAGCTCTGGAAACGACATCTCTTGTTCTTAACGTACAAAAAACTTTAGCTAAAGAAGCGTGTTCGTCTTTCAAAATTCCTTCATCCTGCATTTCAGAAAGCCTGAAAACCATTGTTTGCATTGCGGTTAAATTAGAAAGCATTTCCACCAAATGCCCTTGAATCATTTGGAAAGAAGCAATTGGTTTTCCGAACTGTTCTCTTTTTCTGGTATAATCTAAAGCGCTTTCATAAGCTCCTCTTGCACAACCTGTCGCCATCCATGCAACTCCAGCTCTAGTCATTCTCAATACTTTTGCCGTGTCTTTAAATGAATTGGCATTTTGGAGACGATTTTCTTCTGTAACGATACAATCTTTTAATGTAATTAAACCATTTTGTACAATTCGAAGAGCCATTTTCCCTTTAATTTTCTGTACCGAAAAACCGGGATTATCTTTTTCAACAATAAAACCTTTCACTTCACCGTCATCTAAATCTCTTGCCCAAATAATAATAATGTCAGCAAATGTTGCATTTCCGATCCATTTTTTTTCTCCGTTTAAAACCCAGCCTTCAGGAGTTTTTTGCAGGTAACCGTTAAGCCTCCTGCTGCTCCGGAACCCACTTCCGGTTCGGTTAATCCAAAAGCTCCAATTTTTTCGAATTTCTGCATTTGGGGAAGCCATTTTTGTTTTTGCTCCTCAGAACCGCAAATATAGATCGAACCCATTGCCAAACCCGATTGCACTCCAAAAAATGTCGCTATTGAAGCATCAATTCTCGCCATTTCCATTGCAATAACGCCTTCCATCAGAAAAGGCATTCCTTTGCAACCGTAACCTTCATAGGTGACCCCACAAATATCAAGTTTCTGAAACTTTGGAATTAATTCATGCGGAAATTCGTCTCTTAACCAATAATGATTCACCAAAGGCTTAACTTCTTTTTCCATAAACTCCCTTACTTTAAGCTGAACTTCCCTTTGCTCAGGAGTCAGAGTATGATAGATATCGTAGAAATCGCCATCAATTGGTGGAAGATCTTTTTTCTTTTTGTTTGGATCCAGCATTTTCATCATTCCATTGAGTTGCATATCATCAAGCTTGGAAAAATTTTCCATCAGCTTCGGAAGATTTACTTTTTGCGAAATTTCGCTCAGCTGATCAAAATCAATGGCTTTAAAAAGTTCTATAGCGTTTCGGATTTTAGAAAAGGTTTTAGACATATCTATTTTGAGTTTTAATTTGTAAAACATCAGCAAAAATCAATCCGAAATACCACGCTACGCTCCGTATATCATTTACAAAATACTGAATAACAATCATTTAAATCTAAATAATTATTTACAAAAGGTTTACCTGCAATATTCAAACATTACAAAAGATTCTGCTGGAACTTTGGGTTAAGCAAAACATTAAAAATAAATATTATGAAAACGACACACATCAGATTAACGATTGCAACAGCATTATTATTAGGAATTTACTCTTGCAAAAAAGGCGAAGCAACAGCAAGTGATTACGAAATGTCAACGTCTGCAGATTCTGCCTACGTAAATGTATCAGACAGTGTTTCATCTGCTGCAACCATGTCTGTAAAAGACAAGCAATTCATCAAAACAGCTGATGTTAATATGGAGGTAAAGGATGTTTATGATGCAACAATTTCCATTGAAAAATCGGCTCAGGAACTTGGCGGGTTTGTTACCAACAGCAACCTGCAAAGTCGTGTGATTTCTGAAGACACTTACAATACTTCCGATGAAGAAGCAATGCTTGTGAAAAAATATCAGACCGAAAACACAATGCAGGTAAGAGTTCCCTCTTCAAGATTGGGTGAGCTTTTAACTTTAATTAATGATAAAAAACTATTCCTGAATTCAAGAATCATCAATGCGGAAGATGTAACTTCAAACATTAAATATGCTGAATTGGAGGAAAAAAGAATCAAGAAAACCGGCGAAAATATTTCTGAACTTAAAACCACAAAAGACAAAGTGAAAATGAGTGATGAAAATATGTCTGAAAACAATTCGCAACAACTCGCCAATCTTAACGTAACCGATAATCTTAAATACAGTACTGTTGATATTTACATAAAAGAACCCAAGCTTCGTATTGCAGAAATTGCAGTAACCAATTCAAAAAACATTGACAACAAATACAAATTCAACTTTTTTTACAGTGCGAAAAATGCTTTTGTGGAAGGTTATTATTTAATTCAGAAACTTATCGTTGGATTAATTATGATTTGGCCAATTCTATTAATCTGCGGACTGATATTTTACTTTTACAGAAAAAATCAATCTAAAAATAAAATTCAGCAATCAAACCAAGAAAATCCGGCATCCTAACCTTTAGGTTATCAACATAGATTATTTGAACCTTCGCTTTTGCGGAGGTTTTATTTTTCATCCTGATAATCCTTGGAAACTGATTTTTAATCCTCAATTAACATCGTTGCGCAAAAATTCCGTAAATTTGCGGTTTGAAAACTTACATTTTAATTATTATGATTTTAAATGTGATATTTTCTAAAAATCAGCTTTTTAAACCCTAAATTTAATTTATGCTATCTAAAATAAATCCTACACAAACCAACAGTTGGAAAGATCTTGACGAACATTTTGGTGATAATGACTTTGATCTGAGAAGTCTTTTTCAATACAATCCCAACCGTTTTGAAGAGTTTTCTATTAAGAAAGATAATTATTTATTCGATTATTCTAAAAATTTAATCGATTCAAGAACAAAAGGATTATTATTAAATCTTGCAGAAGAATGTCAGCTCAAGGATGCCATTTCTAAAATGTTTTCGGGAGATAAAATCAACGAAACAGAAGGAAGATCCGTTCTTCATACTGCTTTGAGAGATTTTTCAGACAAGGAAATTTTGGTAGATGGTGAAAATATCAAGCCTCAGATCAAGAGAGTTTTAGATCATATGAAATCTTTTTCTGAAAGTATTATTTCAGGAACACACAAAGGTTTCAGCGGAAAAGAAATTACAGATGTCGTGAACATAGGAATCGGTGGTTCAGATTTGGGACCTGTGATGGTAGTTTCTGCTTTGAAGCATTTTAAAACAAGGCTAAACGTTCATTTTGTTTCTAACGTGGACGGAAATCATATGGCAGAAGTTGTAAAAAACTTGAATCCTGAAACAACTTTATTTATCATCGCCTCTAAAACATTTACGACTCAGGAAACGATGACAAATGCGAATTCGGCAAAAGACTGGTTCTTAAAAGCCGGAAAACAGGAAGATGTAGCCAAACATTTTGTCGCTTTATCAACTAACGTTCAAGCTGTTAAAGACTTCGGAATTGCAGAAGAAAATATCTTCGAATTCTGGGATTGGGTCGGTGGAAGATATTCATTGTGGAGTGCAATTGGTTTAAGCATCGTTCTCGCAGTAGGATACGAAAACTTTGAGCAATTATTGAAAGGAGCTAACGATACGGATCAACATTTCCAAACAGCTGAATTTGGTGAGAACATTCCTGTTTTGATGGGATTAATCGGAATCTGGTATCGTAATTTTTATGCTGCAACAACGCATGCAATTCTTCCTTATTCTCAATATTTAGACAGATTTCCGGCATATTTTCAACAAGGAGATATGGAAAGTAACGGAAAATGTGTCGACAGAAACGGCGAATTCGTAGAATATGAAACAGGACCAATTATTTGGGGTGAGCCGGGAACAAACGGACAACACGCTTTCTATCAATTGATTCACCAAGGAACTGAATTGATTCCTGCAGATTTTATCGCATATGCAAAAAGTCCGAACAAAGTTTCTGATCATCAAGATAAACTATTAGCCAATTTTTTTGCTCAGACTGAAGCTTTGGCATTTGGTAAAAATGAAGAAGAAGTTGAGGCGGAATTAAAAGCTTCAGGAAAATCTGATGAGGAAATTGATTTCTTATTAAACTACAAAGTCTTCCATGGAAATACACCAACAAACTCTATACTAATCAATGAATTAACGCCTTTTTCATTGGGTCAGCTAATCGCTTTGTATGAGCATAAAATTTTCGTTCAGGGTGTGATCTGGAATATTTTCAGTTTCGATCAGTTCGGAGTGGAATTAGGAAAAGTTTTAGCCAATAAAATTCTTCCGGAACTTGAAAATAATGAGACCATTAGCTCTCATGATTCTTCAACAAATGGGTTGATTAATTATTATAAATCGAATAAATAATTGTTGCGGATTTTCATTAATTTTGATTAAAAATAAAGGAAATGAGTACCATCACAATACATCTAAAAGATAAGGAAGAAGAAACTCTAATGGAGAATCTTTTACAGAAAATGAAAATTGCTTTTGAGAAAAGTGATGATGATTTTGAGTTGACGGATGAGATGAAAAGAGTGATTGATGAAGCGTTAAAACAAGACAGATCTACAGCAGTAGATGGTAAGGAATCTTTGAAGAGAATTAGAGCAAAATATGGTCTTTAATTTTAAATTTCTATCAATCGCTGAAGAAAACATTGAGGAAGCAACAGAGTATTATGCGAACATTTCGCTGAAAGTTCTAAAAAGTTTTAATAAGCAACTTGATCTTTCAATAAGTAGAATCGTAACTAATCCTTATTTTCAGAAAAAATATAGAGATATTAGAGCTTTTCCTCTCAAGAAATTTCCTTATATCATTTTCTATGAAATAAATGAAGAAGAAAAAATGATTTATATCGTCTCCGTTTTTTGCACTCATCAGAATCCGGAGAAATATCCTTAAAAATCTAATAAAAAGTAATAAAAGTAAAAATGGCAGAAATTCTTGACGGATTAAAAGTATCCAAAGAAATAAAACAGGAAATCAAGGCTGAAGTTGAAAAAATTCTTGACAGCAAAAGAAGAGCTCCACATTTGGTGGCCATTCTTGTTGGTAACAATGGTGCAAGCAAGGCCTATGTAAATGCTAAAGTGAAAGACTGTGAAGAAGTAGGATTTCAATCTAGCTTAGTGAAATTTCCAAGCACGGTTTCTGAATCTGAATTATTGGAAAAAATCGATGAATTAAATAAATCAAAAGCAGTTGACGGGTTTATCGTTCAGTTGCCTTTACCGGATCAGATCGATCAGGAAAAAATCATCAACGCAATCGATCCGAGAAAAGATGTTGACGGTTTCCATCCTGAGAACTTCGGGAAAATGGCTTTGGAAATGGATACTTTCTTGCCTGCGACGCCTTTCGGGATTTTAACATTATTAGAAAGATATAATATTGAAACGAAAGGTAAAGACTGTGTCATCATCGGTAGAAGTAAAATTGTTGGAAGACCAATGAGTATTTTGATGGGAAGAAAAGATTTTCCAGGAAACTCTACAGTGACGTTGACGCACTCTTACACAAAAGATATCGAAGAATACACTAAAAAAGCAGACATCGTAATCACCGCTTTAGGTGATCCTCACTTTTTAAAAGGTGAAATGATCAAAGAAGGTGCAGTGATTGTTGACGTAGGTATTACAAGAGTAGACAACGATTCTCCAAAAGGATATTATTTGGCAGGTGATGTAGATTTCGACAGCTGTGCTGCAAAAGCAAGCTGGATAACTCCAGTTCCGGGAGGAGTCGGGCCTATGACAAGAGCGATGTTGATGAAAAACACCATCATTGCCTACAAAACTTCGGTCTATAACGACTAATTTTAAAATGAATAAAGAAGAAGATATATTATTAAAAGAAGGTAAAATGCTCCCAGTGATGGAGCATTTTTACACTATTCAGGGAGAAGGTGCACATACGGGAAAAGCAGCTTATTTCATCAGATTGGGCGGCTGCGATGTTGGCTGTCACTGGTGCGATGTGAAAGAAAGCTGGGATCCTACCCTTCACCCTTTAATGAATGCTGAGGAAATTGCAGAAACTGCTGCAAAACATTGTAAAACCATTGTTTTAACAGGTGGTGAACCTTTGATGTGGAATCTTGATATTTTAACTTCAAAATTAAAAGAACTGGGTTGTACAATTCACATTGAAACATCCGGAGCTTATCCGATGAGCGGACAACTGGATTGGATCACCCTTTCTCCAAAGAAAACAGGCTTACCTAAAGAGGAAATTTATGCTAAAGCCCACGAGCTGAAAGTAATTATTTTTAACAACAACGATTTTATATTTGCTCAGGAGCAGGCTGAAAAAGTTTCCGAAAACTGCAGATTATATCTTCAGAGCGAATGGAGCAAGCGTGATGCGATGTATCCGAAGATGACCGATTTTATTCTTGAAAATCCTCGTTGGCAGGCTTCGGTTCAGACACATAAATATTTAAATATACCGTAAAATTGTTATATTTAGCTTCTCGCTTTTTTCATTAAAGATAGATGCAAAGAATACGATATTCCCGATATCTGAAATCAATCATTATTTTGCTTGACCTTTTGGTTATCGCAGGGGTTTTTATATTCTATTTTATCAGTACAACTCGGGGTGTAATCGTTCAGGATGAAGATCTATGGTATGAAAATTCATTTCCGTTACTTCTTGTTATCTTTTTTTGGATTTTACTGAGTGGTAGAACGAAGATCTATAACATTTCCAGAAATCTT
>Ga0213828_1000113_pt1 | contig 100321 bp, 92 predicted proteins | sample MC6MC0897MG_FD_180664 | JGI IMG/M metagenome (GOLD analysis project Ga0213828, IMG submission 180664) | Enriched soil aggregate microbial communities from Iowa State University, Ames, United States - MC6-MC0897-MG | ecosystem: Environmental > Terrestrial > Soil > Unclassified | place: USA: Iowa...
CAGCACGGTGAAGTGTTCGTCACCCACGACGGCGCCGAGACCGACCTCGACCTGGGCCACTACGAGCGGTTCATCCGCACCACGATGACCCAGAACAACAACTTCACCACCGGCCGCATCTACGAGCACGTGCTGCGCAAGGAGCGCCGTGGTGATTATCTGGGCGCGACCATCCAGGTCATCCCGCACATCACCGACGAAATCAAGCGCCGCATCATCAAGGGCGCCGGCGATGCCGACGTCGCGCTGGTCGAGATCGGCGGCACCGTGGGCGACATCGAGTCGCAGCCGTTCCTCGAGGCCATCCGCCAGTTGCGCGTCGAAGTGGGCTCCAAGCGCGCCATGTTGATGCACCTGACCCTGGTCCCGTACATCGCCACCGCCGGCGAGACCAAGACCAAGCCGACCCAGCACTCGGTCAAGGAACTGCGCTCCATCGGTCTGCAGCCTGACGTGCTGATCTGCCGCTCCGACCACCCGGTCGACGCCTCGTCGCGCCGCAAGATCGCGCTGTTCACCAACGTCGAAGAGCGTGCGGTGATTTCGCTGGAAGACGTCGACACCATCTACAAGATCCCAGGCGTGCTGCATGCCCAGGGCCTGGACGACTTCGTCGTCGAGCGCTTCGGCCTGCAGTGCAATAGCGCCGACCTGTCCGAGTGGGACAAGGTCGTCGACGCCAAGCTCAACCCTGAGCAGGAAGTGACCATCGCCATGGTCGGCAAGTACATGGAGCTGCTGGACGCGTACAAGTCGCTGATCGAAGCGATGAGCCACGCCGGCATCACCAACCGCACCAAGGTCAACCTGCGCTACATCGACTCCGAAGATATCGAGAACCAGGGCACCAGCCTGCTCGAAGGCGCCGATGCCATCCTGGTCCCGGGCGGTTTCGGCCTGCGCGGCGTTGAAGGCAAGATCACCGCGGTGCAGTACGCCCGTGAGAACAAGGTCCCGTACCTGGGCATCTGCCTCGGCATGCAGGTTGCCGTGATCGAGTTCGCCCGTAACGTGATGGGCTGGAAAGACGCCAACTCCACCGAGTTCGACCGCAACAGCGGCCACCCGGTCGTTGGTCTGATCACCGAGTGGGCCGATGCCACCGGCGCGGTCGAGACCCGTACCGAAGCGTCCGACCTGGGCGGCACCATGCGCCTGGGCGCTCAGGACTGCCAACTGGCTGCCGGCTCCAAGGTGCACGACTGCTACGGCAAGGACATCATCACCGAGCGTCACCGCCACCGCTACGAAGTCAACAACAACCTGCTGCCGCAGCTGGTCGAAGCTGGCCTGCAGGTGTCCGGTCGCTCCGAAGACGGCGCGCTGGTTGAAGTGGTCGAGTCCAAGGACCACCCATGGTTCGTCGCCTGCCAGTTCCACCCGGAGTTCACCTCGACGCCACGTGACGGTCATCCGCTGTTCAGCGGTTTCGTCAAGGCTGCCCTGGCACAGAAGAACAAGGCCTGATCCATGACTCAGAAGATCATTCGCGTCGGTAACATCGAGATCGCCAACGACAAGCCGTTCGTCCTTTTCGGCGGCATGAACGTCCTGGAGTCCCGTGACCTGGCCCTGAAGGTCTGCGAGGAGTACGTGCGGGTAACCGAGAAGCTCGGTATCCCGTACGTGTTCAAGGCCAGCTTCGACAAGGCCAACCGTTCGTCGGTCAACTCGTACCGCGGCCCGGGCATGGAAGAGGGCCTGAAGATCTTCGAGGAGATCAAGCAGACCTTCAACGTGCCGGTGATCACCGACGTGCACGAACCCTACCAGTGCGAACCGGTGGCCAAGGTGTGCGACATCATCCAGCTGCCGGCCTTCCTGTCGCGCCAGACCGACCTGGTCGTGGCGATGGCCAAGACCGGCGCAGTGATCAACATCAAGAAGGCGCAGTTCCTGGCGCCCCACGAGATGAAGCACATCCTCGCCAAGTGCGTCGAGGCTGGCAACGACCAACTGATCCTCTGCGAGCGCGGCTCGAGCTTCGGCTACAACAACCTCGTCGTGGACATGCTCGGCTTCGGCATCATGAAGGAGTTCGAGTACCCGGTGTTCTTCGACGTGACCCACTCGTTGCAGACCCCGGGCGGTCGCGCCGACTCCGCCGGTGGCCGCCGCGCCCAGGTTACCGACCTGGCCAAGGCTGGCATGAGCCAGGGCCTGGCCGGCCTGTTCCTCGAGGCACATCCGGACCCGGACAACGCCAAGTGCGATGGCCCGTGCGCCCTGCGCCTGGACAAGCTTGAGCCGTTCCTGGCACAGCTCAAGCAGCTGGACGACCTGGTGAAAAGTTTTCCGACGGTAGAAACCGCGTAAAGCTCATTTCTCGGGTAAAGTACCGCCCGTTCCACCCCTGACCTTTCGGTCAGGGGCTCCCTTCGCCAGGCCTGCCCGTGCCATGTCGCCTGGTGAACGGCAAGAATTCCCAAAAGCTGCGTTGTTTTCGTCAATTCTGGAGTGCTTACAACAATGGCAAAGATCGTCGACATCAAAGGTCGTGAAGTTCTCGATTCGCGTGGCAACCCCACCGTGGAAGCCGATGTACTGCTCGACAACGGCATCATCGGCAGCGCCTGCGCGCCGTCGGGTGCTTCCACTGGCTCGCGCGAAGCGCTGGAGCTGCGTGATGGCGACAAGAGCCGTTACCTGGGCAAGGGCGTGCTGAAGGCCGTCGCCAACATCAACGGCCCGATCCGCGACCTGCTGCTGGGCAAGGACCCATCGGACCAGAAAGCCCTGGACCGCGCGATGATCGAGCTGGACGGCACCGAGAACAAGGCCAAGCTGGGCGCCAACGCCATCCTCGCCGTGTCCCTGGCTGCCGCCAAGGCCGCCGCCCAGGACCAGGACCTGCCGCTGTACGCGCACATCGCCAACCTCAACGGCACCCCGGGCCAGTACTCCATGCCGGTGCCGATGATGAACATCATCAACGGCGGCGAGCACGCCGACAACAACGTCGATATCCAGGAGTTCATGGTCCAGCCGGTTGGCGCCAAGACCTTCTCCGACGGCCTGCGCATGGGCACCGAGATCTTCCACCACCTCAAGGCTGTACTGAAGGCCCGTGGCCTGAACACCGCCGTCGGTGACGAAGGTGGCTTCGCGCCGAACCTGGCTTCCAACGAAGACGCCCTGGCCGCCATCGCCGAAGCGGTCGAGAAAGCCGGCTACAAGCTGGGCACCGACGTGACCCTGGCCCTGGACTGCGCCGCTTCCGAGTTCTATGAAGACGGCAAGTACAACCTGTCCGGCGAAGGCAAGTCGTTCGACGCCGAAGGTTTCGCCGAGTACCTGAAGGGCCTGACCGAGCGTTTCCCGATCATCTCGATCGAAGACGGCCTGGACGAGTCCGACTGGGCTGGCTGGAAGATCCTCACCGACAAGATCGGCGAGAAAGTCCAGCTGGTTGGCGACGACCTGTTCGTGACCAACACCAAGATCCTGAAGGAAGGTATCGAGAAGGGCATCGGCAACTCGATCCTGATCAAGTTCAACCAGATCGGCTCGCTGACCGAAACCCTCGAAGCCATCCAGATGGCCAAGGCCGCTGGCTACACCGCGGTGATTTCGCACCGTTCCGGTGAAACCGAGGACTCGACCATCGCCGACCTGGCCGTGGGTACTGCCGCTGGCCAGATCAAGACCGGCTCGCTGTGCCGCTCCGACCGCGTCAGCAAGTACAACCAACTGCTGCGCATCGAAGAGCAACTGGGCGCCAAAGCCGTGTATCGCGGTCGTGCCGAGTTTCGCGGCTGAGCAAGAGATGGTAAAAAGGCAGCAGCCGGGGCCCGCTGAACGTTCGTAATGAACGTTTGGCTGTTTCCACGGGTTTCTGTCGACGAAGCCTGGCCTCGGCCAGGCTTCGTGCTATCGGAAGCTCGCTGCGGCGGCCTTTTTTACCCTGGATATCTTCATGCGCAGTCCCTATTGGTTGTTCCTCGTCCTGCTCCTGCTGCTCGGCGGCCTGCAATATCGCCTTTGGGTAGGTAATGGCAGCCTCGCGCAAGTGACCGAACTCAAGCAGCAGATCGCCGACCAGCATGCGGAAAACGAGCGCCTGCTGGAGCGCAATCGTGTGCTCGATGCCGAGGTCCTGGAGTTGAAGAAAGGTATGGAGACCGTGGAAGAACGGGCTCGTCATGAACTGGGGATGGTCAAGGAGGGCGAAACCCTCTACCAGCTGCCACAGAAATGACAAACGAACTGCCGGCCTTCTGGGCCGTGATTCCCGCCGCGGGCATTGGCGCCCGCATGGCTGCCGACCGGCCCAAGCAGTATCTGCAACTGGGCGGGCAGACCATTCTCGAGCATAGCCTCGACTGTTTCCTCGACCATCCCATGCTCAAGGGCGTGGTGGTCAGCATTGCCGAACACGACCCTTACTGGCCCGGCCTGCGCTGTGCCAGCGATCCGCGTATCCAGCGTGCCCCGGGTGGTGACGAGCGCGCTGACTCGGTGCTCAATGCGCTTTTGCTGCTGCACGCCCAGGGCGCGTCGGATGACGACTGGGTGCTGGTGCACGACGCCGCGCGGCCGAATCTGGCGCGTGGCGATCTGGACAAGTTGCTGTCAGCCCTGGCTGAAGATACCGTCGGTGGATTGCTCGCCGTACCCGCTCGGGACACGCTCAAGCGTGCCGACGGCGAGGGCAGGGTGGCGGCGACGGTCGATCGCAGCACCGTCTGGCAAGCCTACACCCCGCAGATGTTCCGTCTCGGCATGTTGCACCGGGCGCTGGCCGAGTGCCTGGTGTCCGATGTAGCAGTCACCGATGAGTCGTCCGCCATCGAGTGGGCCGGGTATGCGCCGCGCCTGGTCGAAGGGCGCAGCGACAATATCAAGGTGACCCGGCCAGAGGACTTGGAGTGGTTGCGCCAGCGCTGGGCTGGGCGTCGCTGAGCGATGGTCTGACGCCGTATCTGTAGGAGCGGCTTCAGCCGCGATCACTCGCGCAGCGGGTGCCTGACCGCGTTGCCCGCATCGCGGCTAAGGCCGCTCCTGCAAAGGCGTGGTGCGATACTCCGGCAACTGCGCCAACCCTTCCTTGAGATAGTCCACCAACCGCCGCACCTTCGGCGACAGATGCCGTTGTTGCGGATACAACGCCCATACCGCTGTATTCGGCGGTTGGTGCCCCTCCAGCAACGACACCAGCGCCCCGCTATGCAGATGCTCCAGCACGTAGTAGTCCGGCAACTGGCACAGGCCCATCCCTTGCAGCGCCGCATCCAGCACCGCCTGGCCGCTGTTGCAGCGCCAGTTGCCCTGCACCCGCTGGCTGATCTCGCGCCCCTCCTGCTGCAGCGCCCACAGGTCGGAGCTGCCGACCAGGCAATTGTGCCGCGCCAACTCCGACACGCTGTGCGGCCGCCCATAGCGTGCCAGGTAGGCCGGTGATGCGCACAGGTACATGCGTCGCGGCGCCAGGCGCGTGGCCACCAGCCGGGAATCCTGCAGGCGGCCCAGGCGGATCGCCAGGTCCATGCCCTCATGCAGCAGGTCGAGGGTGCGGTTGCTCAACTCCACCTCCACCCGCAACTGCGGGTACAGCGCCATGAAGCGCGTCACCAGCGGCACGATGAAGCGCTCGCCATAGGCTACCGCGCAGGTCAGGCGCAGCAGGCCCTTGGGTTCGCTGGCCAGGTCGCCCATGGCGCGCAACGCTTCCTCGCGGCCATCCTGCAGGCGCTGGCAGTGCTGGAGAAAGGTCTGCCCGGCTTCGCTGAGGGTCACCCGCCGCGTGCTGCGGTACAGCAGGCGGGTCTGCAAGCGTTCCTCCAGGCGGGCGATCTGCCGACTGATGTGCGACGAAGACACTCCGAGGCGTTCGGCGGCGGCGGTGAACTGGCCCATTTCTGCCACGGCGACGAATTCGTCGATGCCTTCCCAGCGGCTGCTCAATGGATTATCCCTGTATGGCAATAATGTTTTGTGAGTGGCCGGATTATTCATCAAAAGGCTGTGAATTACACTGCTTGCCTGCAATCGACACTCTTGTCTGGAGACCTTTGATGATCAAGTCCCGCGCTGCTGTAGCCTTCGAGGCCAAGAAACCCCTGGAAATCGTCGAAGTGGACGTGGCCATGCCCAAGGCCGGCGAAGTGCTGCTGCGCGTCGTCGCCTCGGGTGTCTGCCATACCGACGCCTATACCCTGTCTGGCGCCGACCCGGAAGGCATCTTCCCGTCGATTCTCGGCCATGAGGGCGGGGCGATCGTCGAGGCGGTTGGCGAGGGCGTGACCTCGGTGGCGGTCGGCGACCACGTGATCCCGCTGTACACCCCGGAATGCGGCAAGTGCAAATTCTGCCTGTCGGGCAAGACCAACCTGTGCCAAGCCATCCGCGCCACCCAGGGCAAGGGCCTGATGCCCGACGGCACCACCCGCTTCAGCTACAAGGGCCAGCAGCTGTTCCACTACATGGGCACCTCGACCTTCTCCGAGTACACCGTGCTGCCGGAAATCTCCGTGGCCAAGATCCAGAAAGAGGCCCCGCTGGAGAAGGTCTGCCTGCTCGGCTGCGGCGTGACCACCGGTATCGGCGCGGTGCTCAACACCGCCAAGGTCAAGCCGGGTGACACTGTGGCCATCTTCGGCCTCGGCGGAATCGGTCTGTCGGCAGTGATCGGCGCGGTCAAGGCCAAGGCTTCGCGCATCATCGCCATCGACATCAACCCGGCCAAGTTCGAGATCGCCCGGCAGCTGGGCGCCACCGACTGCATCAACCCGAAAGACTACGACCGCCCGATCCAGGAAGTGATCGTCGATCTCACCGACGGCGGCGTGGACTTTTCCTTCGAGTGCATCGGCAATGTGCAACTGATGCGCGCGGCACTGGAATGCTGCCACAAGGGCTGGGGCGAGTCGGTGATCATCGGCGTGGCCGGTGCCGGCCAGGAAATCGCCACCCGTCCGTTCCAGCTGGTCACCGGTCGCGTCTGGCGCGGTTCGGCCTTCGGCGGCGTGCGTGGCCGCAGTGAGCTGCCGAGCTACGTGGAAATGTCCGAGAAAGGCGAGATCCCGCTGGACACCTTCATTACCCATACCATGGGCCTGGAGGACATCAACAAAGCTTTCGACCTGATGCACGAAGGCAAGAGCATCCGCAGCGTAATCCACTTCTGAGGCCCTCGCCATGACGCTGGAAAACATCTCTTGCCAGAAAAGCTTTGGCGGCTGGCACAAGCGTTACCGGCACAGCTCCAAGGTGCTTGCCTGCGACATGGTGTTCGCGGTGTACCTGCCGCCCCAAGCCGAGCAGGGCGAAAAGCTGCCGGTGCTGTACTGGCTCAGCGGCCTGACCTGCACCGACGAGAACTTCATGCAGAAGGCCGGCGCCCAGCGCCTGGCTGCGGAGCTTGGGCTGATCATCGTCGCCCCGGACACCAGCCCGCGTGGCGAGCAGGTGCCGGGTGATCCGGACGGTGCCTGGGACTTCGGCCTCGGCGCGGGGTTCTACCTCAATGCCACCCAGCAGCCCTGGGCGCGCAACTACCAGATGCACGACTACGTGGTGCACGAGTTGCCGGAGTTGATCGAGGAGCATTTCCCGGCGTCAAGCCAGCGCAGTATCAGTGGCCACTCAATGGGCGGGCATGGCGCGCTGGTCTGCGCCTTGCGCAACCCGGGGCGCTACCGCTCGGTGTCGGCGTTCTCACCGATTAGCAATCCAATGGATTGCCCTTGGGGTGAGAAGGCCTTCAGCCGCTACCTGGGCGAAGACCGGGCGCAGTGGCGCGAGTGGGATGCCAGTGTGCTGCTGGCCGAGGCGGATGAATGCCCGCCGCTGCTGGTGGACCAGGGGGATCGCGATGACTTCCTTGAAAAGCAGCTCAAGCCAGAGGCGCTGGAGCAGGCGGCCCGTAAGGGCGGCCATGGGCTGACCCTGCGCCTGCAGCCAGGCTACGACCATAGCTACTACTTCATCGCCAGCTTCATCGATGAACACCTGCGCCATCATGCGGTGGCACTGGGCAGGGTCTGAGCCGCAGGGCCGTGAAGCAGCCCCAATACCGTAAAAGCAGGTAGAATCACGCCCTGACTCAATCAGGGCGTTCTTCTATGCGTATTGGCCACGGCTACGATGTCCATCGTTTCTGCGACGGTGATTTCATTACCTTGGGCGGGGTGCGTATCCCCCACAAGTTCGGCCTGCTGGCCCACTCCGACGGCGACGTGCTGCTGCACGCCCTGAGCGATGCCTTGCTGGGTGCCGCGGCGCTGGGCGACATCGGCAAGCATTTCCCCGACACCGACCCGCAGTTCAAGGGCGCCGACAGCCGGGTGCTGCTGCGCCACGTGGTCGCTGTCGTGCGTGACAAGGGTTGGAAGGTCGGCAATGTCGACGCCACCATCGTCGCCCAGGCACCCAAGATGGCCCCGCACATCGAGACCATGCGCCAGCACATCGCCGCAGACCTGCAGGTCGAGCTCGACCAGGTCAACGTCAAGGCCACCACTGAAGAAAAGCTGGGCTTCACCGGCCGCGAGGAGGGCATCGCCGTGCATGCGGTCGCCCTGCTGCTGCCAGCATGACCGAACTGGAACTGCTAGGCCCTCGGGCCTCGGGCGATGTCTTGGGCACCGCGGTGCTCAAGGCGGTGGCTGAAGACTTCCAGGTCGATGAAGTCCTCGATATCCCGCTGTCCGGCCAGGGCGAGCACCTGTGGCTGTGGGTCGAGAAGCGTGACCTCAACACCGAGGAGGCGGCTCGCCGCCTGGCCCGCGCCGCCGGCGTGCCGGTGCGGGCCATCAGCTATGCCGGCCTCAAGGACCGCCAGGCCCTGACCCGCCAGTGGTTCAGCCTGCACCTGCCGGGCAAGGCCGACCCCGACCTGTCCCGTGCCGAGGACGACACCCTGCGCGTGCTCAAGCAGGTGCGCCACCAGCGCAAGCTGCAGCGTGGCGCGCATTCGGCCAATGGCTTCACCTTGCGCCTGACCGCGCTGGAGGCCGACCACCAGGCTCTTGATGCCCGCCTGGAGCAACTCAAGCAGCAGGGCGTGCCCAACTACTTCGGCAGCCAGCGCTTCGGCCATGCCGGTGGCAATGTGCACGACGCACAGGGCTGGGCCGCTCGCCAGGCGCTGCCCGAGCAGCGCAACCTGCGTTCGCGGCTGCTGTCGGCTGGGCGCAGCTACCTGTTCAACCAGGTGCTGGCCGCCCGTGTCGCCGACGGCAGCTGGCAGCGCGCCCAGGTCGGCGACCTGCTGGCCTTCACCGACAAGCGCAGCTTCTTCGTGGCCGGCGAGACCGAGTGCAACGACCCGCGCCTGGCCATTCTCGACCTGCACCCGACGGGCCCGCTGTGGGGCGCCGGTGCGGCACCGAGCCAGGGCGCGACCCTCGACCTCGAGTCCACGGTCGCCGGACGTCATCCGGCGCTGTGCGATTGGCTGGCGCGAGCGGGCATGGATCACGAACGGCGCATCCTGCGGCTCCCTATTGGGCGGCTGACGTGGCATTATCCCGAGCCTGATATCCTGCAACTGGAATTCGTCCTTCCGGCCGGATGCTTCGCCACCGTGGTGGTGCGCGAACTCGTCGATCTGGTGCCGGCAGGGCAGACGGACAGCCCATGCGTATTCTGATTTCGAATGACGACGGTGTTACCGCACCCGGCCTCGCCGCGCTGCATGAAGCGTTGGTGGACTATGCCGAGTGCGTGGTGATTGCCCCGGATCAAGACAAAAGCGGTGCTGGCAGCTCGCTGACACTGGACCGGCCGCTGCATCCGCAGACGCTGGCCAACGGCTTCATCAGCCTCAACGGCACGCCGACCGACTGCGTGCACCTGGGGCTCAACGGCCTGTTGCCGGAAACCCCGGACATGGTGGTGTCCGGCATCAACCTGGGCGCCAACCTGGGGGATGACGTGCTCTATTCGGGCACGGTGGCTGCGGCGTTGGAGGGGCGCTTCCTCGGCGGCACCTCGCTGGCCTTCTCGCTGCTGTCGCGCCTGCCCGACAACTTGCCGACCGCCGCCTACATCGCCCGGCGCCTGGTCGAGGCGCAGTCGCGCCTGGAGTTGCCGCCGCGCACCGTGCTCAACGTCAATATCCCCAACCTGCCGCTGGAGCATATACGTGGCATCCAGCTCACCCGCCTGGGGCACCGCGCGCGTGCCGCGGCACCGACCAAGGTGGTCAACCCGCGGGGCAAGGAAGGCTACTGGATCGCCGTGGCCGGCGATGCCGAAGATGGCGGCCCGGGCACCGACTTCCATGCCGTGATGCAGGGTTACGTGTCGATCACCCCGCTGCAACTGGACCGCACCTTCAACGATGCCTTCGAGCGCCTCGACGGTTGGCTGGAGGGCCTGCTCTGATGCGCGAACAGGACGATCTGCAGCGCCGCGGCATCGGCATGACCTCCCAGCGTACCCGGGAGCGGCTGATCCAGCGGCTCTATGAAGAAGGCGTGTCGAACGCCAAGGTACTCGAGGCCATTCGTCGCACCCCGCGCCACCTGTTCGTCGATGAAGCCCTGGCCCATCGCGCCTATGAAGACACGGCGCTGCCGATCGGCCACAACCAGACGATCTCCCAGCCGTTCATGGTCGCGCACATGAGCGAGCTGTTGCTGGAGGCAGGCCCCCTGGACAAGGTGCTGGAGATCGGCACCGGCTCGGGCTACCAGACCGCGATCCTGGCCCAACTGGTCGAGCGGGTGTTCTCGGTGGAGCGCATCAAGGTGCTGCAGGACCGGGCCAAGGAGCGCCTGGTCGAGCTCAACCTGCGCAACGTGGTGTTCCGTTGGGGCGACGGCTGCGAAGGTTGGCCGGCGTTGGCGCCTTACAACGGCATCATCGTCACCGCAGTCGCGCCTGAAGTGCCGCAGGCACTGCTCGATCAGCTGGCGCCGGGCGGACGCATGGTGATCCCGGTCGGGCCGGCGGGGGAGACCCAGCAACTGATGCTGATCGTGCGCGAAGAGCATGGCTTCTCGCGGCGGGTACTCGGCGCCGTGCGCTTCGTGCCGCTGCTCAATGGCCCACTGGCCTGAGCGGCGTAACGGAATATTTGCGGCGACGACGAATTCTTGCGCCTGGGCCCTGTCTATCTGGCGTGGCGCTTTTCGTACTGGATCAGGCCAACAGCGAGTCACCCCAAGCAGGGTGGCTCGGTTATAATTGAAACAATATTGCATTTTTGTATCGTCATTTTTTGACAGCATGAGGGGAGCGCGGGTGGGTCACACAGGCATGCGGCAGCGCAAGGATCGGTCGGTTTTGAAGCTTCTGGTGATCGCGCTGGCCATGGGGACCCTGCTGGCTGGCTGTTCCAGCACCAGCTCGAACGGCGCCCGTGTGGTCGACCGCAACAACGCCGCGCCCAAGCGCCCGACCGTCACCTCGGGGCAGTACATCGTCAAACCCGGCGACACGCTGTTCTCCATTGCCTTCCGCTACGGTTGGGACTACAAGGAGCTGGCGGCACGCAACAATATTCCCGCCCCCTACACCATCCGCCCGGGCCAGCCGATCCGTTTCAGCAGCGGCGCGGGGGGCAGCACGACGGTCGTCGGCAGCGCTTCTTCATCGAGCCGGACCACCGTGATCCGCCGGCCGGTTGCCACTACGGCGCCGGCAACCAGCAATGGCAAAAGTGCCACAACTGCCCCTTCCACCACCTCGCAAACGGTTGCCCAGGTGCCCGCCGCAGAGCGCGCGGTTGGCGGTTGGACGTGGCCGGCGAATGGCGTGCTGATTGGAAAATTCGCTTCAAACGGTAGTTTGAATAAAGGCATTGATATCGCCGGTGATTTGGGACAGCCTGTTTTTGCTGCGTCTGATGGAGCGGTGGTCTACGCCGGCAGTGGCTTGAGGGGCTATGGCGAGCTCATCATCATCAAACACAGCGATACCTACGTCAGTGCCTACGGTCACAACCGCAGGCTTTTGGTTCGGGAGGGGCAGCAGGTCAAGGCAGGGCAGACGATCGCAGAAATGGGGTCCACGGGCACTGATCGGGTGAAGCTGCATTTCGAGATTCGCCGCCAGGGCAAACCCGTCGATCCTCTCCAGTTCCTGCCACGCCGTTGATCATTGTCCCGGCCTGTTCCTTGGATGTAGAGGGGACAGGCTCCAGCGCTGCCATGGAAGGGTGACGCTCGAGTCTGAGTTCGAACTCAGCAAAGGACTATAACAATGGCTCTCAGTAAAGAAGTGCCGGAGTTTGACATCGACGATGACCTGCTTCTGATGGAGACGGGCATCGTTTTGGAAACGGATGTGGTGTCAGACGAACCTGCTGTACCTTCGGTTCGGACCAAGTCGAAACAGGGCGCGTCGCTCAAGCAGCACAAGTACATCGACTACAGTCGGGCACTTGATGCGACCCAACTGTATCTCAACGAAATCGGCTTCTCGCCTCTGCTTTCGCCAGAGGAAGAAGTGCATTTCGCGCGCCTGTCGCAAAAAGGCGACCCTGCCGGGCGCAAGCGCATGATCGAAAGCAACCTGCGCCTGGTGGTCAAGATTGCCCGCCGTTACGTCAATCGTGGCCTGTCGCTGCTCGACCTGATCGAGGAAGGCAACCTGGGCCTGATCCGTGCGGTGGAGAAGTTCGATCCTGAACGCGGTTTCCGCTTCTCGACCTACGCGACCTGGTGGATCCGCCAGACCATCGAGCGGGCGATCATGAACCAGACCCGCACCATCCGCCTGCCCATTCACGTGGTCAAGGAACTCAACGTCTACCTGCGCGCCGCCCGCGAGCTTACGCAAAAGCTCGACCACGAGCCGTCGCCTGAGGAGATCGCCAGCCTGCTGGAGAAGCCAGTGGCCGAGGTCAAGCGCATGCTCGGCCTGAACGAGCGGGTGTCCTCGGTGGATGTTTCGCTGGGGCCCGACTCTGACAAGACGCTGCTCGACACCCTCACCGATGACCGTCCCACCGACCCATGCGAACTGCTGCAGGATGATGACCTGTCGCAGAGCATCGACCAGTGGCTGGGCGAGTTGACCGACAAGCAGCGTGAGGTGGTGGTTCGGCGTTTTGGCCTGCGTGGGCATGAAAGCAGTACCCTGGAGGATGTCGGGCTGGAGATCGGCCTGACCCGTGAGCGGGTGCGGCAGATCCAGGTCGAAGGCCTGAAGCGCCTGCGCGAGATCCTCGAGAAGAATGGCCTGTCCAGCGAGTCGCTGTTCCAGTAGTCAGTGACGTGCGCCAGGCAGACGCCCCGACGTGTTCGGGGCGTTTGCGTAAGTGGCTTGGCGAACGCTTTGATCGATCCGAACGAAAACCCCGCCATCAAGGCGGGGTTCTCGTTTAGCCAGCAACGGTTTACTGGATCTGGCTGACCGAGCGTGGTGCAACCGGCTGGTTGTCGTTGGAGATGGTCACTTCCACACGACGGTTCTGCGCACGGCCGGAGTTGCTGCCGTTGTCCGCTACCGGATACTCCTTGCCATAGCCCTGGGCGACGATGCGCGCAGGGTCCACGCCGGCACGCACTAGGGCCATGCGCACTGCGGCGGCGCGACGTTCGGAGAGGGTCTGGTTGTAGTTGGCCGAACCGACGCTGTCGGTGTAGCCCTCGACGATCACCTTGCGCTCAGGGTTTTCCTGGAGGAACTGCGCCAGCTTGGTGACGTTCGGGTAGGCGCTGCTCTTGAGCTCGGCCTTGTTGAAGTCGAACAGCACATCGCCGAAGGTCACCAGGGTGCCGCGGTCGGTCTGCTTGGCGTTGAGGCTGTCCTGCAGTTTCCTGATCTGCGCATCGCGAGCGTCGAGCTTGGCCTGGGCGCGTTGCGCCGCGGCATTTTTCAGCTCGCCTTCGGCGGTGCGCAGGGCGATGGTCTGCTTGGCTACTTCGACGCGTTGATTGGTGAGGTAGGCGAGCTGGTCGACCTTCTTCTCATCCTCGCGATCCATGTAGGCCTTGTCGGCCTTGTTCAGCCAATCCTGGGCGTCCTTGGTCTCGAGCGCGGCCACCTTGCTCGACTGCGGATCGCTCTGCAGGGCGGAGAAATTGGTGCGGGCCGACTCGAGGTTGGCGTTCGGGTCGTGGGAGCAGGCGGCAAGGCCGACGCTCAGGGCCAGCAGGGCGGGAATCATGACGTAGTTGCGCATAGTGTTCATCCTTTGATCTTTAAACGAAGGCTATAGAGGCAGGGCAGGCTTACTCAGCGCTGCGCAGGCCTTCCTCACGTACGTCCTGGACGCCCTGGCGGGCATCCTGCACGGCCTTCTGGGCCTTGGCCGCCTGGGCTTTGCGCTCGGCAAGGCGGGCGTCCCATTCGGCCTGCTCGGCCAGCAGCTTGGCATCGTCATACTTCTTGTCGTGCATGGCGATTTCGGCCTTCTTGAACTTGTCCTGGGCAGCTTTCATTTCCACTGCTGCGAACTCGGTGCCACCGGCGCTGACTGCCGAGTTGACCGCCGATTGGGTCACGGCGTACTGCTCGGTAGGCGGCTTGCCCGCGCAGCCGGCCAGCACCAGGCTGCTGCCCAGGGCCAGCGCGGCCAGCTTGAGCCCGCGCAGATGAGTGGAGGAAGGTTGTGCGATGCGGGTCTTCATGGTGGTCAACTCCATTGGGTCACTCCTGTTAAACGACGATGCCACGCAGTGACAATCGCTGTTCCCCTGTTGCCAGCGTCGGGCGCAAAGGCCCGTGTTTACAGGGTTTTGCCGTGATGGCTATTGGCTGTGACCGAAGCGGTTTTTGAATAGTTCAGAAAAATTTGCACGCTAAAGGTATTTTTTTCTGACTAATCAGTCAGCGGATTTCGCCTGGAACTTCCGCTATAGATGACGGTATGCCGGGCAGCGCCCGGCACCCGGGAGGGCTCAGTGCGAGGGGTCTTTCTGTACCCGGCCAAGGGCCTGCAGGTGGCGCCGGGACAGGGCCAGAAAGCGCGGCGTAGGGCCGATGTCCTCGTACAACGGGTCGCCTTCCTCGTCGGTGGCGATCACCTGCTGGCCCTTGACGTAGGGGAAGCTGGCCTCGAGCTCTTCCAGTGCCGCCGCCACCAGCTCACCCAGGAGTTCCTCGGGGCTGCGCTTGGGGTACATGTCGATCAGCGCGGCCAGGCGCGCTTCTGCTTCCATGTCCAGGTGCAGGACATGGCCGGTGGGGCTCAGGCGGCCGGCGGCGTTCTGTTCCCAGTGCTGGGCGAGTTGGCGAATTTTCATGATGACCTCTGTCAAAGCCTGGAGTGGCATTGCTTCGGATGACCTGTGTTTACTTTAGTTGCTTTGGCGGCTCGCGGCTTGCCAGGGGCGGGCGCGAGTGGGCACTCTTGGGCGCATGCGGTTTCCTGGAGTGGAGAAGGCTGATGAGTGATATCGATCTGCGCTTGCGCGAGGATGTGCACCTTTTGGGAGAACTGCTTGGCGAGACCATCCGCCAGCAGCATGGCGAGGCGTTCCTGCAGAAGATCGAGGACATCCGCCACAGCGCCAAGGCCGACCGGCGCGAGGCGGGCGAGCAACTGAGCTCGACCCTGGGCGACCTGGCCGAGGAGGACCTGCTGCCGGTGGCGCGGGCGTTCAACCAGTTCCTCAACCTGGCCAACATCGCCGAGCAGTACCAGCTGATCCGCCGCCGTGACGCCGGCCAGCCCGAACCGTTCGAGGCCCGCGTGCTCCCCGAATTGCTGGCGCGCCTGAAGGCGGCTGGCCACGGCAACGATGAGCTGGCCCGGCAACTGGGCAAGTTGCACATCGAGCTGGTGCTTACCGCGCACCCCACCGAGGTGGCCCGGCGTACCTTGATCCAGAAGTACGACGCCATTGCCGCGCAGCTGGCCGCGCAGGACCACCGCGACCTCATCCCCGCCGAGCGCCAGCAGGTGCGTGAGCGCCTGCGCCGGTTGATCGCCGAGTCCTGGCACACCGAGGAAATCCGCAGGACCCGGCCGACGCCGGTGGACGAGGCCAAGTGGGGCTTCGCGGTGATCGAGCATTCATTGTGGCAGGCGGTGCCCAACCACCTGCGCAAGGTCGACACGGCACTGTTCGAGGCGACCGGGATGCACCTGCCACTGGAGGCGGCGCCGGTTCGCTTTGCTTCCTGGATGGGCGGTGATCGTGACGGCAACCCCAATGTCACGGCGGCGGTAACCCGCGAAGTGCTGCTGCTGGCGCGCTGGATGGCCGCCGACCTGTTCCTGCGTGATATCGACTACCTGGCCGCCGAGTTGTCCATGCAGCAGGCCAGCGCCGCACTCAAGGAAAAGGTCGGGGACAGCGCCGAACCTTACCGGGCGCTGCTCAAGCAGTTGCGCGACCGCCTGCGTGCCACCCGCGCCTGGGCCCACGCCTCGTTGGCCGCGACGCAGCCGGCCAGCGCGGCGGTGCTGGTGGACAATCGCGACCTTATCGCGCCGTTGGAGCTGTGCTACCAGTCGCTGCATGAGTGCGGCATGGGCGTGATTGCCGACGGCCCGTTGCTCGACTGCCTGCGCCGGGCGGTGACGTTTGGTCTGTTCCTGGTGCGCCTGGATGTGCGTCAGGACGCTGCCCGCCATCGCGATGCGCTGTCGGAAATCACCGACTACCTCGGGCTCGGCCGCTATGCCGAGTGGGACGAAGAGCGACGCATCACCTTCCTCCAGACCGAGCTGAAGAATCGCCGCCCGTTGCTGCCGGCGCACTTCCAGCCCCAGGCCGATACCGCCGAAGTACTCGCCACCTGCCGCGAAATCGCCGCGGCCCCGGCGGCGTCGCTGGGTTCGTACGTGATATCCATGGCCGGCGCGGCGTCCGACGTGCTGGCGGTGCAGCTGTTGCTCAAAGAGGCCGGGTTGACCCGGTCGATGCGCGTGGTACCCCTGTTCGAGACCCTGGCCGACCTGGACAACGCAGGCCCGGTCATGGAGCGCCTGCTCGGGCTGCCGGGCTATCGCGCCGGGCTGCAGGGCCCGCAAGAGGTGATGATCGGCTATTCCGACTCGGCCAAGGATGCCGGCACCACGGCGGCGGCCTGGGCCCAGTACCGTGCTCAGGAAAACCTGGTGCGCATCTGCCGTGAACACCAGGTCGAGCTGCTGCTGTTCCATGGCCGCGGTGGCACGGTGGGACGTGGCGGTGGCCCTGCTCACGCGGCGATCCTGTCGCAGCCGCCGGGCTCGGTGGGCGGGCGTTTTCGCACCACCGAACAGGGCGAGATGATCCGTTTCAAGTTCGGTCTGCCGGGCATCGCCGAGCAGAACCTCAATCTTTATCTGGCCGCGGTGCTGGAGGCGACCCTGTTGCCACCGCCGCCGCCTGAGCCGGCCTGGCGCGCACTGATGGACCAACTGGCCGCCGACGGCGTCAAGGCCTACCGCGCCGTGGTGCGCGAGAATCCGGACTTCGTCGAGTACTTCCGCCAGTCCACCCCCGAGCAGGAGCTTGGCCGGCTGCCGCTGGGCAGCCGCCCGGCCAAGCGCCGCGCCGGCGGCATCGAAAGCCTGAGGGCGATCCCTTGGATCTTCGGCTGGACCCAGACACGGCTGATGCTGCCGGCCTGGCTCGGCTGGGAGACCGCGCTGAACAATGCCCTGGCACGCGGGCAGGGGACGCTGCTGGCGCAGATGCGCGAACAATGGCCGTTCTTCCGTACCCGCATCGACATGCTGGAGATGGTCCTGGCCAAGGCCGATGCGCAGATCGCCGAGGCCTACGACGAACGTCTGGTGCAACCCGAACTGCTGCCGTTGGGCGCGCACCTGCGCGACCTATTGTCGCAGTCGTGCCAAGTGGTACTGGGTCTGACCGGGCAGTCGGTGCTACTGGCGCACAGCCCGGAAACCCTGGAATACATCCGCCTGCGCAACACCTACCTGGACCCGTTGCACCGCCTGCAAGCCGAGTTGCTGGCACGCTCGCGCAGCCGTGAAGCCGCTCTGGACAGCCCGTTGGAACAGGCCTTGCTGGTGACGGTGGCCGGGATCGCGGCCGGGTTGCGCAACACCGGCTGAGTTAGGCCGAGGGTAGGCGCGATGAGTGGCAGGGCTGGCCGTGGCCGCTCCTTCCATGGCCGGTTGCGCCCGGCGCAACCTGTCCCCCGGCAAGCTGCAAGTGGCGCATTCCTGCCACTTTGGGACGCTTGTCGGGGGGGCGGGCGCTGTGTATCTTGAGCAGCCTTTTGACCGATTTTGCGGTCTCGACCGATTTTTCCGGAGTTGGCCTTGTGCGCCGAATCCGTTGATTTGCATAAAAAATATGAGGAGCACAAGATGCGCGTAATTCTGCTGGGAGCTCCCGGGGCCGGTAAAGGTACTCAGGCAAAGTTCATCACCGAGAAGTTCGGTATTCCCCAGATCTCCACCGGTGACATGCTGCGTGCCGCCGTCAAGGCCGGTACCCCACTGGGCCTGGAGCTGAAAAAGGTCATGGATGCCGGCCAGCTGGTCTCCGACGAGCTGATCATCAGTCTGGTCAAGGAGCGCATCGCGCAGGCTGACTGCGCCAACGGCTGCCTGTTCGACGGCTTCCCGCGCACCATCCCGCAGGCTGAAGCCATGGTCGCTGCCGGCGTCGACATCGACGCCGTGGTCGAAATCGCCGTGGACGACGAAGAAATCGTCGGCCGCATGGCTGGCCGCCGCGTGCACCTGGCATCCGGCCGCACCTATCACATCCAGTACAACCCACCGAAGGTGGAAGGCAAGGACGACGTCACCGGCGAAGACCTGATCCAGCGCGATGACGACAAGGAAGAAACCGTGCGTCACCGCCTGTCGGTCTACCACAGCCAGACCAAGCCGCTGGTGGACTTCTACCAGAAGCTGTCGGCCGCCAACGCCGGCAAGCCGAAGTACAGCCACATCGAAGGCGTCGGTTCGGTCGAATCGATCACCGCCAAGGTACTGGCAGCCCTGAGCTGATCCGTCACCGTGCGTCACGACGGCCCGCTTGCGGGCCGTTGTCGTTTATACTGCCGCTCTTTTCCCCTGTCGCCTGGATACCTCGCTCGATGACCACCCTGCTGGCCCTGGATACCGCTACCGAAGCCTGTTCCGTCGCCCTGTTGCATGACGGCAAGGTGACCAGCCATTACGAGGTCATCCCGCGCATGCACGCGCAGAAACTGCTGCCGATGATCAAGCAGTTGCTGGCCGAATCGGGCGTGGCGCTGAGCGCGCTGGATGCCATCGCCTTTGGCCGTGGCCCGGGCGCTTTCACTGGCGTGCGTATCGCCATCGGCGTGGTCCAGGGCCTGGCTTTCGCCCTCGAACGCCCGGTACTGCCAACGTCCAACCTGGCGGCCCTGGCGCAGGGCGCCTTGCGTGAGCGTGGCGTGCAGCAGGTGGCCGCGGCCATCGACGCGCGCATGGACGAGGTGTACTGGGGTTGTTACCGCGCCGAACAGGGCGAGATGCGCCTGATCGGCCAGGAGGCGGTACTGCCGCCAGAGCGCGTGGCCCTGCCGCAAGGCCTGGGCGAGGCATGGTTCGGTGCCGGTACCGGCTGGGGCTACGCCGAGCGCCTGGCCGTGCAGGTTTCTGCCAGCGATGCGGCCGCGTTGCCTAGCGCCCTGGATATCCTCACTCTGGCCGGCTTTGCCTGGGCACGGGGCGAGGCGGTGGTCGCCGAACAGGCGCAACCGGTCTACCTGCGCGATAATGTGGCTACGCCCAAGGCGCGTTGAAGGCATTTCGTCGGCTATCGCCGTTCACGATAAAACCTTTTGCGCGAACTGTGGTCCAGTTATCAGTTCGGGCATTAGCGAAGGATTCCTGATGCTGCTAAATTGCCATCATTGATCCTGAGTGCCTTTTTCATGCGTATCGACGGCTTCTCCTCACAGAGCTACCCCATCAAGCGTGCGCCACGCAAGGCGCCAGCGCGTGACGAAGCCATCGACGAAGCCGATGCCGAGATCATCGAGGACATCGACGCGCAGATCAGCCGCGCCAGCCGTCGCGGCGAGAACCTGCCCGCCCGCCAGCAGGACCTGATCTTCCCCCGCGCCCGCAACCGCCGAACCTCCACCGCCCTGGCCAGCTACCTGACCACCGCCGGCTTCACCGACTGGGAGATGGAAGTGCTGGGGCTGGACCTGTACATTTGATGGATGACGCCATCACCCCTCCCTTATTTCCTCGGTTGCCCGTCCTGGGCTGAAAACGCCTGGCGCGAGTACCTCTATCCCGCCGACGCCCGTAGCGGCGAGTTCCTCGGGCTCTACAGCCAGGTATTCAACGCCGTTGAAGGCAATACCACCTTCTATGCCCGTCCCGCGCCGGCGACCGTCGAGCGTTGGGCGCAGATCATGCCGTCGGGGTTTCGCTTCACGGCCAAGTTTCCGGGCGATGTAAGCCATGCCGGCGACCTGCGCGAACAACTCGATGCGGCCGTCGATTTCACCCGGCTGATGGCGCCCCTGGGCGAGCGCGTTGCGCCGTACTGGCTGCAGTTGCCGGCAATGTTCGGCCCGTCGCGCCTGGGCGAGCTGGCGTATTTTCTTGATGAGATCGGCGTGCCCCTGGCGGTGGAGGTGCGCAACGATGCCTTCTTCGCCCGGGGCGAGGAGGAGCGTCAGCTCAATCGCCTGCTGCATGAACGTGGAGTCGAGCGTATCTGTCTGGATCCGCGTGCGTTGTTCAGTTGCACCTCGCGCGAGCCCGCGGTGCTCCATGCCCAGGCCAAGAAGCCCAAGGTGCCGCCGCGCCCAGCGGCCTTCAGCCAGTCTCCGCAGGTGCGTTTCATCGGTCACCCGCAGCTCGAGGCCAACGAGGCGTTCCTCACGCCGTGGATCGACAAGGTCGCTGCCTGGATCGAAGAGGGCCGCAGCCCCTACGTGTTCCTGCATACTTCCGACAATCGCCTGGCGGCGGCGCTGGCCCAGCGTTTTCACCAGCGGCTGATGGCGCGCCTGCCGGGCCTTGCAGCGCTGCCTGAATTGCCCCGCGCCCCTGAGGTCGAACAACTGGGGTTACTTTGATCTGATTGCCGGGAGGTTGAACCATGGATGTGCAAACCCTGCGAGCCGAAGCCTTCAAGGCGCTGCATGAGCAAGATGGCGCGTTCGTCATCCCCAACCCGTGGGATGCCGGCTCCGCCCGGCTGTTGGCCAGCCTGGGATATGAAGCGCTGGCCACGACCAGCGCGGGGCTGGCGTTCAGCCTGGGGCGGCCGGATGCCGAGGGCGCGCTGACGCTCGAGGAAACCCTGGGCAACGCCCAGGCGATCGTCGATGCCACGCCATTGCCGGTGGCGGCGGACCTGGAAAACGGCTTCGGCGATTTGCCCGAGGACTGCGCACAGACCCTTCTGCGCGCCGCCGAGGCGGGGCTGGTGGGTGGTTCGATCGAAGATGCCAGTGGCCGCGCCGAAGCGCCGATCTACGACTTCGACTTGTCCGTGGCGCGTGTACGCGCCGCCGTGCAGGCTGCCCGCAGCCTGCCGTTCCCCTTCACCCTTTGCGCGCGCGCCGAGAACCTGCTGCACGGGCGTCTCGACCTGGATGACACCATTCGCAGGCTGCAAGCCTATGCCGAGGCCGGCGCCGATGTGCTGTATGCCCCGGGGCTGCGCAGCGTCGATGAGATCCGTGCGGTGGTGCAGGCCGTGGCGCCAAGGCCGGTGAACGTGCTGATGGGCATGGCGGGCGTGCCCTTGAGCGTGAATCAGTTGCAAGACCTGGGCGTCAAGCGCATCAGTGTCGGCTCATCGCTGGCGCGTGCCGCCCTGGGCGCTCTGCAGCGGGCCGCGCTGGAGATCCGTGAGCAGGGCACTTTCAGTTATGGCGAGCAGGCGTTGCCATTCGCTCAGCTCAATGACTTGTTCCGTCGCTGAGGCCGCATGAGCAAGACGTTGACCGTACTGGCCAGCCTGCTGCTGGCCGTGCTTGTTGCCTGGTGGCTCGGTTGGCGCCCGGCGGATGCTTGGAACCCTTGGGCGGTGCTGGACGTGCGGCAGCCGCCGAACCTGCTGACACCCTACAAGCTGTCGCGCCTGCGCGCCAACCCCGAGCTGTGCCGTCAGGCGTTGCAGACCTCGTCATTGCGCTATCGGCAGCAAAGCGACAGCCCGGTGACGGCCAACTGCCCGTTGCGCAACGTCTGGCGCGTCGAAGGCGGTCAGGCGCGGCTCAGCAGCAGCTTCCTCGCCAGTTGCCCGCTGGCCGTGGCCTATGCGCTGTTCGAGGTGCATGGGTTGCAACCGGCGGCGCAGCGGGTGTTCGGCCAGCCAGTGACCCAGGTTGATCACCTGGGCAGCTTTGCCTGCCGCAACGTCTACCATCGCAAGCAAGGGCGGCTCAGCCAGCATGCCAGCGCCAATGCCCTGGATATCAGTGGTTTTCGCCTGCAGGACGGCCAGCGTATCGTGTTGGCGCGGGACTGGCAGGGAGATGGGCGCAAGGCGGACTTCCTGCGCCAGGTGCAGGAGGCGGCGTGCGCAAGCTTCAGCACGGTGCTGGGGCCGGACTACAACGCCGCCCACCACAATCACTTCCATGCGGACATGGGCTTCTGGCAGATCTGCCGCTGAGGTTCAGGCGTGCAGGCGCACGTTGTTCAGCACTACCGGGCGCGCCCAGTGGATATCGAACTCCAGGTCGTTCTGCTGCTTGGCCAGCGTGCTGTCGTCGAAGGGCTCGGGCGCAGGGTCGAGCAGGCCGGTCTCGAACTCGGCGATGGGCAGGAACAGCGGGCGTGGCGTTGGGCCAGGGCCGGGCTCGGCGATGGGGTGGCCCTGGCTCATGACCACTGGACGCACCCAGCTGTTGTCGATGTCGAGCTGGCGTTGCTGCTCGATCAACTCGACGGTGTCGAAGGGCTCGGGGGCAGGGGGCAGCAGTTTGGCCTCGAGTTCCGCCTTGGGCAGGAACAGCGGCTCGGGTGGTGCCACCTCGGTGTCGTGAACCGGCAGGGCGCGCTGGGCATCGATCAGGGCCAGGGCACGGGCGCCGCCGATCGGTTCGCCGCTCTCCTGGTCGCACTGCATCAGCGCCTGGCTGAAACCGTCGACTTCGCCTTCCTGTTGCTCTGCCATGGCGCGGGCAAAGAAATCCTGCCACAGGTGGCTGACGCCACCCAGTGCCTGGGTATTCTGTCGACCGTAGTTGCCGACGGGCGACAAGTAGGTCAAGCCAATGGGAAGAGTGTCTGACATGGCAGTCGCGGGCGTTGTGCTCTGGCAGAATAGCGGGATATTGCCTGTATCGGCTCTGGCCGGGGTTACATTAATTTTTTTCGAGTGCGCGAATCGATGTTAGAGCAACAACAGGCGGCGGGTATCAGGGTCGAGGCGTTGGCCGCGCAATTCCAGGCGCAGGCCGAGGCATGGGCGCAGCGACTGGGCTTGCCGCTGGTTGACGAGGCGGCGGAGTTTGCCGTGCAACTGGGCGCCGATGGCTTGCAGATCCAGCAACTGGGGCCGCAGGCGCCCGGGCCTGTGCGGGTGGATTTCGTCGAGGGGCAGGCGGCGCATCGAAGGCTGTACGGCGGTGGCAACGGGCAGATGATCGCCAAGGCGGTCGGCATCGCCCAAGGCGTGCGGCCGCGGGTACTCGATGCCACGGCGGGGCTGGGCAAGGACGCGTTCGTGCTGGCCAGCCTGGGCTGCGAGATGACCCTGATCGAGCGCCAGCCTTTGATTGCCGCGCTGCTGGAAGACGGTTTGGCGCGGGCGCGGGGGGATGCCGAAATCGGCCCGATCGTAGCGCGCATGCAACTGCTGACGGGCAATGCCATCGAGCGCATGCGTGCGTGGGAGGGGGAGGCGCCGCAGGTGATCTACCTTGATCCGATGTTCCCGCATCGCGACAAGAGCGCGCTGGTGAAGAAGGAGATGCGGGTGTTCAGGCCGCTGGTCGGCGATGACCTCGATGCGCCTGCCCTGCTCGAGGCCGCCCTGGCGCTGGCCACCCACCGGGTGGTGGTCAAGCGGCCGCGCAAGGCGCCGATCATAGAGGGGGGCAAGCCTTCTCACAGCCTCGAGGGCAAATCCAGCCGGTACGATATCTATCCCAAGAAGGCGCTGAAGGGGTGAAGGTCGGTCTTTGATTCAATCTGTGGGCAGTGGTGGCCCTTGCGCCCGGCGATACCGCCAGGCGGGTCTGCCGCCGTGGCGCAGACTCGGTTATACTCGCGGGCTTTTCACCGAATTCGCACGAGAGCTGCCCGCCCATGGAAATCCAACCGATCCTGAACACCATCAAGGACCTCACCGAGCGTTCCCAGTCCATTCGGGGGTATCTTTGACTACGATCACAAACATGATCGTCTGGTCGAAGTAAACCGCGAGCTGGAAGACGCCGCCGTCTGGAACAAGCCCGAGTACGCCCAGGCCCTGGGCCGTGAGCGCGCGATGCTGGCGCAGGTGGTCGAGACGCTTGATAAGCTGGCCAACGGTCTGGCCGACTGCAAGGACCTGCTCGACATGGCTGTCGAAGAGGGCGATGAAGGCGCTGTCGGCGATGTCGAGACCGAGCTGCAAGGGCTGGAGGAATCCCTCGCCCTGCTCGAGTTCCGTCGCATGTTCAGCGGCGAGATGGACCCGAACAACGCCTACCTGGATATCCAGGCCGGCTCCGGCGGCACCGAGGCCCAGGACTGGGCCAACATCCTGCTGCGCATGTACCTGCGCTGGGCCGACAAGCGCGGCTTCGACGCCACCATCATCGAACTCTCCGAAGGTGAAGTCGCCGGCATCAAGGGCGCCACCGTGCACATCAAGGGTGAGTACGCCTTCGGCTGGCTGCGCACCGAGATCGGCGTGCACCGCCTGGTGCGCAAGAGCCCGTTCGACTCCGGCGCCCGTCGCCACACCTCGTTCTCGGCGGTATTCGTCTCGCCCGAGATCGACGACAAGGTCGAGATCGAGATCAACCCGTCCGACCTGCGCATCGACACCTACCGCTCCTCCGGCGCCGGTGGCCAGCACGTCAACACCACCGACTCGGCGGTGCGTATCACCCACGTGCCGACCAACACCGTGGTGGCCTGCCAGAACGAACGTTCCCAGCACGCCAACAAGGACACCGCCATGAAAATGCTGCGGGCCAAGTTGTACGAACTGGAAATGCAGAAGCGCAACGCCGCCTCGCAAGCCCTGGAAGACAGCAAGTCGGACATCGGCTGGGGTCACCAGATCCGCTCCTATGTACTCGATGACTCGCGCATCAAGGACCTGCGTACCGGTGTCGAGCGCAGCGACTGCCAGAAGGTGCTCGACGGCGACCTCGACGAGTACCTGGAAGCGAGCCTCAAGCAGGGGCTGTAAACCGCACACCACCGCCGCAATACCGGGCCTTTGCCCGGTATTGCGTGCCCTGCCCGACAGGGGCAACGAATACCTGATGGAAAGAATGACGACATGAGCGACCTCAAGACCGAAGCGCAAGACCTGCAACAGGAAGAAAACACCCTGATCGCGCTGCGCAAGGAAAAACTTGCCGCCGAGCGCGCCAAGGGCAACGCCTTCCCCAACGACTTCCGTCGCGACAGCTACTGCAACGACCTGCAGAAACAGTACGCGGACAAGACCAAGGAAGAGCTGGAAGCAGCCGCCATCCCGGTCAAGGTTGCTGGTCGCATCATGCTCAACCGTGGCTCGTTCATGGTCATCCAGGACATGACCGGCCGCATCCAGGTCTACGTCAACCGCAAGACCCTGCCGGAAGAGACCCTGGCGGCGGTCAAGACCTGGGACCTGGGCGACATCATCAGCGCCGAAGGCACCCTGGCCCGTTCCGGCAAGGGCGACCTGTACGTCGAGATGACCAACGTGCGCCTGCTGACCAAGTCGCTGCGCCCGCTGCCGGACAAGCACCACGGCCTGACCGACACCGAGCAGCGCTACCGCCAGCGCTACGTCGACCTGATGGTCAACGAGGAAACCCGCCACACCTTCCGTGTGCGTTCGCAGGTGATCTCGCACATCCGCAAGTTCCTCATCGAGCGCGACTTCCTCGAAGTGGAAACCCCGATGCTGCAGACCATCCCCGGCGGCGCCGCGGCCAAGCCGTTCGAAACCCACCACAACGCGCTGGACATGGCCATGTTCCTGCGCATCGCCCCGGAGCTGTACCTCAAGCGCCTGGTGGTCGGTGGTTTCGAGAAAGTGTTCGAGATCAACCGCAACTTCCGTAACGAAGGCGTTTCGACTCGTCACAACCCAGAATTCACCATGCTCGAGTTCTACCAGGCCTACGCCGACTACCGCGACAACATGGACCTCACCGAGGAACTGTTCCGCGAGCTGGCGCAGCTGGTGCTGGGCAGCACCGACGTGCCGTACGGCGACAAGGTGTTCCACTTCGGCGAGCCGTTCGTGCGCCTGTCGGTGTTCGACTCGATCCTCAAGTACAACCCGGAGCTCACCGCTGCCGACCTGCAGGACGTCGACCGCGCCCGCGAGATCGCCAAGAAGGCCGGCGCCAAGGTGCTCGGCCACGAGGGCCTGGGCAAGCTGCAGGTGATGATTTTCGAAGAGCTGGTCGAGCACAAGCTGGAGCAGCCGCACTTCATCACCGAGTACCCGTTCGAAGTCTCGCCGCTGGCGCGTCGCAACGACGACAACCCGGCCGTTACCGACCGCTTCGAGCTGTTCATCGGTGGCCGCGAGATCGCCAACGCCTACTCCGAGCTCAACGATGCCGAAGACCAGGCCGAGCGCTTCCTGGCCCAGGTGGCCGAGAAGGACGCCGGTGACGACGAAGCCATGCACTACGACGCCGATTTCGTCCGTGCCCTGGAGTACGGCATGCCGCCGACCGCCGGTGAAGGCATCGGCATCGACCGCCTGGTGATGCTGCTGACCAACTCGCCGTCGATCCGCGATGTGATCCTGTTCCCGCACATGCGTCCACAGGCCTGAGTGATCTGAACAAGCCGCCTTTCGAGGCGGCTTTTTCTTGCCTGAAGCTTTATGTTGTTTGTACCGGCCTCATCGCGGGGCAAGCCCGCTCCCACGCTACATCGCAAGTTTCAAGCTTTGTGGTGCAACCGTGGGAGCGGGCTTGCCCCGCGATGAGGCCGGTACAGGCAACCCACTGTTCGTGAGGTAAACCCGAGTGACCCCCGCCATGCCCCACCAGGGCGCCGCCGGCATCGCCACCGCCGTCGCCGAAAGCGTGCAGTACCAAGGCCGCAAGACCGCCCGACAGGGCAGCGAGCAACGCCGCCAGCAGATCCTCGACGCTGCCATGCGCATCGTCGTGCGCGATGGCGTGCGCGGCGTGCGCCACCGCGCCGTGGCCGCCGAGGCCGGCGTGCCGCTGTCGGCCACCACCTACTACTTCAAGGATATCCAGGACCTGCTGGCCGACACCTTCGCCCAGTATGTCGAGCGCAGCGCGGCCTACATGGCCAAGCTCTGGACCAACACCGAAGGCGTGCTGCGTCAGTTGCTGGCCCAGGGCGACGGCAGCCACGAGGCGCGGGCGCACCTGGCCGATGAAGTGGCGCGCATGCTGGCCGACTACGTGCTGCGCCAACTGAACAACCGTCGCGACTTCCTCATGGCCGAACAGGCCTTCCGCCAGGAGGCGCTGCTGTGCCCGCGCCTGGCCGAACTGGTGCAGGCCCACGAGCAGATCCTGCTGCATGGCGCGCGCCAGATACTGCAGGTGGTCGGCTCGCGCCAGCCGGAACAGGATGCCCAGATGTTGACGGCGATTATCGAGCAGATGGAATATCAGGGCCTGCTCAAGGATGCGAATGCGCAGTCCGATGGGCAGATGCTCGCTATCCTTGTCCGATACCTGCAGATGGTGCTGGCCTCGGCCTGAGTGGCGAACGATTTTTCAAGGAGAACCTGATGAAAGCCTGGCGTGTGGTGTTGTTGACCTTGTCATTCCTCCTGCTGGGCGGTTGTCTGGTGACCTTCGACGAACCGCTGCCGGCCAACCAGCCAGCGCCTAAGGCCCTACTCGGGCAGTGGAGCAGCAAGGACGCCTGGGGCCAGCCGCTCAAGCTGAATATCAGCCGCGCCGGTGACAACACCTACAAGGCAGTGGCCCGTGCCCAGGGCAAGGCGCCCGAGGAGTACGTCTTCACCGTGGCCCGGCACGGCAATCGCTGGTACTTGTCGGCGGGCGTGCCCAAGCGGCTGGGTGGCAACTTCCTGATCGGCGGCTTCGAGGTGATCGACGGCAAGCAGCTGGTGATCTACAACCTCGATGTCGAGCAGGTCCAGCAGGCAGTGGACGAGAAGGAACTGAGCGGGCGCAGCACCCAGGTGCCCGAGGACAATGGCCCCGGCGTGCTGATCGACAGCCCGACGGAGCGTGTGCTTGCCTATCTGGACGACCCGGCCAACTCCGACTTGTTCGTCGAAGTGGCGCGCTTCCAGCGTTCCGCCAAATAGCACTGAGCATACCGGCCTCCTCGCGGGGCAAACCCGCTCCCACGCAACCTCGCGACAGGCTTCAACAAGGAGTCCCCGGTGGACGAATACCAGCAAACTATCCGCAGCCTGTCCGATCGCATTGTCGCCACGCAGACGCCGATTCGCGTGCTCGACGCGGTGAAATGGGACGACGGCATCCGCCAGGGCTTCCTCAAGGCCAAGGGCAAGGAGCCGCCTGCGGTAGATCGCGCCTATTACCAGAACCGGCCGTTGTCGTTCGACTCCAATGCGGTGAAAGCCGAGTTCCAGAGCATCGAGCGCGACATCACCCGACAACTGGGCCAGTTCAACCCGGTCGGGCAGATCATGCGGCGCATGTGCAAGGAGTACCGCATGGTGGTGCGCATGCTTGAGGCGCGAGGCACCGAGGATTTCGGCCTGATTTCCCAAGAGCTCTACGGCGCCGCCTCCGATGCCTTCCACGCCGGTGACCCGACCCTGGCCGACCTGGGCCTGATGCTCTCGGACTACCTGAACAACATCGACGGCCGCGGCGACTTGAAGGACGAGCCGAAGAACCTCACCGCCAAGGAAGCGGTGGAGATTCTCCAGCGTCGCCTGAACAAGGTGTTCGGCGAAGCCGAGGAAACCATCCGCGTGTTCGAGTCCGACGGTATCGTCGCCGACGCCGCGGCCGGCGCCGACTACATCAAGGTGCGCGCCGACGCCATGTTCAACAGCCGCGACGTGCGGGCTCTGGAGGTCCACGAAGGGCTGGTGCATGTCGGCACCACCCTCAATGGCCTGAACCAGCCGATCTGCACCTTCCTGGCCAAAGGGCCGCCCTCGTCGACGGTGACCCAGGAGGGCCTGGCGATACTCATGGAAGTGATCGCCTTCGCCTCCTACCCCAGCCGCCTGCGCAAGCTCACCAACCGCACCCGGGCCATCCACATGGTCGAGGAAGGGGCGGACTTCCTGCAGGTCTTCGAGTTCTTCCGTGGCCAGGGCTTCGAGATGGGCCAGAGCTACAGCAACGCCAGCCGGGTGTTCCGTGGTTCGGTGCCCAACGGCCTGCCGTTCACCAAGGACTTGTCCTACCTCAAGGGCTTCATCATGGTTTACAACTACATTCAGTTGGCCGTGAAGAAGGGCAAGCTCGAGCAGATCCCGCTGCTGTTCTGCGGCAAGACCACCCTGGAAGACATGCGCACGCTGCGTCAGCTGGTCGAGGAAGGGCTGGTGGAGCCGCCCAAGTACCTACCTGAACAGTTCCGCGACCTCAACGCGCTGTCGGCCTGGATGTGCTTCTCCAACTTCCTCAACCACCTGAGCCTGGACCGTATTGAAGCCGACTACGCGAACATTCTCTGACGCCTGCCGTCACCTCGCCTTCGGCCTCGGCTTGCTGCTGCTGGGGGGCTGCAGCAGCCTGCTGTTCTACCCCGAGCCCGGCCAGCCGTTCACCCCGGCACAGGCGCATTTGCAGTATCAGGATGTGAGCCTCGCCGCCGCCGACGGCACGCGCCTGCACGGCTGGTGGATCCCGGTGCCACAGGGTGTCGAGGTCAAGGGCACCGTGCTGCACCTGCATGGCAACGGCGGCAACCTGGCCTGGCATCTGGGCGGCAGCTACTGGCTGCCGAAAGCGGGCTACCAGGTGCTGATGCTCGACTATCGCGGGTATGGGCTGTCCCAGGGCAAACCGACGCTGCCCGAGGTGTATGGCGACATCAGCGCGGCCCTGGACTGGCTGCGCGCTGCTCCCCAGGTGCAAGACAAGCCGCTGGTGCTGCTGGGCCAGAGCCTCGGTGGGGCGATGGCCATTCACTATCTGGCACAGCATCCCGAGCAGCGTCGGCGTTTCAGCGCCCTGGTATTCGACGGTGTGCCGGCCAGCTACCGGGCCGTGGGGCGTTATGCCCTGAGTACCTCGTGGATGACCTGGCCGCTGCAGGTGCCGCTGTCGTGGCTGGTGCCCGATGGCGACAGCGCGATCCACTCGATCGAGCGCCTGGACAGCCCGCCGAAGCTGTTCTTCCACAGCATCGACGACAACCTGGTGCCGCTGGACAACGGCCTGCGCCTGTACCGGCATGCACCGCCGCCGCGGGTGCTGCAACTGACCCGTGGCGATCATGTGCAGACCTTCGCCGACCCGACCTGGCGCCAGGTGATGCTGCGCTTCCTGGACGATCCCACGCACTTCAACGGCCTGCGTCGTCTGGCCGAAGTACCCAACTATCCTGACGAGAAGAACAAGCAATGAGTGAAGAACGCAACGCCATCCCGCTGATCCTGACCGGTGTCGGCAGCATCATCGTGACGGTGGGAGCCCTCTGGTACTACGGCTACCTGCATTTCGCCAAGCCTGAGGACGCCCTGTTGCTGCAGGACTTCACCATGCTCAAGACCATTCCCGGCGAGGACTACAAGCTCTCGCTGACCCCGGCGCCGCAGGTGGCGCAATGCATCGACGGCGTGCTGGTGCTGTTCGATACCCAGCAGAAAGGGCTGACCGGCGTGCTGGTGGACAACCGCAAGCGCGCGGTGCGCTGCGCCGGGCAGGAGACGCCGCAGCAGGAGCTGCAGTAACAGAAGGTACAGTAGCGGCACCCCTGGCAACGGGCTTGCCCGCTGCCACAGGCCCGGCCGGCGTCATTCGTCGTCGGCAGTGCCGTCGGCCCGCCAGTAGGCGGCAGCCTTGAGGGCGTCTTCCTGCACGCCCTTTTCCAGCAGCAGCGCCTTGGCCTGCCGGGTCAGTGCCTTCTCCAGCGCCACCCAGCCATACAGCCGGCCCTGGGGCAGCGCCAGGTGCCTGACCCGCTCCAGCAGGTCTTCTGCATGCCGGCGCACCCAGATCACCTCCACTTTCGCCTTGCTGGCCAGTGCCTGGCGCTCTTGCTCGTCCTCGATCTGGATCACCGCCAGTACCTGGCGCCCCGCTGGTAACTCTTCCAGGCGCCGGGCGATGGCCGGGATTGCGGTTTCGTCACCGATCAGCAGGTAGCTGTCGAAGATGTCCGGCACCACCATCGAGGCACGTGGGCCGGCAATGTCCAGGGTCTGTCCTGGCGTCGCCTGTGCGGCCCAGGTGGAGGCGGGGCCGTCGCCATGCAGGACGAAGTCGATATCCAGTTCAAGGTTCGCCAGGTCGATACGCCGTGGCGTGTACTCGCGCATGGTCGGTCGGGCGCCGCCGTCGCGGCCGAGGTTGCGGGCGTCGATGGCCTGTTGTTCTTCGGGCGTGCAGGCGAACAGCAGCTTGATGTGATCGTCGCTGCCGACGCTGGCGAAGCCCGCCAGCTCCGCGCCACCCAGGGTGATGCGGCGCATGCGCGGGGTCAGGTCGACGACCCGCAGCACGTCGAGGCGGCGTTGGCGGATCTCATGGTTGACGCGATGGATCGTGGCACTCATGGGGTGTTCTCCGTAACAGGGATGGCCGGCCCGGAGGCGATGGCCTTGGCGGTGTCGTTGAGCAGGTTGCGCACCCGCTCGATCTCTTCGGCGCTCCAGCGGCCGCTGTGCATGTGCAGGGCATGGCGCAGGTTGCCGACGGCTTCGTGGATTTCCGCGGGGCGGTCATGGCCGCGCAAGGCACGCTTGCTGACCTCAATGCGCATGCGCACGCCGTCGAGGGCGACGGCCTGTTCTGCCAGGGCGCTGCGACCTGCGTCGGTGATGGCGTAAAGGCGCTTGCTGCCCTGGATGGCGCCGGTGACCAGCTCGGCTTCCTCGAGGTAGCTGAGGGTCGGGTAGATCACCCCGGGGCTGGGGCTGTAGCTGCCGTCGAAGAGGCTCTCGATCTGACGGATCAGGTCGTAGCCGTGCCCCGGTTGCTCGGCCAGCATCGACAGCATCAGCAGTTTCAGGTCGCCCGGGGCGAATACCCGTGGGCCACGTTCGCCGCGGCCGGGGCGGCGTTCGAAGGGATCATGGTCACGCATGGAGAGGGCTCCGTCTGTTTAGATATATCGCAAGATATTACTCAAGATATATCTAAAGACAAGCCCTCAAATGCAGATGATTATCATCTAGTTTTTTGATGGTTCATGACTGTCCCGCCACTTGCGGTGCCTTGCAGGCGGTGGGGTTGCCTGGTTCCAGGTACGGCATGAGGATCGGCGCCATGCCCTTGAGCACCTGCACCGGCAGTGCCGAGGTGAAGGTGAAGGCCTCGGCCGTGCGCCCCGGAACGAACGCGGTGAGGGTGCCGAAGTGGTTGTCGCCGAGGAAGAACACGAAGGTGGCGGTGCGGTTCAGCGAGCGCGAGCCGATCAGCCGGCCGCCGGCGCCGAAGCTTTCGATACGGTTGTCGCCAGTGCCGGTCTTGCCGCCCATCACCAGTGGCGTGCCGTCGTGCAGTTTGAAGCTGCCGGAGATGCGCCGCGCGGTACCGGCATCGACCACCTGCGACATGGCGCCCTTGAGCGCCCGGGCGACCTCGACGGGCAAGATCCGCTGACCGCGGTCCGGGTCGCTGATCAGTTGCGTCTCGTACGGGGTGTTCTGGGCGAAGTGCAAGGTGTCGATGCGCAGGGTCGGCAGGCGCACGCCATCGTTCTGGATGATCCCGACCAGTTCGGAGAGGGCGGCCGGTCGGTCGCCGGAGCTGCCGATGGCGGTCGCCAGCGACGGTACCAGGTGGTCGAACGGATAACCCACGCGCTTCCAGCGCTGGTGGATGTCGGTGAACGCCTCGATCTCGACCATGGTGCGGATGCGGCTGTCGCGGGCGCCCTGGTGGCGGCTCTTGAACAGCCAGCTGTAGACCTCCTGGCGTTCGAAGCGGCTGGCGTTGAGGACGTCCTTGAGCGAGGCACCCGGGTTTTTCAGCAGGTAGCCGAGCAACCACAGGTCCAACGGGTGGACCTTGGCGATGTAGCCCTGGTCGGGCAGGTCGTACTTGCCTGGGCCATAGGCCTCGTACATCTCCACCAGGCGGCCGTCGGTGAGCTTGGCCATGGCCTTCTTGTCGTCCTTGCTGTGGGCGCGGACGAAGGCGTTAAAGGTTTCCTGGCCGGCCTCGGGGAACAGGTAGCGGTGCACCGCGGCCAGGCGCTGCGGGGTCACGCGCATGCTGTCGAGGAAGGTGTCCAGGCGCTGCTGCGAGGTCTTGCGCTGGTATTTCTTCCAGAAGCGCATGGTGTAGTTGGAGCCTTCGCGGTCGGCGAAACGCGCCAGGTATTCCTGGCGGCGCGGGTCGCTGTCGTCCCTTAGCAGCGGCTCGCGGTTGAACGGTTGTTGGTAGGTGACGTAGCGCACGATGTCGCGCATCAGGCGGATGAACGGCAGGTTGATCGATTCGCGCAGGGCGTCCTTGAGGGTCGGGTTGCGGTTGTTGTCTTCCTTGCGGAAGTTGTTGAACACATGCATGCCGCCACCGGTGAAGAAGGCCTCGCCGGTGTTGGCCGAGTACTTGCGCTCAAGGGCTGCGTCGAGCATGGCGTCCAGGCTCTGGTTCTTGCCGTTCTGCATCAGCCATTCCAGTGACCACTGGCTGATGCGGTCGAGTTCGGCCACCGGGACTTTCTTCAGTTCGGCGGCGGGTTTGCCGGCGTACTTGTCGTGCAGCTCGGCAACGATTTCCAGGTAGGTGGTAAGCACCCGCAGCTTGGCGGTGGAGCCCAGCTCGAGCTTGCTGCCTTCGTTGATGTCGAAGGGCTGGTTGGTGCTGTCGGTCTGCACCCGCACCCGCGAGCCGTCGGCGGTGCGTTCGAACAGAGTGAAGCTGTAGCTGACCTGGTCGGTGGTCTTGCTGGTCAGCAGGCGTTCGCCGATCAGGCCGAGCTGTGCGGCGAACGCCGGGTCGGCGAGGTTCTTCAGGTACTGACTGACCTGCACCTGCAGGTCGGCCTGCAGGGTGCTGGTGGCCGATAGGTCGAGGCGGTCGAGGTCGTACAGCGGCCGGTTGAGCATCGCCGCCAGGCGGTTGCGGGCCAGGCTGATGCCCTTGTTGGTGATGATCGGCACGATGGTCGGTTGGGCCACCCAGTCGCGGTACACCGCCTTGCTGGCCAGGGCGGCGTCGGCCAGTGGACGGTCGATGACCGCGTTGGCGGCGAGTACCCGGATGTGCGAATCGGTCAGTTCCGCCAGTTCGATGCGGCCCTTGGACAGGTAATGCGAAGGACGGCGTTGGGCGATCATCAGCGACAGCACCTGGCGCAGGGCCAGGCCGCGCTCGGCCATGCTCTTGTCGTCGGTGGCCGTGGAGGTGAGCGCCTGGTTGACCTGATCGAAGTCGGCGCCGTACCACACCCGCAAGCCTTCGGCCATGCCGTGCACCTCACCGTGGCCTGGGACCGCCGACAGCGGCACGCTGTTGAGGTAGTCGCGCACGATGCGCTCGCGGGCCTCGGTGGTGTCAGGGCCGCCCTGATAGGCGCGCACGCTGGCGGAGATCATCTGGCGGATCTTCTCGGCGCCGGAGACGGTCAGCCCGTCCGGCGAGTGGCGATATTTCTCCAGCTGGGTGGCCAGGGTGCTGCCACCGGCCGACTGGCCGGGCAGGGCCAGGTACTTGGCCACCTGGCTGTAGGCCGCCTTGGCGAAGCGTGGCCAGTCCACCGCCGGGTTGTTTTGCGGGTCCTTCGGGTCGAGCAGGTCGCGGTTCTCGATGAACAGCAGGCTGTTGACCATCACCGGCGGGATCGCGGCAAAGTTCGGGTACAGGTGCTGCGGGTAGTTGTACTGGTAGAGCATGTCGCCGCGGCAGTCGGTGATCGACAGGCCGGCCTGGATTTTTTCCACGTAAGGCACGAACAGGCCGTGATCGACGTAGTTCATCAACGCCGGGGAAAAGCGCACCTGCTGGTTGATGAGGTAGTCGCGCTTGAGCAGCCGTGGCAGGAACTCGCCCAGGGCGCTGTAGCCCAGGCGTTTGTCGAACGGGCCGTCGCCCGGGTAGACGATGGCATCGCTCGGGCCGGGCTCCAGGGCATAGGTCAGGGTACCGGCCAGGCGGCTGAATTCACGGGACTGCAGGCGTGAGGTCTGGAATTCGTCGTAGGCGGCCATACCTATCGCCACCAGTGCCACCAGCAGGATAAGCAGGATCAGGCGCCACCACAGGCGGCGCTGACGTGGGGTCTTGGACAAGGGGGCTTCAGCCTGAGCTTCTTTGGGTGCTTCCGTTCTGGTTGGTTCCGATTGCCACAGTGCGCCCATAGTCTTGAGTCCGGCCAGGTGTTTTCGCGTTGCTTGTCTGAAGCTTAGACGGTGGCCGAGTTTGGTGAAAAATTTGTAAGAAGCTTCGGGGAATCACGCATGAACATGCGCCTTTGGTGCGGCTTCCATTCTTCGGCAATGTTGCTAAGGTAGCTGCCCCATTCCTGTGCATGGGCGGAGCGAGGCTAGGATGCCCCTCCGGTGAAGGCTATCTGGCCGAGAATTCTCGCCAAATTTCCTGCTGTATATAGTGAAAAGCCCTGCAAGCGGCTTCCTATACTGCTCGCCCCCTTCGACCCGTCGGCGCCCTTGGCCCCGGTGGACAGGCCGGTCCACAAGGCCGCCTGGCAAGACGACGCCCCGCCTATCGGCAGGGCCGGTGCTGCACGAAGGTCAATCCAATAACAAAATGAGGTTGTATTGCTATGCCAGTCGGCAACCACCCTGCCCAAGGCGAGTCCGCCCAGGGCGGCCCGCTCAAGCGCGAGCTGGGCGAACGGCACATCCGTCTGATGGCCCTCGGCGCCTGTATCGGCGTCGGCCTGTTCCTCGGTTCGGCCAAGGCCATCGAAATGGCCGGCCCCGCCATCATGCTCTCCTACATCATCGGTGGCCTGGCCATCCTGGTGATCATGCGCGCCCTTGGCGAGATGGCCGTGCACAACCCGGTCGCCGGGTCGTTCAGCCGCTACGCCCAAGACTACCTCGGCCCGCTGGCGGGCTTTCTGACCGGCTGGAACTACTGGTTCCTGTGGCTGGTGACCTGCGTCGCCGAGATCACCGCGGTGGCCATCTACATGGGCATCTGGTTCCCCGATGTGCCACGTTGGATCTGGGCGTTGATGGCCCTGGGCAGCATGGGCGCGATCAACCTGATCGCGGTCAAGGCGTTTGGCGAGTTCGAGTTCTGGTTCGCCCTGATCAAGATCGTCACCATCATCGCCATGGTGCTCGGCGGCATCGGCATCATCGCCTTCGGCTTCGGCAACGACGGTGTGGCCATGGGCGTCTCCAACCTGTGGAGCAACGGCGGTTTCATGCCCAACGGCGTGACTGGCGTGCTGATGTCGCTGCAGATGGTGATGTTCGCCTACCTGGGCGTGGAGATGATCGGCCTGACCGCCGGCGAAGCGCGCAACCCGCAGAAGACCATCCCCCAGGCCATCGGCTCGGTGTTCTGGCGCATCCTGCTGTTCTACGTGGGCGCGCTGTTCGTGATCCTGTCGATCTACCCGTGGAACGAGATCGGCAGCCAGGGCAGCCCGTTCGTGATGACCTTCGAGCGCCTCGGCATCAAGACTGCCGCGGGCATCATCAACTTCGTGGTGATCACCGCCGCGCTGTCGTCGTGCAACGGCGGCATCTTCAGCACCGGGCGCATGCTCTACAGCCTGGCGCAGAATGGCCAGGCCCCGGCCACCTTCGCCCGCACGTCGAAGAACGGCGTGCCGCGCAATGCGCTGCTGCTGTCCATCGCCGCGCTACTGCTGGGTGTCCTGGCCAACTACCTGGTGCCGGAGAAAGTGTTCGTCTGGGTGACCTCCATCGCCACCTTCGGCGCGATCTGGACCTGGGTGATGATCCTTTTGGCGCAGTTGAAGTTCCGCGCCGGGCTCACCACCGCCGAGCGTAATGCGCTGAAGTACCGCATGTGGCTGTGGCCGCTGAGCTCGTACCTGGCGCTGGCGTTCCTGGTGCTGGTGGTGGGCCTGATGGCGTACTTCCCGGACACCCGCGTGGCCCTGTACATCGGCCCGGCGTTCCTGGTGCTGCTGACGGCGCTTTACTATACCTTCCGCCTGGCGCCTAAAGAGGCGCAGGGTGCGGTGAGTACCGCCTCCTGATGAACGAAGCCCTGGCCAGTGCCGGGGCTTTGTTTTTGTGTTTTCTGCACCCGCTCCCGCGGTCTATCAGGCTGCCGCTTCGCTGTGCGGCTCGAAGCTGTCGGCCCGCGCCAACTGCCACATCCGCGAATAGAACTGCCCGTTCACCTCGCCGGTGAGCAACTCACCCGGCTTGAGGAACACATGCATCTGCGAGAACAGCTTGATCTCGGTAGCCGAGATACGCCGCACCAGGTGCTTGGCCTCCAGTTGCGCGGGGTGCTCCAGCCCTGCGGCGGCGAGCATTTCGGCCAGGGCGCGCAGGGTGTTGTGATGGAAGTTGAGCACTCGCTGGGCCTTGTCCGGCACCACCAGTGCGCGCTGGCGCAGGGCGTCCTGGGTGGCCACGCCGGTCGGGCACTTGTTGGTGTGGCAACTCTGCGACTGGATGCAGCCGATGGCGAACATGAAGCCGCGCGCCGAGTTGGCCCAGTCGGCGCCGATGGCCAGCACGCTGGCGATGTCGAAGGCGCTGACGATCTTGCCGCTGGCGCCGAGCTTGATCTTGTCGCGCAGGTTCAGGCCCACCAGGGTGTTGTGCACGAACAGCAGGCCTTCGCGCAGCGGCACGCCGATATGGTCGGTGAACTCCACCGGGGCGGCGCCGGTGCCGCCTTCCTTGCCGTCGACGACGATGAAGTCGGGCAGGATGCCGGTTTCCAGCATGGCCTTGGCAATGCCCATGAACTCCCAGGGGTGGCCGAGGCAAAACTTGAAGCCCACCGGCTTGCCGCCGGACAGCTCACGCAGCTGGGCGATGAACTGCATCATTTCGATCGGCGTGGAGAAGGCGCTGTGACGCGACGGTGAGATGCAGTCCTCGCCCATCAGGATGCCGCGAGTCTCGGCGATCTCCTTGGTCACCTTGTGCTTGGGCAGGATGCCGCCGTGGCCGGGTTTGGCGCCCTGGCTCATCTTGATCTCGATCATCCGCACCTGCGGGCTCTGCGCCTGGGCGGCGAAGCGCTCGGGGTCGAAGCGGCCATCCGCGGTGCGGCAGCCGAAGTAGCCACTGCCCAGCTCCCACACCAGGTCGCCGCCGTGTTCGCGGTGGTAGGGGCTGATGCTGCCTTCGCCGGTGTCGTGGTGGAAGTTGCCCAGCTTGGCGCCCTGGTTGAGGGCGCGGATGGCGTTGGCGCTGAGCGAGCCGAAGCTCATGGCCGAGATGTTGAAGATCGACGCGGAGTACGGCTGTGTACATTGTGGGCCGCCGACCACGACACGAAAGGCGGCCGGGTCAGCCAGCGGCGCGGGGCGCATGGAATGGCCGATGAATTCGAAGCCCGACTCGTACACATCGATCAAGGTACCGAAGGGTTTGTCCGAGGCCTCGTTCTTGGCCCGGGCATACACCAGCGAGCGCTGGGCGCGGGAGAAGGGCAGCGCATCGCTGTCGGACTCCAGCAGGTACTGGCGGATCTCCGGGCGGATGCCCTCGACCAGGTAGCGGATATTGCCGAGGATCGGATAGTTGCGGCGTACCGCGTGGCGCTGCTGCAGCAGGTCGAACACGCCGATCAGGCTCAGTACGCCGGTGGTCAGGGCGAACGGCCACAGCCAGTCGTGGGCGAGGAAGGGCAGGCTGGCGAAGGTGAACAGCACGCAGGCGGCGAAGAAGGCGTAACGGCTGAGAAGTGACAGGCTCATACGGGGTCCTTGCGGATGGCTCGGTCAGGCTCAGGGGCCTGGGCAAAGGCCGACCATAGCCCGGTTGGGCGGCGTTTTGCCAGCGTACCGGGCGGCACAAAAATGAAAATTCGGGTATCGAAAATCATTCGCATTATGATATGTTATAAAGTATCTAATGTGCTTCCCAGGAGATTGCGTCATGAAAGCTGGCATTCATCCCGATTATCGCCCGGTGCTGTTCCACGACACGGCTGCCGATGTGTACTTCCTGATCGGCTCTACGGTGAATACCGACCGCACCCAGGTGCACAGCGATGGCCAGACCTACCCCTACGTCGCGCTGGATGTGTCCAGCGCTTCGCATCCGGTGTACACCGGGCAGCAGCGCAAGACCACGGTGGAAGGGCGGGTGGCCGGGTTCAACAAGCGCTTCGCCGGTTTTCAGGCCAAGGGCTGAACCGCCGCTCCCTAGGTTGCTGCATCGCGCAACAGAAGCTGGCGCCAGTGATCCTGTTCACTGGCCGATGCCTCGACCGCAAACAGGTACCTCCCTGCCACGCGACTGGCGACTGGCACCCCATCGCGGTACAGCAGCCGATTACCCGCCACTGCCGGCACTTTCGTTCCCGGCAGCAGTGTGCCGGCCAGGTTAAGGGGATCGCAGCCGCTGACCACCACCAGTTCCCCGCCCAGCGCGCGGTTGCGCACCTGGCGCAGCAACCCAACCGCTTCGGGCAAGGCGAACTGCTCGCCCGCCAGCCCGGCAATGAAGCGCCCCCCGCGGATCTCGCCACGCGCCTCGAGACGCTGATAGCAGCGCAGCAGTGCGCGCCACGCGGGCAGCACATCGCTCTCGCGCCCCAGCAAGCGCCAGCACACCACGCCATAGCGGCGCAGCAGGCTGCGGGCCACGTGTTCCAGGCGCTGGTCGCTGTCGACCGTGGCGGCCGAGCGGCGCAGCAAGGCCCAGCGTCCGGCATGGGCCATGCTGCTCGACAGTGCTGGGTGCCCGCGCCGGCTGGTGCGAGGCCTGCGCCTGGCCGCCGGGCTGATGAGGCTGCGCAGGCCGCTGAAACCGTCGGCGCTGGCCAGGCCCGAGCCCACCAGTTCCTGCAGCGCCGACTCTAGCTCGCTGGGCAACAGGCGGGCTTCATGGGCCAGTTCGTCGAAGAACAGCGCGCCTTGCTCCTGCAAGGCTTGCAGGACTCGCTGCGCGCGGGCGCCCAGCTGTTCGAGGTCGGGCGCGGGGGTGAGGCTGCGCCACAACCCCAGGTGCTCACGCGGCAGCAGTACCAGGGGCGTGCTGGCCAGGGTGCTGGCCGATAGCGTTGCCGCCAGTCGACTCCAGGACCACTGGCCGCTGCGGCAGGCCTCATCGAGCCAGTGGGGGCTGTAGTCCTTGATTCGCGCCGGCAGCAGGTCGCTTTCCCAGGCCCCGGCGGCGGCGGGAAAGCCCTGCAACTGGGCAAGCACCTCGGGTACTGCCTGCGGCCCACGCAGGCGGGTTTCGCCGCTCACGTGCTGCCAGTCGAACAGGAAGCGCAGGTAGTCCTGCAGGCTGACCGGTTCGATCTCCTGGCGCAGGCGTTTGACCGTGTAGCGATGAATGCGCGCCAGCAGGTGCCGTTCGCACCATTGCAGGCGGGTCTGGCCGGGGCTGAAATGGCCACGCATCACGAGGCCCTGGCCCTCCAGGCGGGCCAGGGCCTGTTCGCAGTCGCCGGCCTTCAGCGCCAGAGGTATCGCGATTTGCTCCAGCGTCATCGGGCCAAAGCCATCGAGGCGGCAGCGCAGCAGTTCGGTGAGGGCGGTATCGCTGTCGACGGGGGCGTCATAGCCCGGCAATAGCGGCATGTCCGGTACCAGGCGAGCATCCGGGTACAGGACCAGCAGCGCCGCCTGGCGCTCGCGGGCCAGCCACAGACGGTGTTCGCCCGTATCCAGCTGACAAGCCCGGCCCGCCTTGGCCAATTGCTGCAACAGGGCGCGCCAGGCGCCATTGGTATCTACTTCGTGCTCGGCCATGGCCCCCAGGCTCATCAGCGCCTCATGCATTTCGTCGGGGTTGCGAGCCTGGGGCCAGGCTTCGGCCTGCACCGCGGCAATGGCGTCGGCGTCCAGCGCGCCCAGGTCGTCGGCGCTGTGCACGTCGCTCCAGCGTCGGTTGAGCACGGCCTGGGTGCGTCGCTCTTCCAGCGGCGCGTCGTCGAGAAAGGTGTAGGGGCGGGCATTGAGAATCGCCGAAGCCAGCGGCGAGGGGGCCGGCAGATCGCGACTGAGCAGGTCTACTTCACCGCGCTCCATGCGCCGCAGCAGCGCCAGCCAGCCTTCGCTGTCCATGGCCTCGTGCAGGCAGTCGTCGAGGGTCTGCTCGACCAATGGATGATCGGGGATCTGCCGCTCGCCGACGATGTTCTCCAGGCAGGCGAGCTGGTCGGGGAACACCGAGGCCACCAGGTCCTCGCTTTTCATGCGCTGGATCTGCGGCGCCACCTTGCGACCGCCCACGTAGCGCGGCAGGGCCATGGCCACCGCGGCATTCCAGCGCCAGCGCACGCCGAACAGCGGGGCGTCGAGCAAGGCCTGGACCAGGATCGCTTCGGCACTACGGCTGTTCAGGTAGCGCCACACCTCGTCCAGGTCGAAACTGTGGCTGGTGGACAGTGACAGCACGATGGCGTCCTCGCTGGCCGCCGCCTGCAGTTCGAAGTTGAAGGTGCGGCAGAAGCGCTTGCGCAGGGCCAGCCCCCAGGCGCGGTTGATACGGCTGCCAAAGGGTGAGTGGATGATCAGTTGGGTACCGCCGGACTCGTCGAAAAAGCGCTCCATCACCAGTGTCTGCTGCGAGGGCAGGGCGCCGAGCACCTGCCAGGTGCGGCCGAGGTAGTCCAGCAGTTGGCTGGCGCAGGCTTCGTCCAGTTCATAAGTTGCCTGGAGCCAGGCCAGCACCTGTTTAGCGTCGCCGGCCTGCAATTGTTGGTCGATGCGCTGCTGCAGCCGGGCCACCGCGGCGGACAGCTCGTCGCTGCGCCCGGGCGCCTCGCCGAGCCAGAACGGGATGGTCGGGGGCAAGCCGTGGGCATCCTCGACCCGCACCCGCCCAGGCTCGACGCGCAGGATGCGGTACGACGCGTTGCCCAGCTGGAAGATATCGCCGGCAATGCTCTCGACGGCGAAATCCTCGTTAACGCTGCCGATGTTCAACGCCTGGGGTTCGAGCAGCACGGTGTAGTCGGCGGTTTCGGGGATGGTGCCGCCGCTGGTCAGCGCGGTCAGCTGGCTGCCGCGACGCCCACGCAGGGTGCCGTTCACCGCATCGCGGTGCAGGTAGGCGCCGCGCACGCCCTGGCGGCCGTTGTAGCCCTCGGCGAGCATGCGCAGCAAGGCCTGGTAATGCTTCTCGTCCAGCTCGGCATAAGGCGTGGCCTGGCGCAGCAGGTCGAACAGCGCGTGTTCGGACCACGGCTGGTTGCTGACCTCGGCGACGATCTGCTGGGCCAGCACGTCAAGCGGCGCGTGAGGGATGTGCAAGGCATCCAGCTCGCCCTGGCGAACGCAGTCGAGCAACGCCACGCACTCGATCAGGTCGTCGCGCGAGGTGGGGAACAGTCGACCCTTGGGGATGCCCTCGACCTGGTGGCCGGAGCGTCCGACCCGCTGCAGGAACGCGGCGATCGAGCCGGGCGAGGCGATCTGGCAGACCAGGTCGACATCGCCAATATCAATGCCCAGCTCCAGCGACGCGGTGGCCACCAGCACCTGCAGTTCGCCAGCCTTGAGCCGCTGCTCGGCAGCCAGGCGATGCTCCTTGGCCAGACTGCCGTGATGGGCGGCGACCGCGTCGTTGCCCAGGCGCTCGCCCAGGTGGCGCGTCAGGCGCTCGGCCAGGCGTCGGGTGTTGACGAACACCAGCGTGGTGCGGTGCTCGCGGGCGAGCACAGCGAGGCGGTCGTGGACCAGGCTCCAGACATCGGTGGCCATCACCGCGCCCAATGGCACGGGCGGCACTTCCAGAGCCAGGTCGCGTTTGCGGACATGGCCGATATCGACAATGGCGCAGGGCCGTTCGTGGCCAACTAGAAACTGCGCCACGCGCTCCACAGGCCGCTGGGTCGCCGACAGGCCGATACGTCTCAAAGGTCGGCCAGCGAGGGCTTGCAGGCGTTCCAGGGTCAGCGCCAGGTGGCAGCCACGCTTGTTGCCGGCCAGGGCGTGGATCTCGTCGACGATCACCGTGTGCACACTGGCCAGCCCCTGGCGGCCGGAGGCCGAGCCCATCAGCACATACAGTGATTCCGGCGTGGTCACCAGGATGTGCGGTGCCAGCTTGCGCATGGCGGCGCGGTCTTTCTGGGGAGTGTCGCCGGTGCGCACGGCGGTGGTGATGCGCGGGGCCTCTAGACCGAGCTGTGCGAACTGGTGGCTAATGCCCGTGAGCGGGGCGTCGAGGTTGAGGCGAATGTCATTGGACAGCGCCTTGAGCGGCGACACATAGACCACCTGGGTTTGCGCGGGTAGCGCGCCAGCGTGTTCCAACCCTTGGCGGAACAACTCGTCGAGCACCGCGAGGAAGGCGCTGAGGGTCTTGCCCGAGCCGGTCGGCGCGGCCAGCAGCATCGACTGGCCGGCATGGATCACCGGCCAGGCGCCGGCCTGGGCCTCGGTGACCGTGGCAAAGCGCTGGCGGAACCAGGTGGCGACGGCGGGGTGGAACAGGTCGAGCACCGGGTGGAGCTGGGCGGGCAGGTTCATGGGTTGGTTATGGCGGGTAAGCAGGGGAATGACAAGGGGCCGTTCGTCTGCCTGTTCTGGCCCTGTCGAGTACTCGTGGGGGCAGCGGTTCGCCGCTGCGACTTGCCCCGCGACAGGGCCCTGTCAGGTATCCTGCGCAACCTCAGTAAACCGAGTGTCCAGCATGCCCAAGACCATCCGAATCGCCGCCGCCCTGCTCATCGACCCCCAAGGGCGGACGCTGCTGGTACGCAAGCGCGACACCCTGGCCTTCATGCAGCCGGGTGGCAAGATCGACCCGGGCGAGTCGCCGGCGCAGGCGCTGGTGCGTGAGCTGCACGAGGAACTGGGGTTGCATGTCGATCCCGCCCAGGCCATCCACCTGGGCCGCTTCAGCGCCCCGGCCGCCAACGAGCCGGGCTTCGAGGTCCAGGCCGAACTGTTCCGTGTCGAGTGCCGCGAGGCGGTGGCTCCGGCGGCGGAAATCGAAGAGGTCATCTGGCTGGCCCTAGACCAGGCGAACACGCTGAACCTGGCGCCGCTGACCCGCGACCTGATCCTGCCGCTGTGGCGCGCAGGCCTCAACGCACCGCGCTGACCCCGTCGAGGGTGGCGAACGAGGTGTCCTTGGCGGTCAGCAGGAAGTCGCGCATGTACGGCGCATCGAGCATGTCGGTGCGCACCGCCGCATAAAGGGTGGCGAACAACCCTTTGTCGCCCAGTCGCTTGCCCTTCACATAACCCCGCGAGCTGTATTCGTGCAGGGCCCAGTGCGGCATGCCGCATACGCCACGACCGCTGGCCACCAGTTGCATCATCATCACCGTCAGCTCCGAGGTGCGCACCGCGGCCGGCTCGATGTCGGCCGGCTCCAGGAAGCGGGTGAAGATGTCCAGGCGGTCGCGTTCCACCGGGTAGGTGATCAGGGTCTGGTCGAGCAGGTCCTCGGGCACGATGTATGGCTTGCCGGCCAACGGGTGCTGGTTGGCCACGGCGAGCATGGCTTCGTAGGTGAACAATGGCACGTAGGTGATGCCGGCCAGGTCCACCGGATCGGACGTCACCACCAGGTCGAGGTCGCCACGAGCCAGGGCCGGCAACGGGGCGAAAGCAAAGCCCGAGGCCAGGTCCAGCTCCACTTCCGGCCAGGCGTCGCGGAACTGGTCGATGGTCGGCATCAGCCACTGGAAGCAGCTGTGGCACTCGATGGCCATGTGCAGGCGCCCGGCGGTGCCGCCGGCCAGGCGGGCGATATCACGCTCGGCGCCACGTAGCAGGGGCAGGGTGGCGTCGGCCAGTTGCAGCAGGCGCAGGCCGGCGCTGGTGAAGCGGATCGGCTTGGTCTTGCGCGCGAACAGGGGCAGGCCGAGGCGTTCCTCCAGTTCCTTGAACTGGTGGGAGAGCGCCGATTGCGTCAGGTGCAACCGTTCAGCGGCCTCCACCAGACTGTCAGCTTCGCGCAGGGCGTGAAGGGTTTTCAAGTGACGTATTTCCAGCACGGTGAAACTCCAACGATATTCGGGCGCAGACTGCTCAGAAATGTTGAGTTTCCCTCATGTTGATGGTGTCTGTCGATGTATGGCGCGAGGGGCCTGGGCCGGGCCCCTCGCGGTCGATCAGAACAATGCCGTGAAGTGCTTGCGAGCGATGACCCGCGTCAGTTCACCGCGCCAGATCTGCTCGACGTGGCTGTCCTGCCATTCCCGCCCAAGGCGCCGTTGAGGGACGGTCTTCAAGTGCGCCTTGACGAAATCGTCGAAGGAGGGATTGGCCTTGTTGAAATGGAAGTGGGCATACCACAGTGGACGCGGCGAGGTTTCACGGGTATCGAGTACCACGAATTCCTGCAGGAAGTCCCTGCGGCCATCGCTGGTCTGTCGCAGCTCCACCAATCCGCCCTCCTTCTCGATCCGGACCAGGCCTGCGTCGTGCAGATAATCAAGGTGTGCGCTATTGGGGTGGCGTGTACCGATGATGTAGTCGACGCGCAGTGCCTTGCCATGCCGCGTCGACGCCTGTGCCATGTCGCGCAACTGCTGTACCAGGCTGTCGTCGTTTGCCTGCTCGGCGATTCGTGAGGCGAGGTTTTCCAGATCGTTAGCCTTGAACTGCATGAGATCGTCAAGACTGGTACCGTCCATGCCTTGATTGGCGTACTGCTGCACCTTGCCTCGATACGCTTGCAGTTCGTCCAGTTGACGCCTGGCCTCGGCACGCAGCTCCTTCAGGGATACCGTAGGGCCAACGCTGGGGCCGGTGTCCGGGTTGGTCAGGGTGAATTTTCCCGAGCGATCCTGGTGATAGATCTCGGTTCGCCCGTTGACCCCGGTGATGCGGTACACGTTGGGGCTATGCTGGTCTGGCTCACCGACCAGCAGGCGGTTGTCGATGGTTTCGAATACGCGGGGCTGGCGGGTGCCCTTCTTGCTGGCCAGCGCTGCGGGCTTGGTTTTATTGAGCAGCAGCCCTTTGAAATGCGCTTCATAAGCTGTCAGTGACGACTCCAGGCGCTGCGCGGCAGCGGGGTCGAGGTACGTTGCGTAGCTGCCGAGCCAGTATTTCAACTGATGACGAAAACGTTCGGAATGCTGTAGCGACGCTGTGATGATGGTGGCACGTTGTGTGGCCGAGGCTTTTGTTTCGCCCAGCTGGTGTAAGGCATACAGTGCGCGGTCCAGTGTTGTTCGCGGTTCTTTCATTTGGAATTGCAGGCGGATGCTGGCGCCGCTCATCGCCTGGCCCGGTTTGAGCAGCAGCGCAGTCAGTTGGCCGATAGCCATGAAGTTCAAAACGGGGTCGCTGAAAACGCTCAAGGTGCTGTCGATGGTTTTGAACAAGTCCTTATGTTCGCCAATCTGCTGTACTTGCTTGCGCCAGGAACGTAGGTGGGCGACTTGTTCGCGGATATCATCCACAGCCGCCAGTGCATTTTGTCGGGCCTTATTCATCCTGGCCCTCAGGTTGGACAATTGCTCGAAGATGACCTGGAACTGCCTGTCGTCCAGGCCCGGCGAGAGTTCGGTGGATTTTTGATGAAGACGTAGTTTGAGACTCTCTATTTCATCCATCACGAGAGTGAGTTGGGTGCGGGCTTCGCCGCTGAGGCGTTGATGACCATTGCAAATAAGTATGGCCAGGTCGTTCGCCTGATCCTTCGCCCTTTTGCGAATACGCCCGGCGGAAACCTGCTGGAATGCCTCACAATCACGGTGAATGCGCTCTGCGTCGGCGATGGTGCTTTTCAGCGAAGCCTTCAGTGATGGGTCAAGCTTTCCCTGTTGTTCCAGAGCGCGCTTCATCTGTTGATTGAGCTCGTTGGCACGAGGTTGCAGTAACTGCATGTCGCGGGTAATGCTGTCGCGCAAGCGGTTGTGCTGGCGATAGGCGTGGTCGCGCCACCAGCGTGGCAAGCGTTCGCGTATCACCGCGGGCCAGAGTGGTTCGAGCGTATCGGCAACGCGGCCAAGAGCTTGACCACCACCGACGCCCGCACCCTGGCGGTGCACGCCATAGAGCGCGAAGTGCGTATCCCACTCGCCGTGCTCGTCTTGCGCGATGGCGCGTTTCCACTTGTGGCGGGTGTTGCCATCCAGCTGCCAAGTGCGTGCTGTCGAGTCCCAGCTCACTTTGTAGGGTTGGTTGCCGACCAGAATGAAGTGCCCTTCGGCGTGCCGGTAGATGCCTCGGTACTTGCCGTGCTTGGCCGGTTGCAGTCCCTCCAGCGATAGGGGGAGCTGATACTCCAGCCCGGTGAAGCGGTCGAGGCTGCGCTGGGGCGATGAGTCCTGACGCAGGCGGATGGTCCCTTGGCCCAGACCATGGGCGCGACGCATCCTGTCGGCTCGGCGCAGGAGCGCGACATTGATGCCGATACCTCCTCCAAGTAAGTCCATCGCGACATCGATCAGCGAGACAATCAAGTCGTTGATGGCTTGCAGGACGTCACCGGGCGAGCCCTTGGAAAAAGCCCCCACTACTTCGCTGGCGCTGACGAATGCGTCGTAGGCGCTGATCGGCAGCCCCAGGAACGGGATCGCCCCCAGGGCGATCTTGAACCCTATCAGCACGCCAGCGCTCTGCCCGGCCAAATGCTCGAAAAACAGGTCCAGGTTGGCGCGCGACGTCGCGCGATGTTCCATCACCAGGCGCCCTCGGTGGGCTTCGAGCAGGTGGGCGGCCAGTGAGGTGGTAATGGGCCAGGCGGTACCTACACCTATCATGCGGTCGAAATGGCGAGCGCGCGCTTCGCGCAGCCGTGTGCGATGGGCGCCAGGGTTTCCGCTCAGTGCCCGGCTGACGAGGTAGTCGTCGCGCTCATCGAACAGCGCCAGCCGCGCCTGCTCGAGACTGTCGTACTGGCGCAGCCCGTGGGTCGGGTGATCGGGACAATAGAGCAAGGTGACCTTGCTGGCTCGGTCCTCGATGAATGTCACCCCCGACAGTGTCGTGGGTTGCTCGTCGGTATCCTTGCCGCCAGCCGTCAACTGGGCGGGCAACAGTTGAATGTCATGGCCGTCGGCCTGGAAGGCCGATCGGCTGTCGGCATCAATTGCCACGCAAAGGATCGCGTGGCCGACGCTATCCAAGTCCCCTCGTTGGTGATACAGCAGGTTTTGCAACTTCAGCATCAAACGATGAGGAGCTATCAGGCATTCTCGGCGATAGGCATGGGCATATTCTGACTCGGTGGGGTCGCTGAAGACGGTATGGAGCGCCGATTCGTAGCGCCCGGCAAGGTCCAGGCGGCGTGCCAGGTCGTGCAAGTAGGCGCGATCGAGGCCTTTCTCGATGGCCTGCCCTGGCGGCTGCCCGTCGGCTCGCTTGGGTTTGGCGAAACTCAGGCGTTCGAGCAGGGTGCTGTCGATGTTTTGCAACAGTAGGCTCTCAAGCGTGACCTCCTCGGTCTCCCGGCTTGCGGTCAGCACTGGCCGGGTTGGCGTTCCTGGAGCGCCACTGCCTACGACCGGATGATTGCGCCAGCTTGTCGAAAGCGGGAGTTGCAGAAGAATCCGGCCACCGTCGAAACCATCGAAATCCTGTATCAGGGTTTTCGACACCCATTTCTGGCAGAACGCCGTGCGTTCCGGCAGATCGCGATCCATCAGCGCCTGGCTGTCGCGCAAGGCTGCCAAGTAGTCATTGGCCATGGTCTTGAAAGAGGTGCGCACCTCTTCGGTCATCTTGGCGAAGGCGCTGGGTGAGCTGCCTAACCTGCTTGTAAGCTGTTGCTCATCTTTCAGGTGGGAGAGCGCCGCCTCCCGCGTGCCCAGCCAGGGCACCTGCAGGTGTAGGCCCAGGGTCTGTCTTGCCTGCGGTAGTTCAGCAGCCGCGGCGTCGAGCCCTTTCTCGTTCTGCAGTGTCTGCCAGGCTTGGCGCGCATGCGTCAGTTGTGTGTCGAGTGCGTAGGCAAGGCTGTCGCCGACGATAGGCTCGAAGCGAAGCGACAGCTCTGTGCCATGTTGGAACAGATAACGAGCGAGTACGGCCTGGTCGTCACACTGCAACAGCCCTCCGTGCCCCCCAAGCCAGTAAATGGCGAAGGGTTGGCGGGTATCGGGAGTGTTCAGGAGCGTGCGCCTGGCGATGACAACTCCATCGTGCAGCACCTGTTCGCGAGGGCTGCCTGCCGGCTTACTTGGGGCCGAGCGCAATACAGGTGAAGCGGTCAGCGCGCCGTCGTCATTCGAGTTGAACAGCGATTCAACCAATGCGAGCACGCCAGGCGCCAGTTCGCCCAGCAACCGTTTCATTCGGGCATGGGCCAGCAGGGCTTGGCCGTGAGCCGTCAACAAAGCGGGTGGGGCTGTGACCGGGCGGGCGTCGGAGTGCCATTTCGCCGAGGCCAGGATGGTTTCTATCTGGGTCTGGGCGGCCTCACGCGCCTTGTGCAGAATACCTTGTTGTCGTTGATATTCCTCAAGGTCTTGCTGGGAAAGCTGTGCCAGCTTTTTCAGTTGTAGAGCGACCAATTGCACGCGCCTCGACCAGGGTGCCTCCATGCCAAAGGGAGACAGCTCGAACAGTGAGTGGCCGGAGGGGGCGTCGTCCTCAGCGGACTCAAGGGCAAACGGCATGGCGAAAACCGTTGGATGGCGCCAGTCGCTATACAGTTGATCAGCCAGCGCCAATGCTGTCACTGCGTTGCCAAGGCTTTCACCGGGATCGTGGTCGAGCGTTGCCAGCAAGCTGCTCTCCAGGCTTTCGAAGAGGGTGTCGAAACCTTTTTCGATTGAGTCCACTGGGGTGTAGGTGGTTTGCCCGAGCTTGGACTCCAGAGCCTGGCGTGACAGGTGATAACTGAGGGTTTCGCTGCTGCCGGGGGAGTAGAGGGTCAGCGTCGATTCGCCTTCGATACTGAAGATCAGCGTGCCTGGCTCGCAGGTGGGTGTTTCGATAAACAGTTGGCGATGATCGCTCCGCTGCGACTCTGGATTGTCCATGACACCTAGCACTGGACGTAGCGCCAACGCTGCGGGATCACTGGCGAACGCTATATCGACGGTGGCCTCGAAATGGCGCCGGTACTGGGTGCGAGCCTGTTCCTTCCGACTCATCGGTGTTCCCGGCGCGCGTTCCTCCCAATAGCGGCTCCAGCACTGCCGAACGAGGCTGGGGAGATTCAGGGCGGCCAGAAGTTCCAGCAATTTGCTCGGCGACTGGAGTGGCGCTCCAGGGTTGCCCGTGATGCGTGCGCATAGGTCAATCATGGGATGTGTGGCGTGATGTTGGGCCCAGGCAGTCAACGCGACGAGATCTATACGTTGTGGCTGCTGCGCCGTTTCAAGCACCAGGTCGACTTGCCCGGGGGCGATGGACAGCGTTTCTTTCAACCAAGTGCCAATGACCTGGCGAACGCCGGGCGCCTGGAGCAGCAGCGTATCGAATATCCGTCGCTGCTCTTCGCACGCTTTACGTGCCTGATGAACAACCGGGACATCCGGCGGTATGGCATCCAGTGGTAGGGGCGTAAGGGCAAACGGAGGGAGGGGGCGTGTCAGCTTGTGCATCAGTCGATCCTTCTTGAGAATTGCCGGATACGGCAACGCCATTGAAGGAAAGGGGGGCGATTGCTGGGTCGTAGTTAATTATCGAATCCGGCCATTCGGCAAGATTCATCAAACTGTCACTGTTTTGTGGCAGCGCGCTGGCAGGAGATTCATCAGACTCGTGCTCAATTGGGGATCTGCATTCTGGTGTTTCTTTCATGCGGGCGTTTTTATTTTTCTTCTTTTTAATGGTCAGCGTGCCGGCGAGCTTTGCCGAGAGCCGCTGTGACGTCCATGTGCCTGTGCAACGGGCCGAGCTGGGTGAGTTGAGCCTGGTCTACCAGAGTGTCGGTGCGCCCCGTGATCCTGTGCTCTTGTTGGTGATGGGCCTGGGCGGGCAATTGATCCACTGGCCGGATGATGTGGTCGAGGCCTTGTGTCGCCAGGGCTTTCGGGTGATCCGCTACGACAACCGCGATGTCGGCCTGTCGCGCTGGAACCAAATGCCGGCTTCGGCGAACCTGACCCTCGAACTGCTGCGCTACAAGCTGGGGTTGCCGGTTTCTGCACCCTACAGCCTGACGGACATGGCCAATGATGGCGTACGCCTCATGGATGCGCTCGAGGTTCGCCAGTTTCACGTGCTGGGGGTGAGCATGGGCGGCATGATCGCCCAGCATATAGCCGCGATGGCGCCGCAGCGGGTACGCAGCCTGACACTGGTGATGTCCAGTTCAGGCGCCGTCGGTCTGCCTGCCCCGGCCCCGGCACTGGTGCAACTGCTGGCGCGGCGCAGTGCACCGAGTCGTGAGGTGGCCATCGAGCAGCAAGCCGACTTGCTGGCGGCGTTAGGCAGCCCCGAGGTCCATGATGACCGCGCTGCCCTGATCGAGCAGGCCGCCTTGTCCTATGACCGGGCGTTCAATCCGGAGGGTGTGAAACGCCAGATCATGGCGATCCTCGCCGAACCCAGCAGGGTCGAGTTGCTCAACCAACTGCGGGTGCCGACGTTGGTGGTGCATGGAACGGCCGACCCGTTGTTGCCGGTGATGCATGGGGTGCATCTGGCGGCGCACATCCAGGGTAGCCAGTTGCGGCTGATTCCGGGGCTGGCGCACCGGTTCCAGGAGCCGTTCAAGGCGCCGCTGCTGGGGGCGGTACTGCCTTACCTGCAGTCGAACCGGCAGGATACGCATATCGCCGGGCTTTAGAGCGAATCACGATGGCTTCAGTGCATCCGCACCCACAGGGTCACCAGCACGGTGGCCGCCACCAGCCAGGCCACCGTGGCCAGGGCCAGCGAGGTCTCCAGGCGCATGCGCTCGACCAGCAGGTACAAGGTGGCCAGGTACACGAAATAGGGAATGATCGACCACATCCCGAACAGGATGGTGGTCTTCAGGTCCTCCAGTGAGCGGCCCTTGCCGACGATGTAGTGGGCAATCAGGGCGAAGGTGGGGAACAGCGGCACCAGCCCGGCGATGTAGTAGTTGCGGGTTTTCGACAGAATCGCCAGGAGCACCACCACGCCGGCGCCAAGGCCCGCTTTGAATACCAAGTCCAAGTTGTCTTTCCAGGTTCGGGTTGCAGGTCAGCCGAGGCCGTATTTCTTCACTTTGTCGAACAGCGTGGTCTTGGCCATGCCCAGCTCCTGGCTGGCCTGGCTGAGGTTGCCGCCTGTGCGTTGCAGAGCATCGCTGAGCAGGTTGCGCTCGAATGCCTCTACCGCTTCGGCGAAGCCAAGCCCCTGGCTGGCGCCAGCACTGGTGCCCTTCTTGAACGCGGGCAGGCCCAGGGCATGGCGCTCGGCGACGTTGCGCAACTCGCGCACGTTGCCTGGCCAGTCATGGGCCATGAGCTGCGACAGGGTCTGGCTGTCGAGCGTCGGCGCCTCGCGGTCGAAGCGCAATGCCGACTGCTGCAGGAAGTGTTCGAACAGCTGCAGGATGTCTTCGCGACGCTCGCGCAGCGGTGGCAGCTCGAGGGTGACCACGTTAAGGCGGTAGTACAGGTCGCTGCGGAACTGGCCGCTCTGGCCCAGGGTGGCGAGGTCGGCCTTGGTTGCGGCGATCACCCGGCAGTCCACCGGGATGCTCTGGTTCGAGCCCAGGCGCTCCAGGGTGCGCTCCTGCAGCACGCGCAGCAGCTTGATCTGCAGGTTGATCGGCATGCTCTCGACCTCGTCGAGGAACAGCGTGCCGCCGTTGGCGTGCTCGATCTTGCCGATGCGGCGCTTGCCCGCGCCGGTGAAGGCGTTGGCTTCGTGGCCGAAGATCTCGCTTTCGAACAGGTTCTCCGGCAGGCCACCGCAGTTCAACGCCACGAAGGGTTGGCCCTGGCGTCGGCTGAAATCGTGCAGGCAGCGGGCGACCAGCTCCTTGCCGGTGCCGGTTTCACCTTCGATCAGCACGTTGGCCGAGGTATCGCCGACGTTGGCGATCAGCTCGCGCAGATGTTCCATGGCCGGCGAGCGGCCGATGATGCGGCCTTCCAGGCTGCTCTGTTCGGCCAGCTGGCGGCGCAGCGCGAACACCTCGCGGGACAACCCGCGTTGCTCCAGGGCGCGGCGCACCACATCGACCAGGCGCTCCGGCGAGAAGGGCTTTTCCATGAAATCGTAGGCGCCGTTGCGCATGGCGCCGACTGCCATGTCGATATCGCCGTGGCCTGTGATCAGCACCACCGGCAGGCTGCGGTCGCGGGCCTTGAGGCGGTTTAGCAGCTCCAGGCCATCGATGCCCGGCAGGCGGATATCGCTGACGACGATGCCGGCGAAGTCGTCGCCGATGCGCTCGAGGGCCTGCTCGGCGCTGCCGACGCCTTCACAGGCGATATCTTCCAAGGCCAGCGCCTGCTGGCAGCCGAGCAGCACGTGCGGGTCGTCTTCGACGATCAGGACGGTGAGAGGTGCTTGATTCATAGAGGCTCAGCCAATTCGCTAGGGGGCGTGACCAGGGGCAGGGCAAGGACGAAAGCAGTGCCGCCACCGCTGGGGTGTTCGACGCTCAGTGTACCCTTGGCCGCGGTGGCAAGGCTTGCCGACAAGGTCAGGCCCAGGCCCAGGCCATGCTCGCCGGGTTTGGTGGTGAAGAAGGGTTCGAACAGGTGCTTGCGCGCCTCGGCGTCGATACCGTGGCCATTGTCGAGCACCCGCAGGCGGTACTTGTCGCCCTGGACTTCGCCTTCCAGCCACAGTTGCGGCACGGGCTGGGTGGCCATGGCGTCGAGCGCGTTGCCGATCAGGTTGACCAGGATCTGTTCCAGTCGGGTCTGGTCGATGGCCAGCAGCGGGTCGTCGAACTGCCGGTGCAGTTGCAGGTGGCAGGCACTGATACGGTTGGCCAGCACTTGCAACGTGGCTTCCACAGCCTTCTCCAGCGAGGCCTGGCCGCTGTCGTCGCCGCGTCGGGCGAACGAGCGCAGGCTCGCGGTGATGCGGCCCATGCGATCGATCAGGTCGTTCATGGTGCGCAGGTTGGCGCTGGCGGTTTCCAGCGCGCCGCGTTCGAGGAAGCGTACCGTGTTGCCGGACAGGGTGCGCAACGCCGCCAGCGGCTGGTTGAGTTCGTGGGCGATGCTGGTGGACATCTGGCCGATGGCCGCCAGCTTGCCGGCCTGGACCAGTTCGTCCTGGGCGTGGCGCAAGGTCTGTTCGGCATGGCGGCGCTCACGGATCTGGCCCTTGAGGCGTTCGTTGCTGGCGCGCAGGTCGGCAGTGCGCTCGGTGATCTTGCGCTCCAGCTGGCTGTTGGCCTCTTCCAGTGCCTCGCGGGCCGCCAGGCGGGTGGCGATCACCTTGCGTCGCTCATTCCAGGCGATGGCCAGGATCGCCAGCAGGGCGAAGGCCACCCCGACCAGGATGCCCTGCACCATCGACTCGCGGCGCAGGTCCTGCAGGGGGGTGAGCAGGGTGAAGTGCCAGGGCGTGTCGGCCAGGCGGCGGGTCTGGGCCAGGTAGGAGACGTCGCGCTGCTTGCCGTGCTCGGTCTCGCTGTTGGCCGGAAAGGTCAGCTTCTCCACGCCATCGGCGAGGGTTTCCCGGGCCAGCGGCTGCAGCTCGTTGAGCGGCCACCAGTAGTACTGCAGGCTGCGCGCCAGGCGCTCCTTGATCTGTGGGTTAAGCGGGCGCACCGATTTCAAGCGCCGGGACGGGTCGCTGGAAAGGATGATGATGCCGTTCTCGTCGCTGACAAAAGCCTCCAGGCGGGCACGCTGCCAGCGCTCCTCGAGGGTGTCGAGGCGCACCTTGATCACGGCCACGCCGATGATCTTGCCGTGTTCTTCCAGGCCGTGGGCCAGGTAGTAGCCGGCCTCGCCGGTGGTGCTGCCGATACCGTAGAACCGCCCGGGTTCGCCGCGCACGGCGACCTGGAAGTAGGCGCGGAACGCCAGGTCCTCGCCGAGGAAGGAGTCGGCGTCGCGCCAGTTGCTGGTGGCCTGGACCCGGCCATTGGTATCGAGGACGAAGATCGCCCGGCTGCGACTGCGCCGGTTCAGACCTTCGAGGTATTCGTTGACGGCCTGGCGGTCACCGGCGTCGGGGTCGGTGAGCAGGCGCGAGACACTGTCTTCCAGCTCGAGCAGGCTGGGCAGGTAGGTGTACTTGCTTATTTCGCTTTCGACGGTGCGCGCATGCAGCTCCAGCTGGCGCTCGCCGTTCTCACTGAGCGTGCGGATACCGTTGCTTTCGCTGATCAGGAAGCCAGCCATCCCTAAACCGACCATTAACAGGATGACCAGGGGGGGGACGAGCAATTGGCGAATCAGGCGGGTTTTCACGGTGGGCTGGGCGGGGCGAAGGAGCGAAGGGTCGCATTTCATCACAGTGGCCTTGTCACGACCAGCTTCCGCTGCCCGGCAGGTGGCCGGGCAGCGTCACTGTGGCCGACTTAGTGTTGCAGGATCTTGCTGAGGAAGTGCTGGGTACGCTCGTGGCGGCCTTCGGGGTTGCCGAAGAAGTCTTCCTTCTGGCAGTCCTCGATGATGTTGCCCTTGTCCATGAAGATCACCCGGTTGGCGACCTTGCGGGCGAAGCCCATCTCGTGGGTCACGCACATCATGGTCATGCCTTCGTGGGCCAGTTCGACCATCACGTCCAGCACTTCGTTGACCATTTCCGGGTCCAGTGCCGAGGTCGGTTCGTCGAACAGCATGACGATCGGGTCCATCGACAGGGCGCGGGCGATCGCCACGCGCTGCTGCTGGCCGCCGGACAGCTGGCCGGGGTGTTTCTTGGCGTGGGCGCCGAGGCCGACGCGGTCGAGCAGGGCAAGGCCCTTCTTGGTGGCTTCCGCCTCACTACGACCGAGCACCTTGCGCTGGGCGATGGTCAGGTTCTCGGTGATTGACAGGTGCGGGAACAGCTCGAAGTGCTGGAACACCATGCCCACCCGCGAACGCAGCTTGGGCAGGTTGGTCTTCGGGTCTGCGATGGAGGTGCCGTCGACCACGATGTCGCCCTTCTGGAACGGTTCCAGTGCGTTGACGCACTTGATCAGGGTCGACTTGCCCGAGCCGGACGGGCCGCACACAACCACCACTTCACCCTTCTTGACCTCGGTGCTGCAGTCGGTCAGTACCTGGAAGTCCCCGTACCACTTGTTGACGTTCTTGATGGAAATCATACGGCGATCCTTTTTTGCAGGCGCTTGACCAGCCAGGAAGCGGAGAAGCTGATGAGGAAGTAGACGACACCGGCGAAGATCAGGAACTCGTGGGAGCGCCCGATGATGTCGCCGTTGGCGCGGGCCGAGTTGAGGAAGTCGATCAGGCCGACGGTGTAGACCAGCGAGGTGTCCTGGAACAGGATGATGCTCTGTTGCAGCAGCAGCGGGGTCATCTTGCGAAACGCCTGGGGCAGGATGATCAGGCGCATGCACTGGCCGTAGCTCATGCCCAGCGCTTGCGCGGCGCCCATCTGGCCCTTGGAGATCGACTGCACGCCGGCACGCACGATTTCGCAGAAGTACGCCGCCTCGAACATCATGAACGCCACCACGCAAGAGGTGAACGCGCCCACGGGGGTGTCTTCACCGGTAATCCAGCGCAGCACGAAAGGCACCGCCAGGTAGAACCAGGTGATCACCAGCAGCAGCGGGATGGAGCGGAAGTAGTTGACGTAGGCGCCGGCGACGTTGGCCAGCAGCTTGCTCGACGACAGCCGCATCAGGGCCAGGACGGTACCCAGGGCGATACCGCCAACCACGCCCATGACCATCAGCTGCAGGGTCAGCAGCATGCCGTCCCACAGAGCGGGCAGCGCGGGGATGATTTCGCTGAAATCCATTTCCATTTACTTGCCCCCCACGGAAATCAGGCCAGGCACGGCGACTTTCTTCTCGACCATGCGCATGAGCAGCATCAGGCCCATGTTCAGGGTGAAGTAGATCAGCGTAGCCAGGGTGAACGCCTCGAACAGGTTGGCGGAAAACTCGGCGGTCTGCTTGGTCTGCGCCAGCAGCTCCATCAGGCCGATCAGCGAGGCCACCGAGGAGTTCTTGAACACGTTCAGGAATTCCGAAGTGAGCGGCGGAATGATGATCCGGTAGGCCTGGGGCAGCAGCACGTTCATGTAGATTTGCGACAGGCTGAAGCCCATCGCGCGCCCGGCCGACTCCTGGCCGCGGGGCAGCGCCTGGATGCCGGTACGCACCTGCTCGCAGACACGGGCGGCGGTGAACAGGCCCAGGCAGATGACCACGCTGATCAGCGCCGAGGTGGTCGGGTTGAGGTCCTGCTTGAACCACTCCTGCAAGCCTTCGGGCAGCAGGTCCGGCACCAGGAAGTACCAGATGAACAGCTGCACCAGCAGCGGCACATTGCGGAACAGCTCGACGTAGGCGGTGGCGATCCCTGACACCAGACGATTGGGTACGGTACGCATCACGCCGAGCAGCGAGCCCAGCAGCAAGGCGATGATCCAGGCGGTGATGGCGATGGTGATGGTCCAGCCCAGGCCGGTGATGTACCAGTCCAGATAGGTTTCGCTGCCCACGCCGGTGGACTTGAAGAACACGCCCCAGTCCCAGTTGTAATTCATCGGGATTTCCCCTCAGACGGTTGTTTCACGGGCACCTTCGAGCATCCAAGGGCGGCATGCGCCCTCGGATGAAAGGTTAGACACTAATGAGTGGCCTGTAGAATTGATTCGTGCGCTTGCGCACCAGGCCACTATCTGAGGATCAGGACTTCTTCTCGTCCGCGGCCTTGTCGGTCGGCTCGGCGATCAGTTTTTTCAGCTCATCGCTCATCTGGAACTGCAGGTTCAGGCCTTTAGGTGGAATAGGCTGCATGAACCACTTGTCGTAGCTCTTGTTGACCTCGCCCGACTTGAAGTAGGCGACGATGGCCTCGTCGACCGCTTTCTTGAATGCAGCGTCTTCCTTACGCACCATGCAGCCGTAGATTTCGTACGACTGAGGGGTGCCGGTGATGACCCAGTCCGCTGGCTTGCGCGCCTTGGCCATTTCACCGGCCAGCAGGGCGTCGTCCATCATGAAGGCCACGGCGCGGCCGCTTTCGAGCATGTTGAAGGCTTCACCGTGGTCCTTGGCGGAAATCACGTTCATCTTCATCTGCTTGTCGGCGTTCATCGCCTTGAGGATGCGCTCGGAGGTGGTACCGGCGGTGGTCACCACGTTCTTGCCGGCCAGGTCCGGGAAGTCTTTGTATGCAGGCGCACCGTCCTTGACCTTGGTCAACAGGCGGGTACCGACTTCGAAGATGCCGACCGAGAAACCGACTTGCTGCTGGCGCTCGACGTTGTTGGTGGTGGAGCCGCACTCAAGGTCGACGGTGCCGTTCTGCACCAGAGGGATGCGGGTCTGGGAGGTGACGAGGTTGTACCTGACCTTGATGTCGGTGCCCAGTTGCTTCTTCAGGGCGTCGACCACGGCCAGCTGGATGTCGTGGGAGTAGCCCACGGGTTCCGGCTTGCCTGCCAGGTAGGAAAACGGAATGGAGGAGTCGCGGTGGCCCAGGGTGATGGTGCCCGAATCCTTGATCTTCTTCAGGGTGCCGGTCAGCTCTTCGGCCATGGCGGGCGAAGCGATGACTGCAGCCGCGATGGCGGCGCCCAGCAATTGACGAACGATACGCATCAAATTTTCCTCGACGTGTTTGTTTTTTTTATGGAGCCGTTGGCGGACTCTTTCGTTCAACGAATACAGCATGAAGCGGTGTGCATTCGGCTTCCAAGTGTAGAGCATGACTCGTGCCAAGCCATGCTGTCGACCTTAACGACTTGTCATTGCGTGAGTTTGACTGTTGGAAGAATCCGCAGGTGTTCGACCTGCCGAACGATCCGCGGCTTTGCGTTCGGCTATCCGAACGCAAGGCGCTGACATGCAGGCCGAAGCGATAACTATGCAATGCACGGCAGGGGCGCTGACTGGGTGTGCTATGCGCTTTGCCAGCCGAGGCCCGCCCATGCCAACTGATCAGCCCCCGAGCGATTCCATTGATACCCTTATCGCCCAACGCCTGCCTGGATGGCTGGTGGACCACACGCAACCGGAAAGGCTCGATGCCCTTCGCCATGCCCTGCGCCGCCAGGTCCTGTGCCAGGCCCGGCTTGATCCGATCCTGAAAGCAATTCCCTCCTTGCATACCTTTGCAAAAGACCTGCTCAAACCGAAACTGCGCGCGAGCGGTATCAGCAACCCGGACGTGACTGGCAGCAAGGTGCGCGTCTCGCAGCGGCTGGTGGTGCCTACCGTATCCCCGGCGCTGCCGCATCCCACCTACGTTCGTCGTTCCAAGCGGTCATTGCTGGAGGCGGCGTTGCATAACTACCACCGGGCGGAAACACGTCCTGGGCTGCGGCTCAAGGGAGACCTGGTCGACTGCAAGGGCACTCGCCTGCCGATAAGCTTTCATGCGTTTGCCTCCGCGTGTCGCGAGATTGACGTAGGTGGCAAGTACCAGGCGTTATTGGCGCGCCATCTACAGCCTGAAGATGGTCCGGAGGATGAGCCGGGCCAGGCGACCTCCCGTTTGCACGAGCTGTTCGAAGCCAATTTCAGGGCCAATTTCGAAGTGGCTATGCGGATCGCTGCGTTCAAAGGCGATATTGACGAGCGCACTTATTTCTTGCTGTTGCCACAGGTGACCGAAAAGCCGGTGGTTCCGGCGCTGGTAGGCACGCTGTTGCCTCGTCAGTTGTACCTGTTGGGTCGCTCGGTGCAAGGGGTGCTGGCGCTGGAAGTGCGCCCTTCGGCCGATGAGGCAGTGGAGTCCGTGGTTCTCTGGATACCTGACGACCCTCATGTACCTGTTTCCCGTCATGCCAGTTGGGCTGCGCTGAACCGGCATCTTGGCGAGCGTTTCCGTGACCCGGCGTATCGACGTTTTTTTGCACGCTTTGTCAGCGAGCGTGAGCGCATCAATTTCTATCGGGTATTGAACGAGCGGGTTTCAGAGGCGCGCGCAGGCGCAGTGGAGCTCGATGCCCGTTCTTTCCCAGTCTCCGGCATGCCGTTTGAACACCTGCGCAGGCAATACCTCGCCAAGATCATGGATGACGCCAAGGTACTCGCCGTGCCCACCGATGTCGAAGACGACGAGGACCGGGAGGCGCGCATGCAGGGCTACAGGGAGCTGGGTTTGAATCTGCTGAATGTGGCCGGTTTCTTCGTGCCGGCGCTCGGTGCCGTGCTGGTGGTGGCAAACGCGGTACAGATTGCAGGCGAAGTCTACGAAGGGTATGAAGACTGGCGCATGGGTGATCGCGAAGGGGCCTTGAACCACCTATTCAACGTTGCCGAGAACGTGGTAGCCGGCGTGCTGATCGCTGGCGGCAGCAAACTTGCCATACATGCCGTTGAACGCTTGGCTTTCGTGGATGACCTGGCTCCGGTGTACACCTCCGCAGGCAAGGTCAAACTCATGGCCACAGACCTGCCGGGTTACGATGCCCAGCCTGTACGTCGTGTAGGCGCACAGGAGTGGCTCTGGCATGTCGACGAGGGGCGTTATCGGGTTGTGGACGATCCTCAGGACGGCCGCTCGAGAATCATGCACCCGGGTCGCAGGAGTGCCTACCGGCCGGTTGTCGAAGAGAACGGTGGCGGCGGCTGGCGCCACGAACTGGAAGCTCCCCAGCATTGGGCAGGACGGGCCAGTCTGGTCCGTCGCCTGAGTGCACCACTGGCAGAGCTGCCGGAGGCAACCTGCGACTATCTGCTTCAGGTGACCGGGTTCACTGAAGCACAGATTCGCCGTTTGCATGTGGAACACATGAGCGCACCCGCACGCTTGCTTGATGCCCTGGAGCTTCATCAGGCGCATGAGCAACATCCGGACTTCAGTGCGCCGCGACTGGCCCAGCACGTTGCCGCGCGGCAGGTGCGGCCCAAGGGCAGTGAGCGAATACTGCAGCGAACATTCCCGGGCCTGTCGATTCGCTGCACGCGTGAGGTCCTGCAGCAATGCAGCGGGGCCCAACTCGATACGCTCAGCGACGCACAGCGCATTCCGCTGGCAGTGGCCGAGCGCGCCCGATGGTCACTGCGCGAAAGCCGCCTGGACCGGGCGTGCGCCGGTTTGCGCCTGCCGCGGTGCGTCAATCCCGATACTGAACGCTTGGCCCTGGGCTTGTTGAAGCGTCAGGTAACCTGGCCGGACGCTCTGCGAATCGAAGTGCGCGAAGGCAGCCAGAGCGGCCGGCATCTGGCCGGTATTGGCCCAGAGGATGCCCCGGACGTACGGTGTATCGTGCGCCGCAGCGACGGCTACCGCTATGCGGGGCATTCCACTTCTGGCTCCTATCTGGCGGCAGTGCTGGCTGCGCTTGACGAGACGCAAACAGCTGATCTTGGCGATGCCGGTGTCAGCCCTGACGGCTTGGGCACGCTGCTGATCGAAGCAGCCGCCAATGATCGCCGTCAGGCGGCCGAGCTGTGCGGCATGGCGCGCCTGGGCGCCGGCCTGCGGCCGCCGACCCGGTTGGGTGACGGGCGTATCGGTTACCCCTTGAGTGGCCGAGGCCAGAGCAGCCGACGCGCGATGGCGCGTGGTATTCACCAGGTTTTTCCGACATTGACGGACGAAGAACTACAAACCTATCTGTTCGACCTCACGGAGCGGCGGGAAGGGCTCTGGGAACATTACGGCCAGCTGAGGGACCAGTTGTCGAGCCTGCGTCGAGGGTTGCGCCAGTGGCGCAGGGACACCAGTAATCCGCTGGATGCGCTGCGCCGGCGCCGGGTCGCCGCGGCGATACGGCGCAGTTGGCGTCGAAAGATTACCGATGAGCGCGGCGACTACGCGCTGATTATCGACGGCGAGCGAGTCGGTAGCCTGCCCGATTTACCGCAGGGGGTAAGCTTTCACCATGTCCGGCGTCTGATCCTGACTGACATGGGCCTGACTGAAATCGAAGGGGATTTTCTCAGGCGTTTTCCAAACCTGGTGGAGCTCGACCTTTCCGGTAATCGCCTGGCAGCAATCCCCGAGGGCATTGAGCAGATGCCCCAGCTGCGGTATTTGAATCTGCGGCGCAACAGGGTGGTGATGGACGAAGGCGGGGAACTGCGGCTTGCCGGGACAAGCGCACTGCGACGTCTCGACCTCAGCCAAAACCCGCTGGGGAGGGCACCGGTATTGACCCGTCTGGGCAATTTGCGGGAGGTCAACCTGCGCTCTGCCGGCCTGGAGGCGTTACCTGAGCGGGTTTCGTTTCGTGCCTTTGTGGACTTGCGCAACAACAACATTCGCGCACTACGTCGAGAGGTGCAACAGCTGCGCCTTCAGGTGCAACGGATGTCCATGCACGACAACCCGCTGAACGAAGCTGACGAAGCACTGCTCGATGAAGCCCGCGGGCTGAGCCCGGGGCAATGGGGGGCAGCGTCCGCACGGCATCGTGCGGTTGACAGCAATTTGTTCAACAGTTGGGCCAGCAGTGCCGCAGATTCCGCCGAGCGTGACCGCCAGCAGGCGACCTGGACAGCACTGCTTGAAGAACCACAATCGCAAGGACTGTTTCGCTTCCTGGCAGACTTCGCTCACACCGAGGACTTCGAGCAGCACTCCGGGCATTACCGCAGCCGTATCTGGCGCATACTGGAATCCTGCGAACAGCATGAGCAGTTGCGCCAGCAGATCTTTCTCGAGGCATCTGGCCCTCGCAGCTGTGAAGACCGGCTTCTCCTGCTACTGGAGCAGATGGAGCTGGGCGTGCTGGTGCAGCGCGCTGTTGAAGATGCCCATGGTCACCGGATCGAAGCCCGCTTGCTGGGGTTGGGCCGTGGTCTGTCCAGGCTCGACGAGGTCGACCGCCTGGCTGCGCTGCACGTGCAACGCATGCATGCCGAGCACGCTCCACATGTCGATGAAATCGAGGTCAGGCTGTTCTACCGGCAGCGGCTTGTGCATCCTCTGGGCCTGCCGATCGAGATCGACGAAATGCATTACCCCGGTTTTGCGAACATCACCACTAGTGATCTGCTGCGCGCGCAGGACATGGTGCTGAGCAATGAATCGGTCGATGCCCTGATTCAATCGTTGGCCCTGCGACCGTTTTGGGAGCAGTACGCGCGGGAGTTTCATGCGCAGCGATTTGAAGAGCTGGTGCAGCCGCTGCACCGGCGTATGGAGACGTTGCAGGCTCAGGTCGATGAGCAAGTGATCAACGAAAGCGAGTTTCTACAACGCTGTGAAGCCCTGAGGACTGATTACGAACGCAGCGAGCGGGCGTTGCTGGTGCGTTTGGCGCGCGAAGCCCACGAGCGTTGGCCGGGGACGCCCTCTTGAACCATCAAGAGGGCATCACGGTCACTGTCAGGCTGCGCGGCTATTGGCACGCAGCTTGCGGGCTTGCTGCAGATACGCCTCCAAAGCCATCTGTTCCTGCGCGGTCAGCGACAGGCCCAGCTTGGTACGACGCCAGAGGATGTCAGCGGCTTGCTCAGCCCACTCTTCCTTCAGCAGGTAGTCTACCTCGCGGGTGAACAGCCCGGCCCCGATAGCCTGTCCTAACCCTTCGGGCCCATCAATGCCATCGAGCAGCCGCCATACACGGCTGCCGTAGGTGAGCACCCAGCGTTTGGCGATGTCGGCAGGCAACCAACCGCAACGTGCCAGTACGGCATCGATCAGCGCCTGCACCGTTGTCATCCCTTCAGCGCCTGGCAGTGGCGCGTCGGCAGTCCAGCTGCCGCGCATCTGGGTAAAGAAGGGCTTGAGTTCAGCCATGGCCGATTCGGCCAGCTTGCGGTAGGTGGTGAGCTTGCCGCCGAACACTGACAGGAGCGGTGCCTGACCTGTTTGGGCGGAGAGGGCGAGCGTGTAGTCGCGAGTCACTGCCGACGGGTTGTCCGACTCATCGTTGCACAACGGCCGCACCCCGGAGTAGGTATGCAGGATGTCGGCTTGGCTCAGTTGATGGTTGAAGTGCTCGTTGACGACCTTCAGCAGGTAGTGGGTTTCCTGCTCGGTGATCGCTACCTTGGCCGGGTCGCCGCTGTACTCGCGATCGGTGGTGCCGATCAGGGTAAAACGGTCCAGGTAAGGGATGCAGAAGACGATGCGTTGGTCTTCGTTCTGCAGGATGTAGGCGTGGTCGCCTTCGTACAGGCGCGGCACGATGAGGTGGCTGCCCTGGATCAGGCGAATGCCGTACGGCGCGTCGAGCTTGAGGTCGTCCTTGATGAAGCTGGCGACCCATGGGCCGGCGGCGTTGACCAGGGCGCGCGCACGAATGGTCTGCAGGCTGCCATCGGCGTGTTGCAAGTCTACCTGCCAGAGGCCATCGACACGTTCGGCCCGCAAGCAGCGGGTGCGGGTGAGAATGTCGGCACCGTGTTCGCGCGCGGCCATGGCGTTGAGCACGACCAGGCGGGCGTCATCGACGGCGCAGTCGGCATATTCGAAGCCGCGGGTAATGGTGGGTTTTAGCGGGTAGCCAGGGCCGAAGCGCAGGCTGCGCGAAGCGCCCAGGCGCTTGCGCTTGCCGAGGTGATCGTAAAGGAACAAACCGGCGCGGATCATCCAGGCCGGGCGCAGGTGCGGGCGATGAGGCAGGACAAAACGCATGGGTTTGACGATGTGCGGTGCCTTGGCCAGCAGCACTTCGCGTTCGGCCAGCGCTTCGCGCACCAGGCGGAACTCGTAGTGCTCCAGATAGCGCAGGCCGCCGTGGATCAGTTTGCTGCTGGCCGAGGAGGTGTGCTGGGCCAAGTCGTCCTTTTCGCAAAGGAACACCTTGAGGCCGCGCCCGGCGGCATCGGCAGCAATGCCCACGCCATTGATGCCACCGCCGATAACGGCGAGGTCGTAGCAGTCTTGGAGGGGTGGCTGGGACGAAACGGGCTGGGACACGGGCAAGGCCTCCTGGGGCTGTTCACATCGAATGTGAACATCAATGTTCGTTTCCGAAAATAGTAGCGTAATGAACAGGCGGCTGCCAGTCAGTCTTCATAGAAAAAACTGATCGGATGACAGGGAAATGAACATTTGCGAAAAGGCAGGGTGTCGATTTGCAAGGCAGAGATCAAGTGCCGCCGGGACGGTACTCGACCCAGCGGTACGCAAGGGGCGGGGCGAGGCCCTTGGTCTCAAACCACGTCGAGGCGGATCTTGTACTGGTTGAGCAGTTGGGTCAGGGCCGGGGAAGGCGCCTGGTCGGTCACCAGGCAGTCGACCAGGCTGATCGAGCCCAGGCGAACCATGGCATTACGGCCGAACTTGCTAGAGTCCGCGGCCAGTAGCACCTGGCGAGCATTGGCGATGATTGCCTGGGATACCCGTACTTCCTGGTAGTCGAAGTCCAGCAGGCTACCGTCCTCGTCAATGCCGCTGATGCCGACCACGGCGAAATCTACCTTGAACTGGTTGATGAAGTCGACGCTCGCCTGGCCGACCACGCCACCGTCGCGGCGTACCGTGCCGCCGGCCACCAACACCTCGAAGTCGTCTTTGGCCGCCAGGATCGCCGCCACGTGCAGGTTGTTGGTGATGACTTTCAGGTGATTGTGGTTGAGCAAGGCGCGGGCGATGGATTCGGTGGTGGTGCCGATGTTGATGAACAGCGAGGCATGATCGGGAATCTGCCGGGCCACGGCGTCGGCGATGCGTTGCTTCTCGTCGCGCATCTGGTCGGCGCGCATGGCGTAGGCGGTGTTTTCGATGCTCGAGTCGTAGGCGGCACCACCATGGTAGCGGCGCAACAGGTTGGCTTCGGCGAGCTGGTTGATATCGCGGCGGATGGTCTGTGGGGTGACGACGAACAGCTGCGCCATTTCCTCGATGCTGACATAGCCGCGTTCGCGGACCAGCTCGAGGATTTGTTGTTGGCGTGGAGGCAGATTCATGGGCGGTCCTTTGGGGCAGCCGGACAAATTCTGCAATGATGCCGTAGGTCGTGGTGTAGGACTAGTCTGGTTAATGCGTAAAGGCTTACCGCGGGGCAAGTCGCATCGGCGGTACGCCGCTGCGACTTGCCCCGCGATGCTTGTGGGATCAGTCGTCGTGATCTTCCCAGTCGCGGGTGCGATCGACAGCCTTGCGCCAGCCCTTGTACAGCTTCTCTTTGGCCGTTTCGTCCAGTTGCGGGCTGAACTCGCGCTCGATGATCGCCTTGTCGCGCAGCTCGTCCAGGCCGCTCCAGAAACCGCAGGCCAGGCCCGCCAGGTAGGCCGCGCCCAGCGCTGTGGTTTCGCGCATTTTCGGACGCTCGACGCAGGTGCCGAGAATGTCGGCCTGGAACTGCATGAGGAAGTTGTTGGCCACCGCGCCACCGTCCACGCGCAGTTCGGACAGGCGCTGGCCGCAGTCCTGCTGCATGGCGTCGAGCACGTCGCGGGTCTGGTAGGCGATCGACTCAAGGGCGGCACGGATGATGTGGTCGACCTTGACGCCACGGGTCAGGCCGAACAGCGCGCCGCGGGCGTATGGGTCCCAGTAGGGCGCACCCAGACCAGTGAAGGCTGGCACCAGGTAAACGCCGTTGCTGTCCTTGACCTTGCTGGCAAAGTACTCGGTATCGTAGGCATCGTTGACGATCTTCAGTTCGTCGCGCAGCCACTGCACGGTGGAACCACCGTTGAAGACCGCGCCCTCAAGGGCGTAGGCCACTTCGCCACGCGGGCCGCAGGCGATGGTGGTGAGCAGGCCGTGGGACGATTGCACCGCCTTGTCGCCAGTGTTCATCAGCAGGAAGCACCCGGTACCGTAGGTGTTCTTGGCCTGGCCGGGTTCCACGCACATCTGGCCGAACAGCGCCGATTGCTGGTCGCCGGCGATACCGGCAATGGCGATGCCGCTCTTGGTATGGCCGTAGACTTCGGACGACGGACGAACCTGGGGCAGCATCTGGCTTGGGATGCCGAGGATATCGAGGAGCTTTTCGTCCCATTGCAGGCTGTGGATGTTGAACATCAGCGTGCGCGAGGCGTTGGTGTAGTCGGTGACATGCACCTTGCCGCCGGAGAATTTCCAGATCAGCCAGGTATCGATGGTGCCGAAAAGCAGCTCGCCACGCTCGGCGCGCTCGCGCACGCCCTCGACGTTATCGAGGATCCACTTGAGCTTGGTGCCGGAGAAGTACGGGTCGGTGACCAGGCCGGTTGCCTCGCGGATGTACTGCTCATGGCCGTCGCGCTTGAGCTGGGCGCAGATCTCGGTGCTGCGCCGGCATTGCCAGACGATGGCGTTGTACACCGGGCGCCCGGTTTCCTTGTCCCAGACAACGGTGGTTTCGCGCTGGTTGGTGATGCCGATGGCTGCGACCTGGGCGTGGCTGATGCCGGCCTGGGCCAGGGCCTCGACCATGGTCGCGCTCTGGGTGGCGAAGATTTCCATCGGGTCGTGCTCGACCCAGCCCGCCTGTGGGTAGTGCTGGGCGAACTCACGCTGCGAGGTGCCCACCACGTTGGCGTCGCGATCGAAGATGATGGCGCGCGAACTGGTGGTGCCCTGGTCCAGGGCGATGATGTAGTTCTTGTCCAGGGTATCGGTCATGTCGGTGGCCTTGCACGAATATGGGAGTAGGTCAGGGCGTGGCGGGCGCCGGCCTTGCGGTCCGGGCCCGGCGCTGGCATCAGGAAACCTGGGTGTCGCCCTGAGGATTATCGTCTGTCTGCTGGGTCACGGCTTGTGTCGTCGGCAAGTTGCGGGCGATCAGCCCGCGGTACAGGGCCGCGCCCAGGCTGGCACCGAGGATCGGCGCAAACACCGGCACCAGGAAATACGGAATATCGCGCCCGCCGGTGAGGGAAATTTCACCCCAGCCGGCCAGGAAGGTCATCAGTTTAGGCCCGAAATCGCGCGCCGGGTTCATCGCAAAGCCGGTCAGCGGGCCCATCGCGCTACCGATCACGGCGATCAGCAGGCCGATCAGCAGGGGCGCGGTGGCGCCGCGGGGCAGGCCATTGTTGTCGTCGGTCAGGGCCATGATCACCGCCATCAGGATGGCGGTAATGATCACTTCGACCAGGAAGGCCTGCCCGGTGGACAGCGCCGGATGCGGGTAGGTGGAGAACACCGAGGCCAGCTCGAGGCTGGCCTGGCTGCCACGCAGCATGGCGTGGCTTTGTTCGAAATCGAAGAACAGGTTGCTGTACAGGAAGTACACCAACGCGGCGCCGCAGAATGCACCGCACACCTGGGCGAGCATGTAGAACGGCAGCTTGCGCTTGTCGAAGCCGGCGAATACGGCCAGCGCGATGCTGACTGCCGGGTTCAGGTGCGCGCCGGACACACCGGCGGTGAGGTAGATCGCCATGCTCACGCCGACACCCCAGATGATGCTTATTTCCCACAGGCCGAAGCTGGCACCGGCGACCTTGAGCGCGGCGACACAGCCGGTACCGAAGAAGATGAGCAGGGCAGTTCCGAGAAATTCGGCCAGGCACTGAGCGGATAGCGTGGGTTGTCGTAGAGCAGTCGTCATGTATGACCTCGGTTCTTGTTGTTGTGAGGCGCTGGGCGCTCGACAGCAAAAAGCCCGGAGTCGATCCCCATTGACGCCGGGCGGGTACAGGAAGCGCACCGTATAGGTGCACCATTTATTCATAAACGAAAAAATATAGACAAGAAACGCTGATGTCAAAGGTCGAAAATGAACGCGCGGCCACATTCTGACTGCCATGACGCGTGGTGAATCCACGGCCGCTGCTCTAGGCTGGGTCCTGCGCTGGCTGCCCCGGCGGATTTACCCTAAAGTACCGGGCGACTTGTGATCGCCTGGAGCCGTTGATGACCCCCGCCCTGGACCTACTGAAAAAGGCGCGTGCCGAGCACCGCGTGCACAGCTACGAACATGATCCGAAATCCGCATCGTACGGTCTGGAGGCTGCGGAAAAGCTCGGCCTTGACCCATTGCGCGTGTTCAAGACGCTGCTCGCCAGCAGCGAAAAAGGTGAGCTGCTGGTGGCGGTGGTGCCGGTGGGCGGGACGCTCGATCTGAAGGCGCTGGCGCACGCGGCCGGCGTGAAGAAATGCGAAATGGCCGACCCGCAGGCTGCCCAGCGCGCCACGGGCTACCTGGTTGGTGGGATCAGCCCGCTGGGACAGAAGAAGCGCCTGCGCACTTTCATCGACCAATCCGCGCAACAACATGAAACGATTCATGTGAGCGCTGGCCGCCGCGGATTGGAAGTGGAACTCGCCGCAGTAGTTCTCGCTGCCCATACCCAGGCACAGTTCGCTGAGATCGGTCGCGGCTGATCATCTGTACTGATTCAAATTCCACGACTCTGTCACTGTTCGGTCCAGGCGCCTTGCTCCATGCTCGAGGCCTTTTCCGCCCTACACAGGAGTCGTGGCATGCAGCTGCATTTTCACCAGGTCGATGCGTTCAGTGACCGGCCCTTTGCCGGCAATCCGGCCATGGTCTACCACCTGGAGCAGTGGCTCGACGATGCGCTGATGCAGCAGATCGCCGCCGAGCACAACCTCGCCGAAACTGCGTTCGTGGTCGCTGAAGGAGAGGGCTACCGGATTCGCTGGTTCACCCCCGCTACCGAAGTGCCGCTGTGCGGTCATGCCACCCTCGCCAGTGCCCATGTGCTGTTCGAGGTTTATGGCGAGCAGAAGCCCCGTCTGGACTTTCAAAGCCTGTCCGGGCCATTGAGCGTGACGCGTGAAGGGCGCCACCTGTGGCTCGATTTTCCGCGAATCAATGCGCAGCGCTTGACTGAGCCGGTGGCTGTGGCCGAGGCGTTGGGGTGCGAGGTGCAGGAGATTTACCAAGCCAAGGAGTTGCTGGTGGTACTGGCTTCGGAGCAAGCCGTGCGTACCTGCACGCCAGACATGGTGGCGTTGGCGAGACTGCCGGGTTTGGGCGTGATCGTAACGGCGCCGGGTGAAGAGCACGATTTCGTGTCGCGCTATTTTGCACCGAGTATCGGAATCCCCGAGGATCCGGTCACAGGTTCTGTTCACTGCTCGCTTATCCCTTACTGGGCGGCACGCCTTGGCAAGTCACAGTTGCACGCGTACCAGCGGTCCGCACGTGGTGGCGAGCTGTTCTGTCGCTTGGAGGGGGAGCGGGTGAAGATCGGTGGACAGGCCCGCTTGGTGGCCTCTGGTACTTTGATGGTCTGATTCAAAGTGATCGGGCGAGCCCGCCCCACGCCTGTTTACAGGATGTGGAAGCGGACTTGCCCCGCGCTGCTGTCGAACCTCAGAGCGCCGAGCCGATGCGACGCACGCCGTTCTCCTGGCGCGGTAGCTGCGCGGCAACGCTACCGGGCACCGGGAACAGCACGAGATGATCGGCGGCGACAGCGATGCCGACGTCCTGGCCGAGCAAGTGGTCGTTGTGGCTGGGGAAGATCGCCTCGAGCTGGCTGCCGGTGGGAAGCTGCAGGCGATACAAGGTCGAAGCGCCGAGGAAGCTTTTGCCGATGACCTGTGCCCGTAGCGTGCTGTCGGGGGCATGGATGATGTCGTCGGGGCGCAAGAGCACGTCCACCGAGCTTCCGGGTGCCATGGTATAGGCCCGGTTGCCCCGTAGCTCACCGAGTTCGGTGGCTACTGCTTCGTGGCTGCTCATCTGGCCGCGAATGAAGTAACCCTGGCCGATGAAGCTGGCGACGAACGGCGTTTGCGGCTCGTGGTAGAGGTTGTAGGGCGTGTCCCACTGCTCCAGGCGCCCCTCCTTGAACACCCCCACGTGATCGCTGACGGCAAAGGCTTCTTCCTGGTCGTGGGTGACCAGGATGGCGCTGGTGCCGCGGCTCTTGAGGATGTCGCGGACCTCGTGGCTCAAGCGTCGGCGCAGCTCCACGTCGAGGTTGGAGAACGGCTCGTCGAGCAACAGCAGCTGTGGCTCCGGTGCAAGCGCCCGGGCCAGGGCCACGCGTTGCTGCTGGCCGCCCGACAACTCGTGCGGGTAACGCCCGCCGAGGCCAGCCAGCTTGACCAGTTCGAGCATCTCCTCGATCACCATGGCCTGGCGCGGGTGCTTGCCGATGCCGAAGGCGATGTTCTGCGCGACGGTCAGGTGGGGGAACAGCGCGTAGTCCTGGAACACCATGCCGATCCGGCGTTTCTCCGGCGCCAGGGTGAACCCGGCGCGGGAGATGACCTCGCCGCCCAGCTGGATCTCGCCTTCGTGCACCGGCTCGAACCCGGCGATGGCGCGCAGCGTGGTGGTCTTGCCGCAACCGGAGGACCCTAGCAGACAACCGATGTCGCCCGCGTTGAGGTGCAGGTTGAGGTTCTGGACGATGCGCTGGTCGCCATAGCCGCAGGCCAGGTTGCGCAGGTTGAGCAGTAGCTGTTGACTCATGCGTGGTGGTAAGCCGGTTCTACAAGGAATTCCAGAAGGGCCTTCTGCGCATGCAGGCGGTTCTCAGCTTCGTCCCAGGCGACCGAACGGGGGTCGTCGAGCAGGTCCTGGCTGATCTCCTCGCCACGGTGGGCGGGCAGGCAATGCATGAACAGGGCGTCGGGTGCCGCCAGGTCGAGCAGTTCGCGGGTGACCTGGTAAGGCGCGAAATGCGCCAGGCGCCGTGCAGTTTCCTCTTCCTGGCCCATGGAAGTCCAGACATCCGTGGTTACCAGGTGGGCGCCGCGCACGGCTTCCTTCGGATCACGGATGATCTGCACGCGGTCGCCACCCAGCTGCAGGAAGCGCGGATCGGGCTCGTAGCCTTCAGGGCAAGTGATGCGCAATTGGAAATCGAACTGCACGGCAGCTTCGATATAGGAGTTGCACATGTTGAAGCCGTCGCCGACCCAGGCCACGGTCTTGCCCTGGATCGCGCCACGGTGTTCGAAGAAGGTCTGCATGTCGGCTAGTAACTGGCAGGGGTGCGATTCGTCGGACAGGCCATTGATGACCGGCACCTTCGAATTGGCGGCGAATTCGGTGAGGGTGCTGTGGGCGTGGGTACGGATCATCACCGCGTCGACCATGCTCGACAGCACGATGGCGCTGTCGGCGATCGGCTCGCCGCGGCCAAGCTGGGTGTCGCGCGGCGACAGGAAGATCGCCTGGCCGCCAAGCTGGATCATGCCTGCTTCGAACGATACCCGTGTACGGGTCGAGGACTTCTCGAAGATCATCCCCAGGACGCGGTTCTTCAGCGGCTCGAACAGCACGCCTCGTTTACGCAGGTCCTTCAGCTCGATGCCGCGACGGATCACGCCGAGCAATTCGTCAGCGGTGAAATCCAGCAGGGAGAGAAAGTGCCTAGCGCTCATGATTGACTACCTTATCTGCAACGTTTTGCAGGTCGACCGTATGGGTTTTGTTGACAACGGGAGTGACCTGCGGCGTAAGCCGCCTGGGGCGGACGGAATAGGGGAAGGCGCAATACTATAATTAAATGTCGCCTGAAACCAAGAGGGGAAACAGCGCCTCTGTGTCAAAGGGTGTCGTAAGCCTTTGGCGAGCAGCTGTTTTTTATTTGCTACAGAGGTTGTACACGGCTTACCTCGATTTTGGCAAATTCGTCGTCGCGAATCGTCGGCCTGATGTCTCCCAATTCATGCCGCGAAGCGCGCTGGCATGCCCGGTAGGTGCGGCGCATAGTCGAACCTCCAGAACAACAAGGCAGAGGCGGCCATGACCAAGACCCTGCATCACCGCGCCTGTCACCTGTGCGAGGCCATTTGTGGCCTGAACATCGAAGTTACCCATGGGGCGGAAGGGCCGCCGCGGATCAGCTCGATCAAGGGCGATCCGCAGGATCCGTTCAGCCGCGGCCATATCTGCCCGAAGGCGGTCGCCCTGCAGGACATCCAGGAAGACCCTGACCGCCTGCGCCAGCCTCATCGGCGCATCGGTGACCAGTGGCAGGCGATTGGCTGGGATGAGGCCTTCGCCTTCGCCGCAGAGCGGCTGTGGGCGGTGCAGCAGGCCCATGGGCGCAATGCTGTTGCGGTCTACCAGGGCAACCCCAGCGTGCACAACTATGGCTTGATGACCCACAGCAATTACTTCCTCGGCCTGCTCAAGACCCGCAACCGCTTCTCGGCCACCTCGGTGGACCAGCTGCCGCAGCACCTGACCAGCCACCTGATGTACGGCCATGGTCTGTTGCTGCCCATCCCAGACATCGACCACACGCAGTTCATGCTGATCCTTGGCGGCAACCCCCTGGCTTCCAATGGCAGCATCATGACCGTCCCCAACGTGGAAAAGCGCCTGAAGGCGCTCAAGGCCAGGGGCGGGCAGTTGGTGGTGGTGGATCCGCGGCGAAGCGAGACGGCGTTACTGGCCGACCGGCACCTGTTCATCCGCCCCGGTGGCGACGCAGCGTTGCTGTGTGGGCTGTTGCATACCCTGTTCGTCGAGGGCCTGGCCCGTGGCTCGCACTTGCCGATCAATGGCTTGGAGCAGGTGCGCGAGGCGATCCTGCCATTCGATGCCGCCAGCATGAGCGCGTTGTGCGGCATCCCGGCCGAGGACATCCGCCGATTGGCGCGGGACTTCGGCGCTGCCGACAAGGCCGTGTGCTACGGCCGGATGGGGGTATCGACCCAGGCCTTCGGTTCGTTGTGCCACTGGTTGGTGCAATTGATCAACCTGGTCACCGGCAACCTTGATCGAGTGGGGGGGGCGTTGTGCACCGAGCCGGCTGTCGATCTGGTCGCCAGCACCTCGGGTGGCCATTTCGACCAATGGCGCAGTCGTGTCTCGGGATTGCCCGAATATGCTGGCGAGCTGCCGGTCTCGGCCTTGGCCGAGGAGATCCTCGAGCCCGGTGACGGGCAGGTACGGGCGTTGGTGACCGTGGCCGGCAATCCGGTGTTGTCCACGCCCAACGGGCGGCGCCTGGACCAGGCGCTGGCCGGCCTGGAGTTCATGCTCAGCATCGACCTCTACATCAACGAGACCACGCGACATGCCGACCTGATCCTGCCCTCCACCTCGGCAATGGAGAATGATCACTACGATTCCACCTTCAACCTGCTGGCGGTGCGCAACGTCACCCGCTTCAACCGGGCGATCCTGCCCAAACCCGAGGGGGCGCTGCATGACTGGGAGATTTTCGTAGGTCTGGCCGAGGCCTTTGCCCAACGTGCGCAGGTCGAGCTCAAGGCGACCCTGCCACCGGCACGGATGATCGACTTTGCGTTGCGCAAGGGCCCTTATGGTGATGAGTCTTCCTGGAAGCTTTCCCTGCAGATGCTCGATGAACACCCCCACGGCCTGGATCTAGGGCCGCTGGGTGCCAACCTGGCGGTACGCTTGCGCACGGCTGGCGGCAAAGTCGAAGCCGCACCGGCGGTACTGCTCGGTGACCTGCAGCGCCTGGCCCGGCAGGCAGCGCCGACGGCAGGCCAGTTGTTGCTCATCGGCCGCCGCCACGTGCGCAGCAACAATTCGTGGATGCACAACTATCATCGGCTGGTCAAAGGCAAGCCGCGGCATCATCTGCTGATGCATCCGGATGATCTGCGTCATCGCCAGTTGCAAGACGGGCAGATGGTGCGGATCCGCTCACGCACCGGCGTGATCGAAGTGCCTGTCCAAGCCAGCGAGGAGATGATGCCAGGAGTGGTCAGCCTGCCCCACGGCTACGGTCACGGCCGCCAGGGCGCACGCTTGCAGGTGGCCGGTGCGCAGCCGGGAGTGAGTGCCAATGACCTGACCGACGAGCACTTGCGTGATGGCGTATCCGGCAACGCCGCCCTCAATGGCGTACCTGTGCAAGTGGAGGCCGCCTGAGCATAGGCAAGGCCGAGCACGCCGCTCGGCTTTCCGATACAATGCGTCACCGTGCCGACGACCCAGTCGGAAAGTTCAGCCGAGGTGCTTCATGGATATCATCGATACAATCAAAGAGCAGATCGCCAACAACACCATTCTGCTTTACATGAAAGGTTCGCCGAATGCCCCGCAGTGCGGTTTCTCGGCCAAGGCTTCGCAGGCCGTGATGGGGTGTGGCGAGAAGTTCGCTTATGTCGACATCCTGCAGAACCCGGAAATCCGCGCCAACCTGCCCAAGTACGCCAACTGGCCTACCTTCCCGCAACTGTGGGTGGCGGGTGAGCTGGTCGGCGGCAGCGACATCATGATCGAGATGTTCGAAAAGGGTGAACTGCAGACGCTGATCAAGGATGCGGCCGCCAAGGCCAAGGCTTCCGAAGCCTGATTCCGGCGTTCTTCGCCAGCATGCAAAAGCCCCGCAATAGCGGGGCTTTTTGTTGTCGTTGATCGAGCAGCAGGCGCTGTACGAAATGTGTCTGCGCGAAGGCCCGACAAGGCGAAACGGGGGGAGGAAGCGCAGTGTACTGGAGTACATGAGCATTCCGAGCCCCGTTTCAACGCAGTATGGGCGAGTGCAGATACATTTCGTACAGAGCCTAAACACCCGCAAAAAAGCCCTGCATTGGCAGGGCTCCATGTCCGGGCGTTGCAGTTACTCTTCGCCCATCTGCGACTGCAGGTAGTTCTCGATAGTGATCTTGTCGATCAGGCCCAGCTGAGTTTCCAGCCAGTCGATGTGCTCTTCCTGGTCTTCGAGGATGTCCTCGAGCACGTCACGCGAACCGAAATCGCCAGCGGTTTCGCAGTGGGCGATGGCGGCTTTCAGGTCGGCGTGGGCCTTTTTCTCAAGCTTCAGGTCGCAGTCGAGCATTTCCTTGGTGTGCTCGCCAATCATGAGCTTGCCCAGGTCCTGGACGTTGGGGATGCCTTCGAGGAAGAGGATGCGCTTGATCAGCTTGTCAGCATCCTTCATCGCCTGGATGGACTCTTTGTACTCGAGTTTACCGATCTTGTTCAGGCCCCAATCTTCGTACATGCGCGCATGCAGGAAGTACTGGTTGATTGCGACCAGCTCGTTTCCGAGGACCTTGTTGAGATGCTGGATGACGCTTACGTCGCCTTTCATGATGGGGTCTGCCCTGTAGAAGTTGAGCCAATGCAAACAAGTTTGAGCCTCGCAACTATCTATGTCAAACCTAAGTTATTGAATAATAAGTGAAAATTAATCGGAATAAGAATGTTTGTGAACTGCGTTCGAACGCTAACTTATTGAATTGCAGGCATAAAAAAACCGGACACTAGGTCCGGTTCTTCAAATTTGGGGACATTACGCCGCGTTGAATTCAACGGGGTAGGGCAGGGCGGCCTGCTGGCTCAGTTGCAGCTCGGTGAGGGTTTCGCGCACCACCTGCTTGGCGAGGCAGGCGCACTTGCCGCACTGGCTGGCGACATTGGTGGCGGCTCGAACTTCCTTGTAGCTGCAGCATCCTTCGTAGATCGCATCGCGGATCTGTCCGTCGGTGACACCGACACAAAGACACACATACATAAAGGCTGACCATCGCGGGTTGATTCGATGCATTGGAGAGTAATGGTAATGAGAATGCTTGTCAAAACACATTGTGTAAGGTGCGTTCCAGAGCGACCGGCGGTTGAGATTCGGCCTGTCACGCAAAGCTGTGTATGATGGTCGGCCTTTGCTGGATCCGGGGGACGCGTTCCGCCCGGGCAAGGTTTTTCACCCCTCATCAGGAGAGATCGAATGAGCGTACTCGTTGGCAAAAAAGCCCCGGACTTCACCGTTCCAGCCGTGCTGGGCAACGGCGAGATCGTCGACAGCTTCAACCTGGCCTCGGCCATCAAGGGCAAGTACGGCCTGGTATTCTTCTACCCGCTGGACTTCACCTTCGTCTGCCCGTCCGAGCTGATCGCCCTGGACAACCGCATCCCTGACTTCCAGGCGCGCAACGTGGAAGTGATCGGCGTGTCGATCGACTCGCACTTCACCCACAACGCCTGGCGCAACACCCCGGTCAACAATGGCGGCATCGGCCAGGTCAAGTACACCCTGGCAGCCGACATGACCCACGAAATCTGCAAGGCCTACGACGTCGAGTCCGAAGGCGGCGTGGCCTTCCGTGGTGCCTTCCTGATCGACACCAACGGTGTTGTCCGCTCGCAGATCGTCAACGACCTGCCGCTGGGCCGCAACATGGACGAGCTGCTGCGCCTGGTCGACGCCCTGCAATTCCACGAAGAGCACGGCGAAGTCTGCCCGGCCAACTGGAAGAAAGGCGACAAGGGCATGAACGCTTCGCCGGAAGGTGTCGCGGCTTACCTGAGCGAGAACGCTGGCAAGCTGTAATTTGCCAAGCGCATAAAAAAACCGGCCCTGGTGGCCGGTTTTTTTATGCTTCGAGCTACAAGCGTGTGATCAGTCGTTGAAGTCGCGCCAGCCGCCCATCTCTTTCCAGCGATTGACGATGCCGCAGAACAGCTCGGCGGTCTTCTCGGTGTCGTAACGCGCCGAATGCGCCTCACGGCCGTCGAAGTCGATGTCTGCGCTCTGGCAGGCTCGGGCCAGCACGGTCTGGCCGTAGGCAAGGCCAGCGAGGGTGGCGGTATCGAAGCTGGAGAACGGGTGGAACGGGTTGCGCTTGATATCGTTGCGCGCCACCGCAGCATTGAGGAAACCCAGGTCGAAGCTGCTGTTATGCCCCACCAGGATCGCCCGCTTGCAGCCATTGGCCTTCAGCGCCTTGCGCACGCCGCGGAAAATATCGGTCAGCGCGCTTTCCTCGCTCACCGCCATGCGCAGCGGGTGATCGAGCTTGATGCCGGTGAACTCCAGCGCGGCGGCCTCGATATTGGCGCCCTCGAACGGTTCGACCCGATGGAAGTAGGTGTGCTCGGGGAATAGGAAGCCCTTTTCATCCATGCCGATGGTGACGGCGGCAATCTCCAGCAGCGCGTCGGTGGCGCTGTTGAAGCCACCAGTTTCGACATCCACCACCACGGGCAGGTAGCCGCGGAAACGCTCGGCCATCGGATGGCGCGAGCCGCTGCTGACCTGGCTGTCCTGGTCGTCTTCGTACAGATCTTCGCTCACGCGTTGTCCTCCTGCAGGCGCCAGCGCAGCGTTTCACCAGCGCGCAGGGGAATGACGGTGGTGTCACCGAAGGGCAGGCTGTCCGGCGCTGTCCATTGCTCTCGCACCAGGGTGATGGTGTCGGTATTGCGCGGCAGGCCGTAGAAGTCAGCGCCATGCTTGCTGGCGAAGCCTTCGAGCTTGTCCAGCGCGTTGCGCTGCTCGAACGCCTCGGCATACAACTCGATGGCGGCGTAGGCGGTGTAGCAGCCGGCGCAGCCGCAGGCGGCTTCCTTGGCATGCTTGGCGTGAGGCGCCGAGTCGGTACCGAGGAAGAACTTCGAGTTGCCGCTGGTCGCGGCATCCAGCAATGCAACCTGGTGGGTGTTGCGCTTGAGGATCGGCAGGCAATAGAAGTGCGGGCGGATACCGCCGACCAGCATATGGTTGCGGTTGTACAGCAGGTGCTGGGCGGTGATGGTGGCACCGACGTTGGCCGGCGCCTCGGTGACGAACTGCGCGGCGTCGGCGGTGGTGATGTGTTCGAACACCACTTTCAGGGTCGGGAAGCGCTCGACCAGGCGGCGCATGTGCTCGTCGATGAAGCGCTTCTCGCGATCGAACACGTCGATTTCACTGCGCGTGACCTCACCGTGCACCAGCAGGGGCATGCCGGTTTCGGCCAGTGCCTCGATTGCCGGGAAGATGTTGTCGATGCTGGTCACGCCGGAATCGGAGTTGGTGGTGGCGCCGGCCGGGTACAGCTTGGCGGCGTACACGATCCCGCTGGCCTTGGCGGCGCGGATGTCTTGCGGGCTGGTGCGGTCGGTAAGATACAGCACCATCAGTGGCTCGAAACGGCTGCCGGCGGGGCGTGCGGCAAGGATGCGGGCGCGGTAGGCATCGGCCTCGACGGCGTTGCGCACCGGCGGAACCAGGTTGGGCATGATGATGGCGCGGGCGAAGGTACGCGCCACGTCACCGACGGTGTGAGGCAGGACGGCACCATCGCGCAGATGGATGTGCCAGTCGTCGGGGCGCAGGAGGGTCAGGCGATCGGACATTGGAGATTCCAGGCGGGTCGAACTCAGAAGCCAATGCTACCGGAAAACCCCTGTTCGAGCACGGCTATCAAGTTTTCCGACGGGCGTCCGATAGCATTCAGGTAAGCCGTCAGAATCAGTGGAGCCGACCGTGCGCCAGCGTTACCTAGCCCTGTTCACACTTGTCGCCAGCCTGCCGGCCGGGGCCATGACCTTCCAGACCCGCGTGGAGAACGTCGCCTGGAAAGTCGAGGGTGATCAGTTCGAATGTCGCTTGATCCAGCCGATCGACGGTTTCGGCAGCGGCGAGTTCGTGCGCCGTGCCGGCGAACAACCGACGTTCCAACTGCGTTCGGACAGCAACGTCCTCGGCGCGGGGTCCGCCACCTTGCTGGCCGCCGCAGCCCCCTGGCAGCCAGGGCGGGGCGATATCAACCTCGGTGCGGTGCACATGGCCCGCACTGGCGTGCTGTTCACCTCCAGCCAGGGGCAGGCCAGCCGCCTGATCAATGGCCTGCTCGATGGCCGTAGCACGGTGGTGCGCAACTACCGGGGCGAGGGTGGCCGGCCGATGCAAGTGCAGGTGATGCCAGTCAGCTTCGCCAAGGCCTACAGCGACTACCAACTGTGCGCCGCCAAGCTGCTGCCGATGAACTATGACCAGATCCGCCAGACCCAGGTCGGCTTCCCCGGTGGCGGGATCGAACTGGACAGCTCGGCCCGTGCGCGCCTGGATGTGCTGCTTGATTATCTGAAGGCCGATCCGACGGTCAACCGTATCGAACTCAACGGCCATTCCGACAATAGCGGCAACCGCCTGACCAACCGTGACACCTCGCGTCGACGGGCACTGGCGGTTGCCGACTACCTCAAGGCCCATGGCGTGCCGGAAGAGCAGATCACCGTGCGCTTCCACGGCGAGCGCTATCCACTGGCGAAGAACAACTCTGCCGCCAACCGGGCGCGCAACCGCCGGGTGAACATCCAGCTCGACCGCGTGACACCGGTCGAGAAGCCGCTGGAGAAGCCGGCGCCACCGGTTGCGCCGGCGGCTCCGGCACCCGCGGCTACCGCACCTGCGCCTGCGACGCCTGCGGCCGCTGCCACCCAGCCCGCTCCCGCGAAATCCTGAGTGCGACAGCGGGTCGCGCTCTCGACAATTCCTGTCGCTTTGTCGTCACAAGCTGTCGCCCCATTGTAAATTTTTCGGCAAGGCCGGTAGAATCATCGGCTTTCCGTACAACCCCGTGGAGTGATGGCATGGCGGACGTAAAAAAGGTCGTATTGGCGTATTCCGGCGGCCTTGATACTTCGGTGATTCTCAAGTGGCTGCAGGACACCTACAACTGTGAAGTGGTGACCTTCACCGCTGACCTCGGCCAGGGCGAAGAGGTCGAGCCGGCCCGCGCCAAGGCCCAGGCGATGGGCGTGAAAGAAATCTACATCGACGACCTGCGCGAAGAGTTCGTGCGTGATTTCGTCTTCCCGATGTTCCGCGCCAACACCGTCTACGAAGGCGAGTACCTGCTGGGTACTTCTATCGCCCGCCCGCTGATCGCCAAGCGCCTGATCGAAATCGCCAACGAAACCGGCGCCGACGCCATTTCCCACGGTGCCACCGGCAAGGGTAACGACCAGGTGCGTTTCGAGCTGGGTGCCTATGCGCTCAAGCCGGGCGTCAAGGTCATCGCGCCATGGCGCGAGTGGGACCTGCTGTCCCGCGAGAAGCTGATGGACTATGCCGAGAAGCACGGTATCCCGATCGAGCGCCACGGCAAGAAGAAGTCGCCGTACTCGATGGACGCCAACCTGCTGCACATTTCCTACGAAGGCGGTGTCCTGGAAGATACCTGGACCGAGCACGAGGAAGACATGTGGAAATGGAGCGTCTCTCCGGAGAGCGCCCCGGACCAGGCCACCTACATCGAGCTGACCTACCGCAACGGTGACATCGTCGCCATCGACGGTGTCGAGAAGACCCCGGCCACCGTGCTGGCCGACCTCAACCGCATTGGCGGCGCCAACGGCATCGGTCGCCTGGATATTGTCGAGAACCGCTATGTCGGCATGAAGTCGCGCGGTTGCTACGAGACCCCGGGCGGCACCATCATGCTCAAGGCTCACCGCGCCATCGAGTCGATCACCCTGGACCGCGAAGTCGCTCACCTGAAGGATGAGCTGATGCCCAAGTACGCCAGCCTGATCTACACCGGCTACTGGTGGAGCCCGGAGCGTCTGATGCTGCAGCAGATGATCGACGCCTCGCAGCTCAACGTGAATGGCGTTGTCCGCCTGAAGCTGTACAAGGGCAATGTCACCGTCGTGGGGCGCAAGTCGGACGATTCGTTGTTCGATGCCAACATTGCGACCTTCGAGGAAGACGGTGGGGCTTACAACCAGGCCGATGCCGCAGGCTTCATCAAGCTCAATGCGTTGCGTATGCGTATCGCGGCCAACAAAGGCCGTTCGCTGCTGTAAGCAGCCTCGAGCGTACGAAGAAACCCGGCCTTGGCCGGGTTTTTTCATGCCTGGGTTTCTGCTTTGGTGGCGGTCGTGGTCTCGTCATCCTGCATGGGCGCGGTTGAGAGATGGATGCAGGTGCGCGTATCCAGGTTGTACAGCACCCAGCGTCGTTGTCGACCGTGGGGGCGATCGATCATTCGCAGTACATGGTTTTCGATGATCTTCTGACTGTCGGCTCCGGAAATGGCGATGATCATCGCGCCTTTGCTCCCTGAGACAGGTGTGCGTGCAGACTTGCGGGCTCTGCTGGCATTGCTGTCCGGTGCGAATAGCGAGCGAGTGTTGAAGTTGAGGGTGAGGAAGAATAGTACGGTAAGGAAGAATGGGAAGCCCACCAGGAACCAGGTGTACAGGGTCTGGCTGTCTTCGCTGAGGAACGGGAGTGATGCCAGGGCAGACGCTTCGATCACGCCGGCAAAGACAGCGATAAGGGTCAACGGACTGATGGGGTCGCGGTTCATGATGAGGGCCTGGTGATGCTTTGCCCATCTGTAGCGTGTTTTCCCCACTGTATTAAGCGTGCCTTGTTTCCCTCCCAGGCCAAGTCCCAGCCCTCAACGCCTACCTTTATCCAGCGTATACAGTCGAATTTTCCCGCGTGAAGTGTGCCCCAATGACACTTGGATCCAATTCTGGCGACTGTTACTTTCTGAATCGTTGCGACGAACCAATATCTATTACATTTTGTGAGAAGGGGAGTTTGTAGGAATAGTCTCCATTAATTGTAGGTCACTTCTTTCGGTGAATTTACCAGGGAATCCGCCGCATAAATAATCGTTATGCTCGGGTGTGGTGGTCTATCGAACTAAAAATAACGTATCAATGGGAATTGCATGAATAAAGTGCTGATCGTGGATGATCACCCGGTCATTCGCCTGGCCGTACGCATGCTGATGGAACGGCATGGCTACGAAGTGGTGGCGGAGAGTGACAATGGTGTGGATGCCCTGCAACTGACGCGGGAGTATCTGCCGGATATTGTCATTCTGGATATCGGGATCCCCAAACTGGATGGGCTTGAAGTGATTGCGCGGATGACCTTGGTGAGCCCGGCGAGCAAGGTACTTGTTCTGACCTCACAGGCCCCGGGGCACTTCTCGATGCGCTGCATGCAAGCGGGGGCGGCAGGTTATGTCTGCAAGCAACAGGAGTTGACCGAACTGCTCAGTGCCATCAAGGCCGTGCTGTCCGGCTACAGCTATTTCCCCAACCAGGCATTGCACAAGGGGCGCTCGGGCACGGGAGGCGCTACGGAAATGGAGATGGTCGAGCGGCTTTCCGGCCGGGAGATGATGGTGCTGCAGCAACTGGCACGGGGCAAGAGCAACAAGGAGATCGCCGACAGCATGTTCCTCAGCAACAAGACGGTCAGTACCTACAAGACTCGCCTGCTGCTCAAGTTGAATGCTCGCTCGTTGGTGGACCTGATCGAACTCGCCCAGCGCCATGGGCTGGCCTGAGCCCTATTGAAAAGCCTCCGTTCAGGAGGCTTTCGCATGTCTGCGTTACAGATCGTAGTCGAAGTCGGCCAGCTGTTTCTGCAGGCGTCGCTCCTCGAGCATGTTGTCGATGGTGCGGCGCTTGCTGAGGTTGGTCTTGGCCGGTTCGGCCTGCGGCTCCACGTCGTCGTCCGTACTTTGGAAGTCGTCATCGTTTGCCAAGTCTTCTTTATCGGTGCTCATGCGTCACTCCAAGCCAAAGGGCCATTGGCCGTCCTTATAACGGGAATCGCAGAGCGGGTAAAAAAGATTTTTTCAATCGCCTTGTGCTGTTGTCAGCTATTGCTTCAATCGTCCGAGGTCTTGAACTTGTATTCGCACAGGTCCTCGATTCGGCAGCTGCCACAGCGCGGTTTCCGAGCCTGGCAGACATAGCGGCCATGCAGGATCAGCCAATGGTGGGCATCGAGCAGAAAGTCCTTTGGCACGAACTTGAGCAATTTCTTTTCGACTTCCAGAACGGTCTTGCCCGGCGCGATACCGGTGCGGTTGCTGACCCGGAAGATATGCGTATCGACGGCCATGGCCAGTTGGCGAAAGGCGGTGTTGAGCACCACGTTGGCGGTCTTGCGCCCAACGCCGGGCAGGGCTTCCAGCGCTTCGCGGTTCTGCGGGACTTCACCTGCGTGCAGTTCGACCAGCAGGCGACAGGTCTCGATGACATTCTTGGCCTTGCTGTTGTACAGCCCGATGGTCTTGATGTACTCACTCAGGCCTTCAACACCCAGGGCGTGGATGGCCTGCGGCGTATTGGCGACCGGGAACAGGCGAGCGGTAGCCTTGTTGACGCCGACGTCCGTCGCCTGGGCCGAAAGGATCACGGCGATCAGCAGTTCGAAGGGGGTGGAATAGGCCAGTTCGGTCTTGGGTTCGGGATTGTCTTCATGCAGCCTGCGAAAGATCTCCAGGCGTTTGGCAGCATTCATGGGGTCAACGGCTTCCTTGACGACTTGGGGAGGTGGTTGATGGACGCAGGTGATTGTACAAGCCCAGCAGCAGGCCGAGCAGTATCAAGGCGCCGGGGGCTAGCGTGGCAATGTGGAGGTCGAGATTGTCGGCGAGCACTTGTCGACAGATGCCCAGGGCAAGGCTGGCCAGCAGGAGCCCACCCAGGCCGCGGCACAGTTGGTGGTATCGGTGAGCGTGCGGCAGCAACTGTTCGCAGGCCAGGCAGGGCAGCGCCAGCAACAGGGGGTAGAGGGCAAGTTCATCGGCCAGGGGCAGGGCCCACGCCCGCAGCCCCAGGTACAGGCAGGTTACCAAGGTGGCGGTCAATACAGCGCTCGCCCACAGGCTGGCGCCCTGGGCAAGGTGGCGACGCAGTGGTGCCATCAGTGCCTGGTGCAGGCCTGTGAGCAGGCAAGCGCAAAGGCTGATGGAGATCGCCTGGACAATGGTCCGGGTTGCGCCGAGCAGCGGTACCAGGCTGATCATCAGTAGCCAGAACCTGCTCATGGGCGCGCCTCGCCGAGCAGTGCGGGGCGGTGGTCGTCGAAATAGCGCAGCGCATCCTGGATCGCCGCGATGACAGCCCGAGAGGTTACCGTCGCCCCGGCCAGTTGATCGAACGCGCCCTGGTCACGTTTGATCGCCCAGGCCTGCTCGGGTGTATTTTCCTGTGCCCGGCCGATGAACTGGTCGAGCCATTGACGCGCCGGGTCTGCCAGTTGGTCGCCCAGGCCTGGGCTTTCCTGTTGCTCGAGTACACGCATGCCCACCAGGCGGCCCTGGGTGTTGATGGCGATGACCATTTCGATGGCGCCGCCATAGCCCTGGAACCTGTTGTGCAGCAGGATGGCGGTTGGGGCTCCCGCCAGCGTGGCGCGATAAGCGGCCAACAGGCGGCTATGGCGCAGGCTGGTATCTGCCAGGGCCAAGGCTGTTTGCAAGGGCTGGTTGTCATAGCTGCCTGGCGGCAGCACTGTCAGCCACTGCTGTTCATGCCACTGGCGCTGGGCCTGCGCAATAGGTTTGGCAGTGAAGCGTTGCCAGGCCAAAGTCGTGACAACGGCCAGCAATGCCAGCAGTGACAGGCACGCGGCGCTGCGCCAGCGGGCACTCACGGGCAGGCCTGCTGGCGACGCTCCGCCCAGCGATCCAGGGACGGTGCGGCAAGGTTCATCAGCAGAATGGCGAATGCGGTGCCATCGGCAAAGCTGCCCCACGTACGGATCAGGTAGATCAGCAGGCCGGCGCTGGCACCGAACAGCAGACGGGCCAGTGGCTGCCTGCAACCAGATACCGGTTCGGTGGCGATGAAGAACGCGGCCAGCATGGTCGAGCCTGACAGCAGGTGCAGCAATGGTGAGCCATTGGAGTCGGAGCCTGAGCCGTTCCAGCCCAGCAGGCTGAACAGAAACAAGGCGCCGAGCAAGCCGATGGGCGCGTGCCAGGTGAAGACCTTGCGCTGCATCAGAAATAGCCCGCCGAGCAGGAAGGCGAGGTTGACCCATTCGCTGGCGCTCCCACCGATATGGCCAAAGGCCGAATGGCTGGCAAACAGTTCGTCGATGGTCAGGCTGCGGTTATGGCGCAGCACGTCGAGTACCGTGGGGCTGGCCCAGGCATCGATGCGATCGCCGGTACCCAGGCTCAGGTTCAGGCTGTCCAGCAACCCGGCGGTCTGGCCAGGCCAGTGGTTCATCTGCAAGGGGAAGCTCAGCAGGACGAACGCATAGCCCACCATGGCCGGGTTGAACAGGTTGCGTCCCACTCCCCCGAAGGCTTGTTTGCCCAGGCCAATGGCAACACAGGCTGCCATCAGCGGTAGCCACCAAGGGGCGTGGATGGGCAGGGCGGCGGCCAGCAGGACGGCGGTGACCAGCGCGCTGCCATCGCCCAGGGCCGAGACCACCGGCAGCTTGCGCCAGCTCAGCAGCAAGGCCTCGGTGGCCAGCGCCGCGCAACTGCTCAGCAGCAGGTTGATCAGCACGCCCCAGCCATGCAGCCAGAACAGCGCCAGCAGGCCAGGGGTGCAGGCCAGCAGCACCAGTTGCATGGCGCTGCGCAGGCGCGGATCAGGTGGCGGCATGGGCCTGCAGCTCCTCGAGGTATTGCCGGGCAATGTTTTGCAGGGCCGGCAGCAAGACGTCGATGTGTAGAGACAGATTCATTGGGTGAACAGTCCGTTGAGTCCCGAAAACGCCATGGCCATCACCCCGGCACCGATCAGTTGAATAGGCAGGCCGCGTAACGCTGCGGGTACCTCGGCTTGGCGGCTGCGCAAATCTAGGTCCGCATACAGCACCAGCGCGAGCCAGAAGCCCAAAGCGGCAACGAGAGGCCACGCCAGCAGGCGCCAGCCGCGCATGTCGTCATGGGACAGTTGCACCAGCAAGCCTAGCACCACGGCATTTGCGCTCAGCAGGCCCGACAGGCCTTGTGTGGGCCAGTCCGGGCGCAGCCGCTGGAGCAGGTTCGGCAGCGCCCAGGCCAGTGCCGCCAGCAACGGCAGGAAGACCAAGAGCTGCAGGTCTTGCAACTGCAATGGCACGAGCAGTTGTTGGTACAGCCAGGCGCCGACTGGCAGTGCCATGAGGATCAGCAGTGCGGTGCACAGGCCTAGCGCATGCAGGCGCACACGCTCGACTGGCTCTGCCTGCAGGAGCAGGTGATTGACCAGCGCGGCGCTGACCAGGACCAGAACATAGTCACTCATGGAGATGCCGACGGCGGGAGGATGGCGCCATTATCCGGCAGCGGGCGGCAGATGCAAATGCCCCGGCCAGGGGGCCGGGGCATATTGGTTGCCTGATTCGGTTACTTGATGCGCTGGCCTGGTTTGGCACCGCTGTCGGGGCTGAGCAGGTAGATCTCCTCGCCGCCCGGGCCGGCTGCCATGACCATGCCCTCGGAAACACCGAAGCGCATCTTCCGTGGCTTGAGGTTGGCCACCATCATGGTCAGGCGGCCTTCCAGCTGGGACGGATCCGGGTAGGCCGACTTGATGCCCGAGAACACATTGCGACGCTCGTCACCGATGTCCAGGGTCAATTGCAGCAGCTTGTCGGCACCCGGCACGGCTTCGGCCTTGACGATCAGCGCCACGCGCAGGTCGACTGCGGCGAAGGTGTCGAATTCGATCTCGGCCGACAGCGGGTCCTTGGCCAGCTCGCCATTGCCCGCCGGGGCGGTGTTGGCCTCGGCGGCCAGCAGGTCTTCCTTGCTGGCGGCGATCATGGCTTCGACCTTGGCCGGTTCGATGCGGCTCATCAGCGCCTTGAACGGCTTGAGCTGGTGATTTTCCAGGCGCGACTGGTGGTCGTTCCAGGTCAATGGCGCGACATTGAGGAAGGCCTCGGCGTCGGCGGCCAGCACCGGCAGGACCGGCTTGAGGTAGATCACCAGCTGGCGGAACAGGTTGACGCCCTGGGCGCAGATGGCCTGCACCTCGTCCTGCTTGCCTTCCTGCTTGGCCAGCGACCATGGGGCCTTGTCGGCGATCCAGGCGTTGGCGCGATCGGCCAGGGCCATGATCTCGCGCATGGCGCGCCCGAAATCGCGGGCTTCATAGGCCTCGGCAATCGACGGGGCGGCCGCGAGGAAGGCTTCGGTCAGCTCTGGCGCGGCATCACCGGCGACCATCACGCCGTCATTGCCCTTGTGGATGAAGCCGGCGCAGCGGCTGGCGATGTTGACCACCTTGCCGACCAGGTCGGAGTTGACCTTTTGCACGAAGTCCTCGAGGTTCAGGTCGAGGTCGTCGACGCCGCGGCCCAGCTTGGCGGCGTAGTAGTAACGCAGGTATTCCGGCTGCAGATGATCGAGGTAGGTGCGCGCCTTGATGAAGGTGCCGCGCGACTTGGACATCTTCGCGCCATTGACGGTGAGGTAGCCGTGCACGTTGACCGCGGTCGGTTTGCGCAGGCCCGCGCCTTCGAGCATGGCCGGCCAGAACAGGGCGTGGAAGTTGACGATGTCCTTGCCGATGAAGTGGTACAGCTCGGCCGTGGAGTCTTCTTTCCAGAACGCGTCGAAGTCCAGTTCCGGCCGGCGCGCGCAAAGGTTCTTGAAGCTGGCCATGTAGCCGATCGGCGCGTCCAGCCAGACGTAGAAGTACTTGCCAGGCTCGCCCGGGATCTCGAAACCGAAGTACGGGGCGTCGCGGGAGATGTCCCATTCCTGCAGGCCAGCGTCCAGCCACTCGGCGAGCTTGTTGGCCACGGCGTCCTGCAGGGTGCCGCTGCGGGTCCACTGCTGCAGCATGGCCTGGAAGTCGGGCAGCTTGAAGAAGAAGTGCTGGGAGTCACGCAGCACCGGGGTGGCGCCGGAGATTGCCGACTTGGGGTTCTTCAGCTCGGTCGGGGCGTAGGTGGCGCCGCATTTCTCGCAGTTGTCGCCATACTGGTCCTCGGCCGCGCACTTGGGGCAGGTGCCCTTGATGAAGCGGTCAGCGAGGAACATGCCCTTTTCAGGATCGAAGTACTGGGTGACTGAACGGGTAGCGATATGCCCGGCATCGCGCAGGCGCGTGTAGATCAGGCTCGACAGTTCGCGGTTCTCCTCGCTGTGCGTGGAGTGGTAGTTGTCGAAGTCGACCAGGAAGTCGGCAAAGTCGGCGCTGTGCTCGGCCTGGACGTTGGCGATCAACTGTTCGGGCGTGATGCCTTCCTTTTCAGCGCGCAGCATGATGGCCGAGCCGTGGGCGTCGTCGGCGCAGACATAGATGCACTGGTTGCCGCGTAGTTTCTGGTAGCGCACCCACATGTCCGTCTGGATGTACTCGAGCATGTGACCAAGGTGGATCGATCCATTGGCATAGGGCAGGGCGCTGGTGACGAGAATCTGACGTGGCTCGGACATGGTGGCTCGGCTACTTATCTGGCTACGGGGTAAAAATGAGGGTGATCGGCCACTATAAAGGGCTGGCGAATATATTTCACCCCAACAACGCATGCGCTGACGATTGACGGGTTAGCATAGGCACCTGTTTCGTATTCAGTTTGCCAATGGGAGCCTCCATGAGTGCCGTTACCCGTGCCGCCGTCGAAGGCGTGCTTCGCCAGTACACCGACCCCTACCTGAACCAGGACCCGGTCAGCGCCGGTTGCGTGCGCGCCATCGATATCCAGGGTGGGCAGGTCAATGTGCAGTTGCAGTTGGGTTATGCCGCCGGGCTGTTCAAGGGGGGCTGGGCGCAGGTGCTGCAAACTGCCATCGAGAACCTCGACGGCGTGAGCTCGGCCTCGGTCGGCATTGACTGTGTGATCGCCACCCACAAGGCCCAGGCTCAGGTGCCGGCCATGGCCAACGTCAAGAACATCGTCGCCGTGGCCTCGGGCAAGGGTGGGGTCGGCAAGTCGACCACTGCCGCCAACCTGGCCCTGGCCCTGGCCCGCGAGGGTGCCCGGGTGGGGATACTCGACGCCGACATCTATGGCCCCAGCCAGGGTGTGATGTTCGGCATCCCCGAGGGCACCCGCCCGCAGGTGCGCGAGCAGAAGTGGTTCGTGCCGATCAAGGCCCATGGCGTCGAGGTCATGTCCATGGCCTTCCTCACTGATGACAACACGCCCATGGTCTGGCGCGGCCCGATGGTCTCGGGCGCGTTGCTGCAGCTGGTGACCCAGACCGCCTGGGACGACCTCGACTACCTGGTGATCGACATGCCGCCAGGCACTGGCGACATCCAGCTGACCCTGGCGCAGAAGGTGCCGGTGGCGGGCTCTGTCATCGTCACCACCCCGCAGGATCTGGCGCTGCTGGATGCCAAGAAGGGCGTGGAGATGTTCCGCAAGGTCAACATCCCGGTGCTGGGTGTGGTGGAGAACATGGCGGTGCACATCTGCTCCAACTGCGGCCATGCCGAGCACCTGTTCGGCGAAGGCGGCGGCGAGAAGCTGGCGGCCCAGTACGGTGTCGAACTGCTGGCGTCGTTGCCGCTGTCGATGCTTATCCGCGAGCAGGCCGACAGTGGCAAGCCGACCGCGATTGCCGAGCCGGAGAGCCAGATCGCCATGGTCTACCAGGAGCTGGCGCGGCAGGTGGGGGCACGAATCGTGTTGCAGGAAGCGGCGGCGCCGGCGATGCCGAGCATCACCATCAGCGAGGATTGATTCGGCTCAGTAGACGCATGCTTTGCGGTGCGTGGGAGCGGGCTTGCCCCGCGATGATGGTTCCCTGTGCTGGCGCCATCGCGGGGCCAGCCCGCTCCCACGAATAGCCATGCTTACGAAGCCATCAATCTTCGGGCACAAAAAAACCCGCCAATGGCGGGTTTTTTTTGAAAGCTAGGAAGCGAGATCGACTTAGGCGATCTGAACTTCTTCAGCCTGCATGCCTTTCTGGCCGCGGGTAGCGACGAAAGTAACAGCCTGGCCTTCTTTCAGGGTTTTGAAGCCGTCAGCTTGGATGGCTTTGAAGTGCACGAACAGGTCGTCACCCGACTGAGGGGTGATGAAGCCGTAGCCTTTCTCATCGTTGAACCACTTAACGGTACCGTTTTGACGGTTGGACATGTTTCTGTCTCCTTGGACAAAGTTGATTACGGTCAGGAAGTACCCTGCCCGGGACTGAGTGCAAAGAGAGCAGAAAATTCAGCGATGGGCCGATGATAATCGTGCATCAAACTAGAGATTCTCGGTGTCACGTGCAGCACAGTGGCGCCACCTTAACCCACTTTCCACGACCTGCCAATGGTCAAGGAGCGCTTTGATGAATTTCGGATCGGCGGCCGGCGCAGGCCCCGTCTGGCGCGGGATGGGCAAGGAAACTTTAACCCGCGCGCCGGGACCGGTAAGATGCGCATCTCGTTTTTCACCTTGCACTCTTCAGGACACCCCGCCATGAGCATCAAATCGGACAAGTGGATTCGCCGCATGGCGCAGGAACACGGCATGATCGAACCGTTCGTCGAGCGCCAGGTGCGCGGCGAGCACGACAGCCGGGTCATCTCCTTCGGCGTCTCCAGCTACGGCTACGACGTGCGTTGCGCCGACGAATTCAAGGTGTTCACCAACATCAACTCGGCCACCGTCGACCCGAAGAACTTCGATGCCGGCAGCTTCGTCGACATCAAGAGCGACGTGTGCATCATCCCGCCGAACTCCTTTGCCCTGGCCCGTACCGTCGAGTACTTCCGCATTCCGCGTGACGTGCTGACCATCTGCCTGGGCAAGAGCACCTACGCGCGCTGCGGCATCATCGTCAACGTCACTCCGCTCGAGCCCGAGTGGGAAGGTCATGTGACGCTGGAGTTCTCCAACACCACCACGCTGCCGGCGAAGATCTACGCCAACGAAGGCGTGGCGCAGATGCTGTTCCTGCAGTCCGACGAGGAGTGCGAAGTGTCGTACAAGGACCGCGGCGGCAAGTATCAGGGCCAGCGTGGCGTCACCTTGCCGCGCACCTGAGCCGACAAAGCGCGGGAATTGTTTCCGCGCCCGGCACTCCAACGAGTGAACAGTTCCGGCGCGCATGACGTGCGCCGGCTCTCGTCAGGAGCCCCCCATGAAAATCGATCCCGCAATCAGTGCCAAGCTGGCCGTCCTGCAGCCGAACCAGATCGGATTGCTAGCCTGGTCGCTGCTGGCCCATCCGCCGACACACACGCCACTGCCCATGCGCGCAGGCGGAGTGCCTCACCAGCCTGATCCCGACACGCCCCAGCCGCCGCAGCCTGGCGAGCAGCCACCGATGGAGCCGGGCGAGCCGACCCTGCCCGATGAGCCGCCTCCCGCTCCTGTGGCCTGACGCCGCTCAGTTGCCCAGCAGGTAACCGCTGCGGCAAACCTGCTCGCCTGCCACATGGGCGACCACCATGCCCGCGGTGGCCATGCGCCTGATGCTGCGGGCATAGAGCAGCCCGGCCTGGCTATTGCGCAAGGGCGTTACCCGGTCGCTGAGCGGGTCGATGACCTCGGCGATCAGCGCTCCGGCTTGCAGGTACTGCCCGGGGCTGGCATGGAACACCAGCAACCCGCCAAGCGGAGCCATGACCGGTTCCACCGCCGCCAGCGGCGTGGCCGGATGGCGCAAAGCGGGCAAGGGCGCCGGTTGGCCTTCGATGACGCCGGCGTGGGTCAGGAAGTCGAGGATCGCCTGGCAGTCCTGGGTGGCCAGGGCGTGGCTGACATCGGCCTGGCCGCGCAACTCGATGGTCACCGAAAAACTGCCCTGGGGGATCGGGAAGCGTTTGCCGAAGCGCTGCTGCAACTGCCACCACACCAGGCTGAAACACTCATCGAACGATTGCCCGCCCGAGTCGGTGGCCAGCAGGCTGGCCTGGACGCCCAGGTAGCGGGCCAGCGGTTCGACCTCGGGCCAGGCCTCGGGCGTGGTGTACAGGTGTTCGACGGCTTCGAAGTCGCAATGCAGGTCGAGCACCATGTCGGCATCGCAGGCCAGGCGCTGCAGGGTCAGGCGCTGGGACTGCAGCGGCGTGTGCGCGGGGTGGGCATCCAGGCCCCGGCGCAGGTATTCACGGATCAACGCCAGGTTGTGGGCCGGGTCCTGGGAAAGATGACCTTCGATCTGGTCGCCGATGCTGTCCGACAGGTCGACGAACCTGCGGTTGAAGTTCTCGCCGCTTTGCAGCTCGAAACGCCCCAGGGGCGCGTCCAGCAATACCTGCTCGAGGCCGACCGGGTTGGCCACCGGCACCAGGATGACCTCCTTGCGCAACCGCCCCTGCTGCTCCATGTCCGCGAGCCGCTGCTTGAGGTGCCAGGCCACCAGCATGCCCGGCAGTTCGTCGGCATGCAGCGAAGCCTGGATGTACACCTTGCCGGCGCCACGTGGGCCGAAATGGAAGCTGTGCAACTGGCGGGCGATACCCGGGACAGGGGAGAGCAGGTCGTGGGTCGAGTGGTGCATGGTGGTCCTGATGTGAGCGCTGTGCGGCAAGGGCTGGGATCAAGGATAGAAGCATAACTTCGGGGGCGGCGCACTATTCACATAGGAGAGCACAAGAGGATGGGGGCAGTGACCATGGGATCGAGCACCGCGCGCGGCGCTCGATTTTGCTGGCTCTGGTCTCTGAGACCTATTTACCAGGCACCAGCGTCAACCGCTGGCTGCCGTAGGCCCGGGCAAAATTCTGCGGTTGCAGCGGCAGGCTGGTGAAGCGGCCCTTGAACCAGGCATCGAGCCCATCGCTGTAATGGCGGCTGGCCGGATTGCCGGATTGGCCGTTGCTGGTCAGCAGCTGCAGCGGTTCGGTCTGCCCGAAATCAACGATCATCCGCGCCGAGGCCGGCAGTTGGGTGTCGAAGCTGCTCCCCCAGGCATAAGGCGTCAGGGCCAGGGTGCTGAAGTCGCCACCCGCCGCCAGGGGCGCGCGCTCGAGTTTGTCGCCCAGGCCGTGATAGGCCGGTGCCGGCCAGCGGTACTGATGCAGCTTGCCCCACTGCCAGGCGCGGCGGTCGGCGCCGAGTTGTGTGGTGCCGGCATCCACCGCCGCAGCCAGGCTGCGGGCGAGGATGGTGGGCTTGTCTTCTTTTTGCGGCGTGCCGCGATCGTCCCAGAACGGGCTGTCCTCGCGTCCCAGCAGGTGGTCGGCCTGGGCGGAGTAGGAAAGCTTGGCATTGCCGATGAACGCTTGCCATGCCGGGCTGGATTCCGGGCCCAGTTCATCGAGGAAGGTCTGGCGAGTGACTGCCTGGAGGAACAGTTCGTACAGGGCGGCATCGGCCGACACCGGGCTTAGCCGGCCATCGAAGGCCTTTAGCCGCGCCAGCGCATCGCGAGCCTTGTCGCGCTGGGCGCCAGGCAGGGCGTCGATGGCCTGCTTGAGCGGCTGGGCCATGCCGGGGGCGTCGAACATCTGCTTGAGCTTGTCGGCCAGCAGTGTCACCTGATCGTTCTGCAGGGCCATCAGGCTGCGGCTGTCGTGACGACCGTTGCCGGCCAACTGGGCCAGGCGTTCGGCACGCTCGGGGTAGTACCAACTGCTCGACAGCTGCATGCCGTAGCCTTTGGGCAGGCTGCGCTGGTTGGCGTGGCCGATGAAGCCGGCGGGCGGGTCCTGATCGTAGGGGTGCAGCATCGCATCGGCGTAGCCATCCCAGTCATAGCGCCCGTCCCAGCCTGGTGAGGGCAACAGGCCCTGGCCTTCGCGGCGGTTGGGATAACGACCGCTGACCTGCCAGCCGATATGCTGGGGCTCGGCGAAGACGAAGTTCAGCGCCGCCGCACCGACTTCACGGGTGCTGTCGAAAGCACGCTCGATGTTTTGCGCGCGGGTCAGGTCGAACAGCGCATCGAGGCTGCGATCATCCTTGAGCAGCGGTAGATGCAGGGCCAGGGCCAGGCTGCCATGCCCCGGCAACAGGGTGCCGTGGCGGGTGTCGTACATCACCTCGCGCTGGGGGCGCTGGCCGCGAACGAAGAAGGTCTCGTTGCGGGCACGCGCCGGTTGCCACTTGCCCTCGGCGAGGTAGGTCAGCTGGGTGCCCTGGCGGCGCACCTGCTCGAGGAACAGGTCCTGGTTGTCGGCCATCACCGCGCTGCTGCTCCAGGCTAGCTTGCCGTTGTAGCCGGCCAGCACGATCGGCAGCCCCGGCAGCGACAGGCCGGCGACCTGATACTTGCCGGTGTGGATCTGCACCGGGCTCAGTGCCCAGGCAGCGCGGCTGTCGCTGGCCAGCAGGCTCTTGCCGGCACGGCTGCGCTGGGGCGACAGCGCCAGGTTGCTCGAGCCGGGGGCGCCCAGCAGGCCGAGGTCGGCCAATTGCTGGCCAGTGGCGGCGAGCGCGCCCAGGCCCGGCAGCTGGCTGGCCAGGTTCACGCCCTTGAGCTTGTCGACTTCGCTTTCGGCCAGGGGCTCGTCCGGAGCGCCGGGCAGCAGCCAGGCCAGCTTGTCGGCACCGACCTTCTGCACCAGGATCAATGCCGACAGTTCCTCCTGCAGGTTCACCGACTGGCTGAAGGCGTAGAGGCTGAAGATCAGCGCCGAATCCTCGGGTTTCCAGTATTCCGGGCGATAACCGCTGCGAGCGAGTTCGCCCGGCAACTTGTCGCGATAGCGGAACAGGTAGGCGTTGACCCCGCGGGCATAGACTTCGAAGAAGCGCTTCAGGCGCGGCGAGGCATCGGCATACAGCTGACCGGCACTCTGTTTGAGGTTGGCCGCGCGCATCAGCCGGTCGATCGCCAGGGCGTCGGCTCCCGCCAGCTCGGCCAGGCGCCCTTGGGCCAGCAGGCGCATGGCGACCATCTGCTCGATGCGATCCCCGGCATGCAGGTAGCCCAGGCTGAACAGCGCATCATGGAAGTTGCCGCTTTCGATCAGCGGCGCGCCCATTGCGTTACGCCGTACCGAGACGTTCTGCGCCAGACCCTTGAGCGGTTGCACGCCGCTGTTGGGCAGGACGCTGTCCTGGTAGCCACCCATCTGGCAGCCGCCCAGCGCGAGCAGGCCAAGCAACGCGGCAGCACTGCCGAGGCGGAGAGGGAAGGGTGGAAGGACGGGGGCGGCCATGGCTGGATTCCTGCAGGGTGTGGCGGGGTTCTGAAAGGCGCTAAGGTAGTGAGCGCGCAGTCGCCGTGCAAGGTGCCGGGGAGCTTTATTTACCAGTGGTCATGCTGGAGCGGGTTGATCATGGGCCAAGCCCGTTCCCGCGACGATTTGTCTGGGAGTGGGCTTGGCCCTGAACACGTGCGCTGACGTTGATCAGGCGCCGTGGCACTTCTTGAATTTCTTCTCGCTGCCGCATGGGCAAGGGTCGTTGCGGCCGACGTCCTTCAGGGCGTTGCGCACCGGCTCCTGGTGGCCGTGGTTGCAGTGCGGGCCATGCACATGGCCGTGGCCGTGGTCGTGGTGATGGTCGTGACCGTGATCGCAGTCGGGGCCATGGACATGGGGTTGTTGGGTCATTGCAGCGTTACTCCGGTTTAAGATCGCCGGGGATTATCTCACCCATTTGCCTCAAGTACAGGTCCCGATGCACGATCAGCCCGGTGGCCAGCTCGCCCCGCAGTTGGTATTGCACGGGTTGTCCGCTCTTGAGCAGCTTCGCCAGGGGCTTGAGGTGCTGCCAGAGATTGGTCCGCACGGTGACCTTGAAGGTGCGCCGGGCATGGCCGCCAACGCTGCGCCAGAGGCTGGCTTCGTCTTCAGCCAGCAGCAGGTCGCCGAGGCGGACCGAGTAGGCCAGGTGGCGGATGAACAGGCGGCTGTCGTTAGGGTTGTCGACGCGCAGGTGCAGAACGAACTCCTGCTGGTGCAGGCGCACCTTCACCGGTTCCACCTCGAGCAGGTGCAGCTGTGGTTCGCGCCAGGTATCACCGCCCCAGCTGGCGCAGCCCGCCAACCAGCCCAGCAGCAGGCTGAGCGTGAGCAGTCGGGCCAAGGTGCGCATGCTCAACTACCGAGGTAACTGGCGCAGCATTTTTTGAACTTCTGCCCGCTGGCGCAGGGGCAGGGGTCGTTGCGTCCGGCCTTGAGGGGCGCGGTCGGGTCGATGAAATACCAGCGTCCGGCATGCTGGACGAATGCCGAGCGCTCGCGGTGCTGGTGATCGCCCTCAAGGTCGTGCCAGCGCGCGGTGAACGTGACGAAGGCATGCTCGGGCTGCCCGCCCAGCACCTCGGCGCCCTCCACCTCCAGGCCCAGCCAGGTGCTCTGCGCGCTCCAGGCCGCCATGGCGGCGCGGTCCAGGCCTGGGCGCTGGGCCGGCAGGGTGGTAGCCACCAGGTAATCCACCAGGCCCAGCACATAGGCGCTGTAGCGTGAACGCATCAGCGTCTGGGCATCCGGTGCTGGTGTTCCACTGTGATAGTGCCCGCAGCAGGTATCGAGCAGGTTGCCACTGCCGCAGGGGCAGATCGAGACACTCATTCGGTCACCACCAGTACTTGCCGAAGTTTTCGGGGTTGGCCCAGAACTTTGCGTTGAGCCAATCCGGGACTTGTTTGTAGTCATGCAGATCATAGGTGAACAGGCTCAATACCTGTTCATCGCGCTGGAACTGCTCGCTGGCCGAGAGCGCCAGCGAATAGAAATCGGTGGCCTGCCAGCCGCAGGCGGCCAAGTCGGCCAGCACCGCGACGCGGCTGGCGTTGAGGTTGCGGATGCCGCCGAGCAGCTCCAGGCCGGTGCGCTTGGGCAGGTGTTCCAGGCAATCGACCAGTACCGCCAGGTCGAAGCGCCGGGCTGCCTGTTCGGCAGGCAGCGGGCCGGGTGCGGCAACTTCGATGTGGGTATCGGGATGGGCGGCGGCGAAGGCTTCCAGGGCAGGGAAGCGGCTGCCCACCAGCAGCAAGTGGCGCGGGGTGAAACGTTCCAACAGGGCGGCCAGGGCCTGCTGGGGCGTGCGTTGGGAGAAAGCGTCGGTCATTGCCATTCCTCGTTCAGGTCGCTCAAGACTAACGGTCCCAGGCCAGCGGGCAAAGGGGTGCGCCGCTGCGGCGTGGCTTATTGCTGGCAGAGCGGGAAGCGCCGGTCTTTACTCCCAGAGCATCGGTTTTCTACCGATTCCCCCTAGGAGAAGCAACAAGATGAGCATAGTACGCACAGCGATACCCCTGGTTCTGCTCACCAGTGTGTTGACTGGTTGTGCAGGTTTGCAGAAAACCGACTGGCCGAAGTGTGCTGCCGTCGGGGGCGTGGGCGGCGCGGCCCTGGGCGCGATCGAGAGTTCCAGCTGGGCCGGCTGGGGCGCCTTGCTCGGTGGCGGCCTGGCGGCGGGTTACTGCTGGGCCCATGGCGACGGTGACGAAGACGGCGACGGCGTACCGGACAGCCGCGACAAGTGCCCGGGCACCCCGCGCGGCGTGCAGGTCGACGCCAATGGCTGCCCGCCGGAGCCGGTGCCGGTGGTCGAGGAAGTCGTGGTACAGAAGGAAGAAGTCATCGTCATCCGTGACGTGCATTTCGAATTTGACTCGGCACGCCTGACGGCCACCGACAAGGAGCGCCTGAACACCATCGCCACGCGGCTCAAGCAGGAAGCCCCGAGCGCGCGCCTGAGCGTTTCCGGCCACACCGACAGCGTCGGTTCCGACAGCTACAACCAGAAGCTCTCCGAGCGCCGCGCCCAGTCGGTGACCAACTACCTGGTCGAAAGCGGTGTGCCGCGTGCCAGCTTCGTCTCGGTGGTGGGGGCGGGTGAAACGCAGCCGGTCGCCGACAACGCCACCGCCGACGGGCGTGCCATGAACCGTCGAACCGAGATCAAGATCCAGCGTTGATGGCGACGTGCCCGCGCCTTGAGAAGTGGCGTGGGCACGTCTTTACTCCTGTGTGACCGGTAGCGGCCGGTGACACAGGAGCATTCACCATGCGTGTTTTGTCGAAAGCGGCACTGCCGTTGGTGGTGGCCACGAGCCTGCTGGCAGGTTGCGCCACCCACAGCGATGGCAGCGCGCCCCTCAATCAAAGGACCTGGCCCATCTGCAGCCTGCTTGGCGGCCTGGTCGGTGGCGGCCTGGGCGCCATCGAAAGTTCCAGCTGGGCGGCTGGTGCCGGCGTTGCCGGTGCGATTGCCGGTGGCCTGATCTGTTATGCCCAGGATGGCGACGAGGATGGCGATGGCGTTTTCGACCGCCGCGACCGCTGCCCGGATACTCCGGCCGGTACCCAGGTCAACCATATGGGCTGCCCATTGCCGCAGTATCCAGCCGCCGCACCGCAGCCGGAGCCTGCGGCGACCTCGGAAGTGATCACGCTCGATGATCAGGGCCAGGTGCTGTTCGCCTTCGACTCCGCCGAACTCACCCAAGGTGCCCAGCAGCGTCTGCAGGGCTTGCTGCCCAAGCTCAACGACCCCAGTGTGGCCAGTGTCAAGGTGATCGGTTTCACTGACAGCGTGGGCTCCGACAGTTACAACCAGCGCCTGTCCGAGCGCCGTGCCAGCGGTGTTGCCGAGTACCTGATCAGCCAGGGCCTGGCGCCGAACAAGGTGACCAGCCAAGGCCGTGGCGAGAGTGAGCCGGTGGCCGACAACGACACCGACGAAGGTCGCTCGCGCAACCGACGGGTGGAACTGCACCTGAACTGACCCCTCTGGCGCATGCCCCGGCAGTAGGGTTACTGTTGCCGACGCGGTTCGCTCGAACGGACCGCGTCGGCATAACAATAAATCATGGGGGCGGGGTATGAAGTTCATCCTGGGCCTGGGCAAGGCTCTGACGGTGGCGTTCTGGGGTGTGGTGCTGTTCAACCAGTTCATGCCGCAGCCATTGCCGCTCAATCTGCTGATCAATGCCGCAGGTATCGTCCTGCTGTCGCTGCATGTGCTCGAGGTGCTGTTCTTCAACGGCAGCCTGCGCGGGCGCAGCCACCGCTGGTTCGACCGCCTGCAGATTCTGTTGACCGGCATCTTCCATGTCATGTCCATTCCCCGGTCGCAGGAGGCGCCGAGCCATGCGTAAACTGATTTTGCTGGCTGTAATGGCTACACCCGTGGCCCAGGCCGAAAGCCTGGAGGTTGCTGCCCATTCGATGTTGCGCCTGCCGAACAAGGCGGCCAGCGTGCACCTGGAGCACCTGCGAGTGGCCGACTCGGCGACCTTGTTGCTACCGGCCAGCCTTACCGAGCTGAAGATCGATCGGCTCGAACTGGGGCGCGATGCGCGCATCGCCATCGCGCCGGCCGAGCGCGACCTGAGCATCGAGGCGTTGACGGCTCGGCTGGGCGAGGGTAGCGAATTCAGTGCGCCAGGGGCGCCCGGAAGCTACGAGCGGCCCGCGCGGCCGGGGCGTAACCTGGATCTGCGGTTGCAGGCGCTGGAGGCGGACCGGCTATCGATCGATGCCCGGGGCGGGGCTGGGGCGCCGGGGTATGTCGGGCTCGACGGCGCCAATGGCAAGCCGGGGGGCTGCACCTGGGGGCAGGCCAGTCGTGGGGCCAATGGTGATGATGGTGGCAACGGGCATGATGGGGCCCCCGGTGGGCGAGTTCGTCTGGCGGTGCCTGAAGGGTTTGCGCAGGAGCGGATTGTGGTGCGGCTTGATGGTGGTGCGCCTGGTAAGGCGGGGGCTGCCGGGAAGGCTGGGGCGGGTGGGGTCAGTAAGGGGTGTCTGGTTTATCGGACCGAGGCTGGGGGGAATGGGCGGCCTGGGCAGGCCGGGCAGCCTGGGTTGGCTGGGGCCTCGGGGGAGTTGATTCTTCAGCGGCTTTGAGTTTTTTGGGGTAGCGTTGTTTGGTTGTTTGGTTGTTTGGTTGTTTGGTTGTTTGGTTGTTTGGTTAGTTGGTGTTGAAAGTTGTGTGCGCATTCATTTGCGATGTCGACGCTTATTCACCTTTCCGCCCTTACGGCGGGTCCCTTTTTGAAGGATCAAAAAGGAACCAAAAAATCCTCGCTGGTATGACTCACCCACATGGGTTACAAATCAGTTCACGCACATAGGTAACAGTCTTTAACTGGCAGGGTCGGTTTTCGAGGATCTGACCATGCCTTGGCGAGAGCTGAAACCTATGGACCT
>Ga0213828_1000114_pt1 | contig 100270 bp, 82 predicted proteins | sample MC6MC0897MG_FD_180664 | JGI IMG/M metagenome (GOLD analysis project Ga0213828, IMG submission 180664) | Enriched soil aggregate microbial communities from Iowa State University, Ames, United States - MC6-MC0897-MG | ecosystem: Environmental > Terrestrial > Soil > Unclassified | place: USA: Iowa...
GAGGCGACCCGGATACGGTGGTGCGCCGGACCTACAACCGCTTCCATCTGATGACGGAGGAGCGGACCTGGCTGCAGGGGCGGGACAGCGTGCACACGCAGGCCATTGAGTACTACGCCGACGAAAGCGCCCCGCTGGTGAAGCAGAAAGCCCTCCGGTCGTTTCCGCGCGTCGTGACGCAGACCTGGAGCAAAGGAGGAAAGACCCGCACGGAGACGTCGCGAAATGAATATGATGAACACAGCGGCAATCTGCTGAAACAGACCGCGCCGGACGGCACCATCACGACGATGACATACTACCCGGCCGGGGGGGAGGCGGGCAGATGCCCGGCGGACCCGCACGGGTTTGAACGCTGCCTGAAGAGCCGGACGGTCACCCCGGTACGGTCAGCGTACGATGATGAACCCCTGCACCGCGAAGAATATACCTGGGTGGACATTGCTGTCAGTGCAAAAAATCGCCGGCAGGTCGTGGTGATGCCCCTGACCACATCGGCGTTTGCATACCTGAAGGACAGTGACCCGCAGGCACAGACGGCCCGGCGCGTCACAACGTTCAGTTACCAGGACAGTGATGTCACGGCCCGTGATTTTGGGCGCCTCAAGTCAGCGCGGAAGGCGGTGCATAATGACCTTCACCCGTACGCCCCTTACGTAACCGAAACGGTCATGACTTTCACTTATGACAACACGACCCACCACCAGACACGAACTGTAACGGTAAAAGCACTGAAAAACGCTGCTGATTTGGATTTTTCCGCACCCGTGCTCTTCACATCCCGGAAAACCTCCGGCCTGAGTGGCCGCCTGATATCGCAGACGGATGCGGCCGGTAACACGGTGAACTATGGCTATGATGAGCTGGGCCGTCCGAAGGACACGACGCTGCATCCGGAAAATCATTTATACCAGCAGACTGCACGTATCGACTATTCGAAAGATGCACAAAACAGGCAGCAAATTGTTCATACGGACCCGATGAACCGGCGGCAACGCACCACGTTCGATGCGCTGGGCAATGTTCTTACGCGCGAGGTTCAGGACATGGACGGGCCGGCGGCGCAGGTAAATGACTGGCTGACCCAGTCAGAGTACCAGTATGACAGCAAGGGCCAGGTATTATCCGCCACCACATCAGACTGGTTGCGGCAAGTCGGGGGCGATGAAGGATCGTTGCCAGCCCTGAAATCCAGAATGACATTCACAACCACCCCTTCATGGGATGACTGGGGGAGAATTACCACTTCAGCCGGCAGCGATGGCCTGACACATCACAGCGTGACGGACCCGATAGCCTGCACGGTCACCACCTGGATAACCGGGACCGACGGGAAGGATACGCCCCGGATGGTACAGTACCATGACCCGAAGGCCGGATATCTGAAGAAAGTGGCGGTCTTTGCCACCGCACAGGATGTGCAGCGTGACATCCCGTACAGCACGGTCACACAGGACTTCGACGGCGCGGGGCGCCTGCGCAGAAGCACCGACCCGCAGGGGAATGTCACCCTGTTTGCGTACGACGTGTATGGCAGAGCGGACAGGACCACCCTGCCGGACGGGGCGGTTATCTGCCGGACCTGGGTGCCGTTCAGTTCAGCCGCGCTGCCGGTCAGTATCAGCGTCATCGATCCGGACACAAAAAAAACAACGATACTGGGACAGCAGCGCTTTGATGCGCTGGGCCGGGTGGTCAGCACCACAACGGGAGAAAGCGAAAAAACCGGGCGAACCACGACCCTGACGTACGAATCAGACCTTACGGCACGCCCCAATAAAAACCGGGTAACCGGGCCGGACGGCTCCGTCAGCGAAATGGAGAGTGACCCTCTGCTGGGAGATGCCGTCACAACAGCGACAGTCCGGGACGCAAAAGGCGCGTTGCCTGTCGTGAAGCAGACGTTCCGCTATAACACGCTGACCGGGCAGCTGATGGAAGCGCTGGAGGGAAACACCGTGATTCAGCAGACCTGGCGGCCCTCCGGGGCAGTGCGGCGGACGCTTCAGCAAACGGCGGACGGCAGTCAGCTGAAAACCCTGGCGGTGCGTTCCCTGGCAGGACGGCTACAGCAGGTGACCGGAGTGGATGGCAATATACGGGTCTACACGCGGGAGAAGAATGGCCCCGGTGCCGGACGGATAAGTCAGGTGTCAGACGGCAAGTCCCTGTCCGTCACGATGCGGTATGACGCACTGTGCCGGGTGAGCGGCTGGACAGCCACGGAGCTAAAGGGGGGGCATACTCTGGCGGTGGATATCACACCGGATGAATTCGGGCGGGAGTCAGTCCGGACGCTGACGCACAGCAACGGTGAGGTACGGACGCAGACGCAGACGTGGTACACCAACGGGCAGCTGAAAACCCGGACCCTGACGCGGCACCTTAATCACGGTGACGCAGAAACGCTGCGGGCAGAGATCTTCACCTATGACACGCGTAGTCGGCTGAAGACGTATGAAGTAACAGGGTCACAGTTACCCCGGGATGCACACGGCAACACTTTTGTCCGGCAGCACTTTACGTTTGACGCGCTGAGTAATATCCGGACCTGTGAGACCACGCTGGACAGCGCGGGTCACGGGGATGTCATCACCGCGACATTCGGGTATGCGGAACATGACCCGTGCCAGCTGCGGTCGGTGACGTATGACAAAACGCAGTATGGCTACCGGAACCTGGCGTTCAGCGGCGCGGATTATGATGCGGCCGGACGGTTGCTGAAAGACGAGGCCGGACGCCGACTGCACTATGATGTATCCGGGAGACTGGTCCGGGTCGACGCGCCCGGCGGTCAGGCCGCCGCCAGTTACGGCTATGATGCCGGGAACCGCCTGGCCTGGCAGCGGGTGGACACCACACAGCAGCTGCACCGGCTGTACTACCGGGGCAGCCGTCTTGTTAACGAGTGGGTCAGCCCACAGGGACAGATGCAGAATGCGGAAAAGGACACGCTTGTCCGGCTGACCGGGGTGTCGCAGAGCATCAGCGCAGGGGGAAATGAAAGTACGTTGCTGCTGGGAACAGATGCAAAGGGGAGCCTGCTGACCGGTTATGACGGCAGCACGCGGGATTACGCTTATGGCCCGCACGGGCAGGAAAGCTGGACAGAGCACGCAAGTGAGAAGCAGGCGGAGTGTGTGCAGGGGTGGAACGGTGAGCGAAAAGATCCGGTCACGGGCGTGACACACCTGGGCAATGGTTATCGTGCCTATAACCCGGTGCTGATGCGGTTCCATTGCCCGGACAGTCTGAGTCCGTTCGGTGCCGGTGGACTGAATGCCTATGCGTACTGTGCCGGGGACCCGATTAACCACAGTGACCCGACGGGGCACCTGAGCTGGAGTGGATGGCTGTCGATTGGGGTGGGGATACTGTCGGTGGTGGTGGGCGTGGCCACGCTGGGCCTGGGGGCTGCGGGGTGTATTGCGCTGGGGGTAGTGGCGGCGGGTCTGGCGGTACTGGACGTGGCCAGTGGCGCACTGGCGATAGCGAGTGGAGCGCTGGAGGAGAAAGACCCGGCGCTGAGTCAGAAGCTGGGCTGGGCGTCGCTGGGGGTGGGGGCCCCGTCGATGGTGTACGGAGGCGTGAAGCTGGTTCAGGGGGGCGTGAGTCTGCTCAGGAGTGCCAACTCCCTGTACGAAGTCGGGGTGGGACGCCTGCTAAAAGCCAGTACAAAACTATCTCGCGTTAATGGTCGTATCGGGATCCCTATGTCCGGACATGGAGCCGCCACTGCTGGTATGGCCCCCGTGAGATTTACATATAATGAAAGGGCATTTGAAGTGCCGATGGCACAATATATGCTACCTTGGCGAAATCGTAATGGTCTTATCGAAGAAACGTTCACAGGATCGCTCTATCGCGCGGACGTGCATTCGCCGAAGGAAATAAGCGCAAATGGCAATTTCTGGGCTTCGGGTGACTTCAGCGGTATTCGCCAGATGACTCACGATTCACCAACGCTCATCGTTGCTGAAACCAAAGAAGGCGTCAAAAACTTTCGTTCCGATGAAAATTTATATGTCTATAAGATTAATGCGCCGCACGCCCGGGGCGTTTCTTTCGAGCGCAACCTGCGGGAAAATGCAGATGCATTGTTTAAGCATCTGGGGGTGAAGAGGAGCGTTATGAAAAGAGTGGCAAAAGCTTATGATTACAATGATTATGTTGATGGTTTTTCAGAGGCTTATCTTTCTGATATGACATTCATGGCGACTGACTTTAGAGAGGCTCACATTTATTTAAATAGCCTTGTAGGAGGCACCTTCCGGCTCATAAGAGATATAGATACAAGATATGAGGTTGGGGAATTTATCCCTCAGTAGTGGTAGCGGGTTTTCTCACGGGATGAAATTTGTTTGCAGCGAGCCTGTATCGGATTCTGTGTAAACGCCTTTTCTCAGAAGTGACCTTCAAGGCGATCACCGAACTCGATAATAAAACGGCTCATGGCCATCCGCCAGTCCTGAAGTGGCATCGTCCATTTCTGCGACGCTGACTGGATGGCCAGCCATACCCTCTTTTCACCGACTCATCTGTCGGGAACACCTTTCGTTTTTAATAGCATGCCTGATGACGCTGTTTAGCGATTCGATGGCGTTTGTGGTGTAAATTACCCGCCGGATTCCAACCGGATACGCGAAGAACGTCGCAAGATTGTGCCAGTGTGCCTCCCAGCTCCGGCTTATCTGCGGATCACGCGGGTCCAGGTCTCTTTGAACGCTTCCAGCGCCACAAGCGCTGATTCTTCCGTGGCTGCACGGTATATCAGCTTCAGATCCCGCGTGACCGCTTTATAGTCTTTCCACGAACCGCAGGCTGTTTCGCACCATATGCACGATACACAGCTGGATCTTCGTGTCTGGATAGACGGCATTGATGGCATCAGGGAACCCTTTCAGCCCGTCATCGCAGGCGATAAAAATGTCGCTCAGCCCCCGATTCTTCAGTTCCGTCAGCACATTCAGCCAGAACGTTGCACCTTCATTTTCAGCAAGCCACATACCCAGCAACTCTTTCTGCCCCTTAATATTAATGCCCAGTGCCAGTAACACCGACTTATTGATGATGTGGCTGTCCTGACGCACTTTCAGGACAATACAGTCAGGGTAAACAATGGGATACACCGCATCCAGCGGCCTGTCTGCCACTCTGTTAACTGCTCAATAACAGCAGCGTTGACTTTAGATACCAGCGCCGGTGAGACATCAGCGTCAAACAGGTCTTTGAACGCAGCCGCGATCTCACGGGGGGTCATGCCTTTGGCATACAACGCCAGGATCTGGTTATCCATGCCGGTAATCCGGGTCTGGTTCTTCTTCACCAGCTGCGGTTCAAAGGTGCCGTCACGATCGCGTGGAGTACGTAGTTCGGGCGGTCCGTCGGCGGTAGCGACAGTTTTTGAGGAGTAGCCGTTGCGGGAGTTAGCGCCCGATTTGGGCTGATATTTTTCATGCCCCAGATGATGAGTCATTTCAGCGTTGAGGGCAGCCTCAACGCTGATTTTCTTGAGCATACGATCAAACTGGTTAAGATCTTCTGGGGTTTTGAGATTTTTGGCGAACGCGTGAGCCAGAGCCCGTAACTGTTTCTCGTCCAAAAACAACCTCATTTTGATGTTAAATTGAACATATCAAAATCAGACAATTACACAATCTCGTGAAAAGGGCCCTTTATGCGGCATCTGGATAGTTACATCCGCTGGTACAATGGCCATCGTATTAAACGATCACTGGGTGCAATGAGCCCTGAAACGTAGCTGCATAGGCTGAGTTATCAATAATCAATCAGCCCCTGAAATGTCCGCACCCCCCATTTTTTTAGGCCTGCTGAGCGTGGTGTTGACAACACATCAGTATGATCAACCAGACCTGAAGGTGCTCATTAACGAAGCCGTATTTTAATCGGGCTCCCTTACAAAGTACCGCGCCACCTTTTTCAGGATATCCTGCTCCTCCTCAGTTCGCTTGAGCTGCGCTTTCAACCGAAGGAACTCCGTCCGGGCACCCAACAAATCCTGCGCCAGATGCTCGCTGGCTTCAGGTTTTTTGGAGCGGCCCCATTTATAGTGGTTTGATGCGAGACGCGCAGCCGCTCAAAAACGTCGCGACAAAATAGCCCCGGTCGGTGATCTGGCGGACAGCTTATTCTTTAAACTCAGGGGTAGATCGTGGTGTGCCCATAAACTCTGTATGAACGCCTCCCCGTTTGCAAGGCTTCCGTTGTTCTGACATCGACGAGTAGTTGCAGTTCTGTATCCGGCCTTATTGCAGTCAGAGCTGCGGGCCACTATGAGATTCGCTGACCTGATCCTTTTTCTCCTGGCGGATTTTATGTCCAGGGATCTGTTCAGGTTCCTCAAGTCACGGTCTTACCGTCTTAGTCATCACTCTGGCCGCCACAGCAACCTTTTGGCATTCACCCTTTTAAGAGTTAATGTTTATCGGTATCAGCAATTAACAGGGCCTGATACTGACATGATTTTTATCGTACTTATCCGCATGGCCTGCTATTGCCCATACCGTCCGCGCCAGCTTGTTTGCCATCGCCACGATAGCCACACTGGTCGGACGCCGTTTTTTTCAGTTCCGTTATCCAGAGGCCAGGCTCTTTACTCAGTAATGCTGCCGTCCTTGCACCGTGGATAAATAATGTCCATAGGTAGGTATCACCACGCTTGCTTATCCCCGGCAGGCAAACTTTTCCTCCAGAGCCAGTCTGCTTTGGCACCAGGCCGACATAAGCAGCGAACTCTCGCCCGGACTTAAACGCAGATGCCTCTCCCATAGTCGCAACTGCCGCTGTAGCGATTAACGGCCCCACGCCGGGAATTTCCATCAACCTCTTACAGATTTCACTCTGTCGGGCAACGCGGATAAGCTGTTTTCAAGGCTATCTATCAACATATCCAGCTCTTTCATCCTGGTGAAATGCTGCACCGAAAATAATCATACCGGACCGGGGCCCATCTCATCAGACAACTACACGACTACACATGAAAAAATGTGGTAAGGATGAGGGAGAGTGGGACATGCCTGAATATTATTATCAGTAAAACCAGCTGATTATTGGCGAAGCTGTGGTTTATCTGGCGATGAATAATGCGGATATTACCGTTAATTCGCGCGTACTGGAGCTGGCTGAGATGGCTGTCGCCAGGGAAAATTCTGCGCGCGGCGTGCAGATAAGAAAGGCAAAGCACTGGCTCCGCGTATTTTAGTCAGTCTGGGGTAACCGTGACGAGCTGAGATGGGGCACCGGAGCGGGGCAGGGCTCAATGTACTGAGGGGAATATGCCCAAGCAGGCCACAAACCGGGCGGGCTTTATTCCTGCTTCACTCTCAACGCGGAGGCAAATTATTACATTCTGAATGCTGTACAAACCTTTCATTATCTCACTCATCATTCGCGCGCGGATAACAGGCTAACTTACTGTTTATTGATGAGTAGCACTTAATGCCCAAAAATATAAACTGTACAACAACACAATAACTGTACAAGTTTGGTTCGGGTGTATAACGTTATGTTCAGACAGGGTCGGCTATATTTTAACCACTCAGGGGTTCGCCATGCGTCAGAATGTTACGAAATTTCCGGACACCGCCAGCGATATTGCACACTATTTCAGCAAGGCGTTGGCGCCGACCCAGCAGGAAACACTGGGACAGATCGTCGTTGAGATCCTGCGCGCGGGCAAAAACCTTAATCGTAAGGCCATTTGTACTAAACTGCTACGCCGCCTCGAGGTGTCTTCAGGCCCTGAGGAAGAGCGTCATTACCAGACGCTTATCGGCATGCTGTCTGACCGCTGATTTACACCTCGTAATGAAGCGGCGCATGGGGCAGGCATTCGGGGCGGCCCTCAATGGCCGTTACGACAACCCGCTTGGACGGGCATGATACCGAAGATGCGCTTATGAAAAATACAGATTTAAAACGCCTCGCCGACGTTGTGATGGGCGAGGCCGTTGTCACATTGCTGAGTAAAGAAGACAGTATCATCGCAGCCAGCCTCGCCCGACAGCTCCGCGCTATGGAAAGGGGAGACAACCCTGGAGAGGCGAGAAGCCATAGCTCTGGCGCTGGGCGGTGTGCAGGCGGAGTTTATTTAGTCCCGTGGAAGCCCCTGCGCAGCCGTGCTCGCGTTAGATATCCTCACGCTCCCGGTTAGCAGTACAAGTCATAAACCGGAAGATAAAATTTCCGTCAGCAGTCAAAAGTAGCAGGGCGCACCCAGTATGCAGCTAGCACAGGGTATACGTATTTTCAGGCCACAGATCTGACCACTTTTTGCCCGCAGGATCTGACTGATAACATCATGCAGCTTAACGCCCAGCGTAACACGACCGAAGCAGATATCATTCAGCACTTCCGCAGCGGCGGCGCACTGACTGCCGAAACCGCCGTGCTGTGCGCCGCTATCCGCGACATCGTCATTAACGGCAAAAGGCGACAGTAAAGCGATTAATCATTACCTGATTGCCGGGCTCGAAAGAGCCTCAGACGTGGTCGGACTTGACGCGCAGCCCCCTGAAAACCGTCGTGGGCAAAACGACTGACGATGAAGGCTTCTGATGTATCCTCGGTTTAAACGATTCGACACTCCAGAGATTGGTACGCCACCGTTACTGTATGCGTACTGTATGAGTGAGGTGGGTTAAGAACGGGAGAAAACCGAAGGGCAGAGCATCTGCTGAGCCAGCAGCCTGAGCGCGCGTTCGCACATTCCGCGCGTTTCAGACGCGTCTGCCGCCTTGCCCATAATGTGCAGGGCGCTCGTGCTTTCAGGAAGGGTGAGGCACCGGTCCGGCCTGAGGCTGTGCGCCGGGACACTTCCGATTGCGGGGCAGATAGCTTCAGAGGTGTTGTCATCGTTCATATGACCTCCATTCCATAGTGCAGTTCCGAAGAAATCGCTGCGCCCCTGGTGGCTTCAGTGAAGCATCTGTTCTGACAGGCCGGCGGCACTGGCCACTCCGGCCTTTTCACCGGCGCGAATATGCATTTCCCGCCACAGCTCCCTGATGGCGCGCAGCCCCGCGCGAACGCGATCTTCATCCGTTTCATTTTCTATGGCCAACCTCAGGCATTCCATCCTCTTCATCAGCCTGCAGGCGAATAGTTACCTCGCTGCCGGCACTGCGGTCGTTTACATCAGAAAGCATCCAGCCCGGATCCACGCCATCGTGGGAGGCTATGGTCCGGAAGTCACGCAGCCAGCCTATTGCGGCGCTGATGCGGGTAATGCGGCTGCATAGCCTTTCACCTCTCTGCATGACGTTAAGCTCCGCCAGGAGCGAATCGACGGTTATTTCCTGTTCTCGCACGGCAAGATTGATTGCTGCTTCACCAATAACTGCGTGACCGGTCATGTCTTCGCTGTACAACACGTCTGCACCTCGCTTAATTAATGAAGGAGGATTACGTTAATCACGATTTATTATAGCGATCGTGATGAGGGATTTATAAAAAAATCTATTGTTTAAACCTATAGATAAATAAGGGTAGATATACTGAACCTTTGCGCATAACTATAAGTGATTGACGCGCGTTACTTATTTAAATAATTTAGACATGAATTCTCGTGATATGACTTCCGGAGGGGATCACGTCATGATGAACGTATCTCATATTTTTCGCGCAAAACTCTCTAAAAAGGCTGGCAAGTATGATGCCCGTATCATACTCATCCGAACTGCGTGTTATGCTTACAGATGATGCCAGGCTTCATGAGGGGGCTGGGGGATTTCGCCGTGCAAAGTTCCTGCACAGAATAATAAGAAATATACAGGAGGTATTCGATTTATTTTAAAGTGAATTCTTTTTTGACGAAAAGATACCATCATTCCTTCTGTTTCATGCCGGAATAAAAGTGCTGATGTGCTTAAGGGATGGCACATGGGCGTGTGCAGGATACAACAGCCGGATGATGTATCAGCCGGTCAGGCTGTGAAATATTCCCATTACGACTGCTGAGAGCGGAAAGCGAATTTTTTGCTGGCGTTCAGTCTGAGGAGATTATTTCACGTTAATTAATGAGGCGCGAAGAATTATTTATACGGACAGGAATCTCGCGATACTAATTGTTAAATAAATTAAATGCCTCCCCGGACAGACGTGAAGCCTGTCTGATTCTTCCACTGATTTTCTGCCCCGAAGCTGCAATGGATGTCAGGACGAATGTCACGGCTGAACGGAACGGGCCAGTCAATGCATCACTGATGGAGTGAAAAGTAAGGCATTAGCAAGCAATTGTGCTGAAACAATTCGTAACTCATGCAGGCTGCCAGTATCTGGCTCCAGCCGGTACAGAAACTGTTCTTCCGCCCATGTGGAAAAAGATGAAAGTATCGGCTCGTCTTTTCTCAGGCCATGGCCTATGAGTTATCTGTTATCTGTTATTAATCTGCACCGGCCTGTCTGTGCATGCGCTTAGTGAATCCCGGCAAGGCATGGAAGATACGGTAAATTTTTTGAAATAAGACGTCTCACGCTTGTCCTGAACATGCGTGCTGCTGTTAATAACATGGCAATGTCTGTCAGAGATCTCGTTCTGCTCGAAGCCCCTGAGCAGGAGGAAACATGTGTCACTGCATCGTCTGACTTTATATTGATGCGCAGAGACCCATAACTTTCACTCAGCCTTAATAAAATAAAAAAGTCATTCACCCGCCGATGGCGACGCGTGGGATTTTCCCGGCTTTAATTTTTTTGTAATGCCGGTCGATGATCATCGCATAGTTATAACGGTTCTTGATGGTGACAGGAATATTCTTCATACCTGCGTTATACATCCCTACCGCTAACCAGGTTGTGCCGTATTGATTGAAATTACGCCGCAGCAGCATGGCCCCGATGTAAATATTCAGGCAGGGATTGCTCAGAAGCTTTTCCTTGCTAAGCCCCGGATACTCTCTCTGTAAGCCCCGCATCGTCACCGAGTTAATTTGCATGATGCCGTAATCGCTGCTGCCGGGCTTACCCTCTTTTGTTCTGTTGGTATTTACAGCCGTCAGATTGTACTTAGATTCCTGCCATGCGATAGCGCGCAGATAGTCTGAATCGATGGAATACCATTCGCCCGCCTTAATAAAGCAATCTACACTTGCGCTGGCTGAACAAATGCCTGAGACCAGCAGCGCTGCCGCGTGCAAAAATATACGCATTGCGCCTCCGGTTTTGAAAAAATCGGGAAGGTTGTTAAGCTTAATAATATCATAATATTTGGGATTTCACACACCACTCGCAAAATTATTTATGCAATAGTATGTTATCAAAAACAGTGGGTTAGTAAAATCTCGTAGAAATCCAGGCTGGTTTATGATTACTGCAGAGTGACTTCGCCGTGTTTTAACTGTGCCTGATGTCTAACTTTGTAGTGCTTCAAGATAAACAATGAGTTACTTATAAAAGTGCAGGGCTTGTGTCTTTATGGATACCTGTCATACCCTTTGGTGTAACGACGCAGTGTTAAAAAATGTTCTGATTTTCTCCATGCATTACCGCTTTGAGGTGATGTTAAACCACAGATAATTAGCACTGCCATTATTGATATATCTGCCTAGGTGAGAATATTATATGTCCGAATCAAGTCGAACCAAAACTAATCGTGTAAATCTTACGGTTCCATTTTCATTGATCGAAAAAGTTGATCATTATGTCGAGAAAAGACTGGAAGATGGTGAGTCACGTGAAACAGCTAACCGTTCTGCTTTCGTAATGGAAATGTTCAAACTGGGGCTTCGTGTATATGAGAATAAAATAAACAAAGATGCTTCAGAGAAGACTCTGGATCAGAAGCTTGAATTCATTGCTAAAAATGTACTCGTTAGCGGGTTTATAACAGATGCTATTTTTGGAATTCAAAAGGAAACAGTAGATTTGCAGAAAGTTGTTAAAAACGAAATGTTTTTTGACCCGGAATGGGTTAAAGCTGTTAATGAACGCGTTGCGGGAAAAATGCAGGAATACTTCAGGTAGTTTTAATCAGGGCCGGCATCAGGCCCTGCTGCTTTACCAAAAATCAATCCTCATTATTGTTCCTGGCTTCACGCGCTTCTTTTCTTCTTCTTCGCGTTGTGCTGCCCGAATATAACGGCGCAGCGTCAGCGCATTAATGCCAAATTGCTTATAAATCGGTACGCGGGTGTGACCACCTTCGAGAACGGCGTTGACGGCCTGATTGCGGTCACGTTTTGGAAGTTGAATCAGGTTGTCATATTGACTTGAATTTTCTTCGTCTCAGGCGCATTCTTTTTTTACCTCCTGGCCTTTTTAACCACGGCACCGCTTATCCCGGGAATATCAGCGGTGATCGGCAGCGTTTTCCCCTGTATCCGCAGTCTGACCACGCCTTCATAAATTACGGTGGGATGATGCGATAATCACTCGCAGTGACCGACGTATTTAATCAGCGTATTGCTGGTGATGCTGAACTTAGTGAGAATCTCTTTCCTCAGCGTTCCCTCACTGCGTTTTTTACGTATAACTTCACCTCCTGTTTACTCAGCTTTCTGTCGCGCTTTTCTGCGAATAGCACCAGACCATCACGATCGCCAATCCTTTATCCGCATTGTAGACCGCTGTCCGGCTTATTCCACGGGCCTCTTCAATCTGATTGACCATTTTTCCACGTTTTGCCGTGGTACATACCTGAAACCATCTGCCACCGAATCCAGCCATATTCCATCGCAGACATGTCGCGTCGGATTTTAGTAATATTATCAACATGAGCTTCAGAATATTTCATTTCATCACAGACTTCTTTTACGCGACTGCCCATCAGAAGAAGCTGGAGGACTTTATCGGCGTCAGGAGAATCCGGGCGTTTATTTCGTTCTTTTGGTGCAATAACGACTTTGCTGGATTCAGCGTCATCCGGTATTGAAGTATCTGTGGTTTTTTCGTGATTAATAATGATCCCGTACTGCGTTCCGCCAGTCAGTTGTATATGACTTCCCGTCCGGACCACTTTATTCTCATTCTCCGTCCCTGATGCACCCTTTGCAGTCAGCATGACGGATTTTCAATTCCACGGCTGACTTTTTCCGCCAGCAACAAGTTAACGCGCGAGCGGGAAAGGGGGGGGGCCAGAAACTCCTGTCTGAGCAGTATCCGTATGTCCGGTCATCCTGGTTCGCGTCGGATGTGCATTCGAGCGCGTTCTGAGAAGGCTGCGGCGACCCGTCCGGGGACGCGGCTGCTCATGTATATGAGAAAGGGAAGGGTCACCACCCGGCAGGCATGCCACCGGCAGCCCAGGGTCTCGACCTCAAACCATCCGGGGTGCCGGGTATAGTATAAGAGGGGTTTCTGAGTCAGCATCCATAAGACCTCCTCATCATTTGACCTGAAAAACGCCGCCGTATTCCCTGCCGGACTAGCCATGTGAAGCATCAATTCTGCCTGGATATCATTAATTTCTCAAGTCTTTTCAGTCGGTTACCGAGAATCACATGATGTTAGTTTTTCGCGATAAATTAAATAGATCATCAAGATCAACTAGTTATATTGAATATGAGAATCGGTAAGCGTAAAAAAACGGCAGATCACCATGAACCCGTAAATTTGCGTGATTTTGTGTTCATTTTGTAAGGCGATTGTAGCCGAAAACACCAAATGTCTGACTTGCTGCTTTTTGCCGGTAGCGGGTCGAAAATGTTTAACGACTGCTCATTGCAACCCTAACTAAGGAAATTAACCATGAAGGGCGCATTTACAACGTGTGTTGATTACTACCGCCGGGCAGGGGCGGTAGCGTGGCAGACGCTGATTGGTTTCAGGCTGCTTTTACTCATCGCGTTCCTGGTCGCCCCCGCCGTTCAGGTACACGCCGCAGACCTGTTCGCGGGCGGGAAGGCTACAATATCTGATACGTTTGGATCTGGCAGTACGGTTGTATGGGTTCTTTACATTCTTGAGATTATTGCCGCCATTTTCGCCTATGTGAAAACAAAAAATCTGGCCATGTTTGGTGGCATCGCCGCGGTGATGGTATTCGTTAACGTTGCCTTCGGCATCATACCTTCTTAAGCCTGGCTTATGGAAAAACGTAACCGGTATCAATATGCGGCTACGTTTTCTGAGCAAAGGCGCCTCGTAGGGCTTCCGCCTGATGAGTTTTGTGTCTTCGTGCCGCTGGCACTGATGGCCATCTTTATCAACATGTGGATTTTCGGCCCCACGCTATTAGCCGCCGTGATTGGAATACGTCACCTTAAGAAAGGCCGCGGATCGCAGTATCTTCTCAACCTTGCGTACTGGTGCCTGCCTACCTCAGTGATGCGCTTCTTTATCGGTATCCTGCCTGAAAGCTACAAACGGCACTGGGTCGCCTGACCCTTTCCGGAGAGATCATGGAATACAAGCTGCGCTCTGCGGGTAACCGCAATATGGCCGTGGCCATTATGGTGCTGCTCGTTATCACCATCCTTGCGCTGGTACTCTGCTGGCGCATTTACAGCGATAACCGGGCGCTTATGAATCAGCTCGTCAGTAACCATCAAACCATTGTTGTGCCCTGGGGCGCCGACACGCCGTTCAGTTTCACGGGAGAGCGTGGCGACGCCCGCTACCTGCGTCTGATGGCGCTGGCCTGGCTCAACCTTCGCCTCAACATCTCCGATAGCAACGCGGATGCGAGCCACGAAATGCTGCTTGCCGCCGCCTGCGACGGCGCGGATAAAACCCTTAAGGGCGTGCTGGCCGAGGAGGCCTCGCGCGTAAAGGGTAACAGCGGTGGGTCGGTGTTCTATCCCAGGGACTTCGGCGTCTGGCCTGATAACGGTATCGTTGATATCAGCGGTGATCTTCAACTTAGCTACGGCCTGCATAGTGCCCGTCCTGTGAAAAAGCATTACCGCCTCCGCACGGACACCCGCAACAACCGTCTTTGCTGGAGCGCGTTCCTGGAGGTTCCCGATGCTTAAGATCCTTGCCCTGCTCGTCGCAGGGCTGATTTTTTATCTGCTGGTGGGTGCCATGATCGACAGGGCTTCAGCAGAACAACTGACCCTTAATCCCGGCGCGCGCGTGAATGCGGCGGTAAGCAACACCAATCCGAACTACCTGCGTGTTAACGATGACCGCATCCTGAGCGTGCAGGCAGCGCAGGGCGTGCTTAGCGCCAGAACGCCAACGCACGGGGGCGCTATTGTGTTCTCTACCATAACCGACAAGCCGTTCACCCTGTTCGTGCAGACGGCGTCCGGCTTTGCCTTCTCCCTGCAGGCTACTCCCGGTAAGCGGGCAGGGTTGAGCCTCACGGTGGACAACCGCGAGGTGCAGGGTACGGAGAAAGCGCGGGAGTTTGAGCAGAAGCAGGACACCTACAGCGCACTTATCAGTGGCCTGGTGGGTCGCTTCATTAACAACCGCAAGCCCGAAGGCTACGTTTTTAGTAAGAACACCGACGTGCCGGTTAGCGGGGTGGTCAGCAACGCCTTTGCCCTGCGTCCGGTCACGGCCTGGCAGGGCGATCGCGTGCGCATCGTGCGCACGGAGCTGACCAGCCTGTCGTCGCAGCGCCTGCGCCTGAGCGAGCGCTACTTCTGGAGTCCGGGCGTCATGGCGGTGGCCTTCCATCCGCAGCTGGACGCGCTGGAGCCGGGCGCGAAGGTCTCCGTAATCACCGTGTTCCGCACGAAAGGGGGCGCCGATGAACATTAACCGTCTCATCCAGAGCAAGCAGCGTCGGCTGATGACCTACATCGCAGGGGCGGTGCTGCTTGTTATCGGCGGCCTGTATCTGGTCAGCCGAGGCGCGTCCGGGCACGCGTCAAAAAAGGCGGGCAAGGCGGACGTGGCCGCCGCCGAGCCCAACCTGACCGGCGGATCCGTCACCAACTCGTTTGACGGCGCGGGGCAGGGCGCGCTGCTGGTCAGCGCGCAGAATCGTGAGAAAGAGGCGCGCGACCAACTGGCCGGGATGCAAAGGGACTTCAAATCTCTGAAGGATCAGATGTCGGACGTGATGAGCAATAATCAGTCGCTGCAGAAGACCGTGGGCGAGCTGATGGACAGGCTGAAGGAACAGCAGAATCAGCCAAAGCAGGGCGCGGCGGGCCAGACTGGAGGCAATCCGACACCGCGCGCCAAATACACCTTCTCACCTCCGGCACCGCCGCCGGGCCAGATTGATAACGCAACGTTCGACTACGGGCAGTTTGAGCCACAGGCAAAAGATACCTCGTTCTGGGTGCCGACGGGCACCTTCTCCGACGCCATCGTCATTGAGGGCGCGGACGCCAACGCCTCGGTGCGCGGCGAGAACAATCTGGTTCCGATGCAGTTCAAGCTCAAGGGACAGGCGCACCTGCCGGGCAATAACAGGCTGGTCCACCTCGACAACTGCTTCGTAACGGCGGCGGCCTACGGAGATGTCTCCAGCGAGCGTGCCATTGTTCAGCTGCAGCGCCTCTCCTGCATCACCGATGGCAGACACATCGACCAGACGGTTAAGGGCCACGTGGCCTTTTACGGTAAAAATGGCATCAAGGGCATCCCGGTCATGCGCAACGGAAAAATTCTCGGGCTGGCGTTTACCGCCGGCGCGCTGGGCGGGCTCGGTCAGAGTGCGTCGCAGGTTGGCCAGACCGTGACCGGTATCGGCGCAACCAGCACGGTCAGCGGGGGAGGCGTGGCGCGCGGTGCCATCGGCAGCGGAGTCGGCAAGGCGGCGGACAAGCTCGCGGATTACTACATCGAGCGCGCCGAGCAGTATCACCCCATCATCCCGATTGGCGCGGCTAACCGCGTGGAGGTGGTGTTTATTGAGGGCTTCCGCGCGAAGTTTATCGAGGACGAGGAGACGGCGAAGCTTGCAAAAGAGCAGAAGCGCACGCGCGACGAGTCGCGGGACACGCAGACGCAGGCACGTGGCAACAGCGGCCTGCCGCCGGACCTGATCGGCCGTCTGGGTGACGCCACCCGCCTGAACGTCAGTGACTTTGTGGTGCCGGCCAGCGACAACGGCGGAGAACAGCGGGTGACACCGCAGGGCGCAGCGCAATGACGGCGGGCAGGATGCGGAGGGCGCACGCCGGGCACTGCGGCTGAATGGTGTTTACCGAACGTAACGTGGCCTGCTTTGGACGTGAAGCGGACGGACGCATTGCCGGGCTACAGGCGATGGGCTTCGGCGTCAGAACTCTACTGTAAGCCCGGCCTTATCCCGGACGACAGGACGTGGCGCTCCCGGGCGAGGCGCTGCGCCGTCTGCTAGCGTTCTCCCGGTGCGCCCCCTTCGCGCCGGGACTGCTGTCCCGGCACGGTACCAACGGCAAAAACGGCGACCTCTTTATCGACTTTACCGAAGTGACAGACCTCAATGGAGAATACCATGAATAAAACATGCGGCCTGACAACCTGCGCGCTCGCCGCCCTGCTGTGCGGCTGCGCGGGCATGAACAGCGAGTTTGAGTTTGATAAGCCGGCAAAAGATACTGGCGTCTGGATGTCGCAGGCGGACGACATGTCTGCGGGCAGCAGCGGCAACGCGTCCGCTGCTGCCGGTGCCGGGATGACCGGCGCGGGCATCCGCCTTGATGACTACCGCCTGATTGATACCGGCAACATCCGGCTGGACCCGCAGGGCGAAGCGCCGGGGGGCGGACAGGCCTGGCGCGAGGGGATCCCGGTACGCGTGGCGTCCGCCGGTACGGTACGTCCTTTTAGGCGTGATAACGGCGTGCGGCCCCCCCCGGGTAACCAGACCGCATACTGTAGCGCGGCGTACTGCTTCCCGGAACCGTCCGCCGCGTTTCGTCGCCCTGAAGGCGTGGCACGCATCTGGATCGCCCCTTACGTCTCCCCGGACAACAGCGTCCACATGGGGGAGGTGATGTACAGCGTTTCCGGTCACGGCGACTGGAACGGCATTCTGATGTGAGGCTGGCATGAAACTACCCAAAGGCCTGCGCTTTGACCCCCTGAACGTGGTGGATACGGTAGCGGGGATCCTCGGCGAGCGCGACACCCTCGCCGAGACGCGTGAGAAGCTGCAGGAGATGGACTTTCCCCACATCCGCGACCTGCTTCCCTATAAGGATTACGACAGTGAGAGTCAGATCTGGGTCAACAAAACTTCCGTGGGGTTCGTGGTGGAGTCGCAGCCGCTGATCGGTGCCAACGAAAAGCTCGCCGACAGCCTTGAATACCTGCTGCGCGACGTGGCACCCCGGAACATCCCGCTGCAGGTGATGCTGGTCTCCAGCCGCGCGGTCAAAGAACAGGTTCAGCACGGGCTGAAGAACTCTGCCTGGCAGGGGCATCGCGCGGGCGAGTGTAATGACGTTACCGCGCGATTTTACCTGAACGGCGCGCGCTACACCTACGACAACGGTCTCGATCATCCGCTGACCCTGCGCGACTACCGCCTGTTTTTCATCTGGGCGACGCCGGTCAAAAACATCACCGACACGGACCTCATCCGCGTCCGCGACGTCCGGCGCAACCTGCTGAACGCCCTGAACGCGGCGGACATCTGGTCCTCCGCCATCGGCGTGACCGAATTCAGCAGCGTGCTGCGCGAGTTCCTGAACCATGACCCGGCGCGGCTGGAGCGCTACGACAGCACCTATGACCCGTCGGCGGACCTCAGCACACAGTTCGTTGACCGCACCACGTCATGGCGCGTGAAGCCGTCGCACATCCGCATCGAGGGCAGCGACCGTCAGAGCCGCGCGTTTGCCGCGCGGATGGTGAACCTGAACCTCGACGCCAACCCGCAGGAGCACTACCTGTGGCAGAACGGCAACGTCATTCAGGACCTGATGTCGCCGACCAACGGCATTCCGTGTCCCTTCATCTTTACGATGGTCCTGACCACCGAGGACCAGATGAAAAGTCAGGGGGAGGCCAACACGAAGTTTCTCGCGCTGGATTCACGCGTGAACACCAGTTACGCCAAGTACATTCCGTCCACCAAACGCCAGCACGCGGAGTGGAGCGACGCCCGCACCCGGCTGCTGGCCAACCAGACGTCGCTGACCAGCTACTTCTGCGGCCTGACGCTGTTCTGTCCTGATGACGATGATCTGACGTCGCGCTATACGGAAAAGGCGCGCAACGCCTGCGCCGCGCAGGGGTTGCGCTTCGTGCGCGCGGACTTTATGCAGCTGCGCAACCTGCTGGCGACGGTGCCCTTTGCGATGACGGACAAAAAGCTGCGCGGAGACTGCCGCAAGACCGGCGCCATTCAGCGCTCGGAAACGTTCCACGCGGTGAACCTGATGCCGGTCATCGGTGATAACAAGCTTTGCGCCTCGGGGATCCTTATTCCGAGCTACCGCAATCAGGTGGCGTTTATCGACGTGTTTGACGAAAGCCTGCCTAACACCAACTTTAACTGGTTTATGTCGGGCACCTCGGGGGCGGGTAAATCGGTGCTGGCCAACTCCATCGCGCGCTCGGTGCTCGACAGGGGCGGCACGGTGGCGGTACAGGACATCGGTGATTCGTATAAGGCGGCCTGCAGCAGCCTGGGCGGCACCTACATCAACGGCGAGTCGCTGCGGTTTAACCCGTTTGCCAACGTGACGAATATTACGCTTGCCGCCGAGCGCATCCGTGACCAGCTGTGCATTCTGGCCAGCCCCAACGGCCTGCTGGACGAGGTACACGAGTCGCTGATTCTGGAGGCCATCACCGAATCGTGGCCGCGCTATGAGCAGGAAATGCGAGTCGATCACGTTATCGATTACCTGAAGGGGCGGCAGGCGGAGATCATACGCGAGCATTCTTCGCTGATTGGCGGGCGCATAGATGAGATCACCACGCTGCTCAGCAAGTACAGTACGCGCGGCATCTACGGCAAGTTCTTCAACTCGTCCGAGCCGACGCTCAGGCCTGACCTGCAGTTCGTGGTCACCGAGTTGGGTGACCTGCGCAAGCAGCAGGATCTGCTCTCGGCTATTTTGTTCACCATCATGATCTGGAACGAGAACATGATGTACAACACGCCGAGAAGCCAGCGGAAGATGAACATCATTGATGAGGGCTGGAAGCTGCTCGGCGGCTCCAGTAAGAAGATTAAGGACTTCATCGAAGAGGGCTACCGCACCGCGCGCCGCCACAATGGCTCTTACGGCACGGTCACCCAGGCCATACGCGATAAAAACCTGTCCACGGCGGCGCTCGCGGCCTACGACAACAGCTCGTTCAAGTTCACGTGTATGCAGGACGCCAAGTCGTTCACCACCTTTCAGAAAGAGGAGCCGCACGCGTTAAGCGAGCTGGAGTGGGAGCTGATCCGCAAGTTCCCGTCGGCTAAACAGGCGCGCTACAGCGCGTTCCTGCTGAGCGTAGGCGAATACTCCAGCTTCCACCGGCTTATTCTCGATCCGCTCAGCGATTCGCTGTTCTCCTCTAAGGGCGAGGACTTCACCTACCGCGAGCAGCGACTGCGCGAGGGGGCCGACATCAAGGACGTGCTGTTTGAAATGGCCGAGAACGACGCGCACAAGCGCGACATCATTCACATGCTCCGGGAGATGCAACTTTGAAATACTTCATCATTTTAAGCGCTGTCATGGTGGGCACTTTCGTCCTGGTGTTTCTGACCTTAGTACCATAATTTTACCTGCAAAGGAGTCTGGAATGGACTTGAAACAAACCCTGACCTGTATTGCTGCGTCCGCGCTGCTGAGCGTGGGAGCGTGTTCTGCCGCGTGGTTTCTCTGGCTGAAGCCGCCGCAGCTTGTCACCTTCGACATGAAGGACACCACCAACACCCTCATCCGGCAGGCGGCAAAGCTTGACCTGACGGAGGACCAGCGGCACGCGCTGCTGTCACGCTTTGACCGCAGCGTCACCGCTGCCACGGATGAATACGCCCGCGAACATGACACCGCCATTCTGGTCAGCCCCGCCGTCATTACCGGCCTGCCGGACGCCACGCCGGAAATCCAGGTACGTCTGGCGGATCTTATGAAGGCTGGCTCACAGCCGTAACTCTGTCCCATCACCTCAACACGGGAACCTACCAATGAAACATACTCTTAGTGCGGAAATGCTGGCCTGGCGTCAGGCGCACATCCGCTGCGCCGCGCTGGAGCTGCGCTACCGCAGGCTCTGCAACCGCATCGATACGCCGTCCACGCTGCTTGCCGAAACGCTCAGGCAGACCGAGTCAGCGCAGGCGGCCTGCCGCCGGCTCAGAAAACCCCAGACACCCTGAAGGCGTGGATATGTCCAGCATTCCTTACCACCGAATGTGCCGGGCCGCGCGGTTTCTGTTCATTCTCTCGCTGACGCAGGCGGCAGGGGCCGCTGACCTGGGCACCTTCGGCGACACCTGGGACATACGCGAGCACAACCTCATCACCGTGCTGAAGCAGAATCTGGCGCAGCACTTTGCCGGTAAATCGCAGGCAGAGATTGAGCAGGAGATGCAGAAGAAGGTGGAAGTCGAGGCGATGCGGCCGCCGCCGGTAGAGGGCATCACCACCGCGCGGGAGACGCGCCGCCGCCTGTACGACCCGTCCTTTACGGTGCAGCGCGATATCGCCGACCAGAACGGCGTGGTGTTTGCCCATAAGGGGCAGAAGATAAACCCCTTCGACGTCATTCCGGTATTTGACGAGACCCTTTACTTCATTGATGCCGATGACGACCGGCAGATTGCCTGGGTGAAGCAGCGGGTGACGCAGACCGCCACCTCGCGCGTCATTTTGGTCAACGGCAACGTGCGCGACAGCGCAAACGCGCTGGGCAGCCGGGTCTACTTCGACCAGGCCGGCAGCATCACGATAAAGTTTGGCATCACACGGGTCCCTGCAGAAGTGAAACAGGCGCCCGGTCAAAAACGCTTCCTTATTACTGAATTCGGTCTTCCCGATCGCTAACGGAGCTGAAATGAATAATTATCTTATCGCCATTCCTGTCGCGAGCGTGATTGCCTGCGGCACAGCTTACTTAGCCGCCATAAATACTGACAGTAAACCAGCCGGGTCATTTACTGATGCGCAAAAGGACCAAATCGGGCTGGTGGCGGCAGATTACCTGCGCGCGCACCCGGAAATTCTGAACGAGATGAGCAAGAAGCTCCGGGCGCAGGCGCAGAACACGCAGACGTCGTCGGCAGCGGCGCTGGAGAACCGTGACGCGCTGCTCAGTGACCCCACCTCGCCGGTGCTGCACCCAACGGGCGACGTCGCGGTTATTCAGTTCTTTGATTACCAGTGCATCTATTGCGCAAAAGTGGCCCCGACGGTGGAGCAGTTCATCAGCCAGAACCCGGACGTGCGCTTCATCTACAAGGAGTGGCCCATCTTTGGCAGCCGCTGGCCGGCTTCCATTCAGGCGGCTAAGATCGGGCTGTCACTGTATAAAAAGGGCGGTGCCAATGTGTATCACCGCTACCATGCCGCACTGTTCGCCACCGGCCATAACGAAGGCAAATTGCTGGACGCGGACATTCGCCGCGCGGCAGTAAAGGCGGGCATCACCGCCATGCTGAAGGCGCATGTTGAAGCGATGGCTACTGCGCTGGAAGAGAACAATGCGCTGGCGAAGCGTCTGGGCATTCAGGGCACGCCAGCCTTCCTGATTATGCCGGTCAGCGGTGCCACGGCGGAGAATGTCAGCGTCATCGAGGGGGCAACCAGCCTCGATGCGCTGCGGGCAGCGGTAGATAAAGCGCGCGGCGGCGTGAAGAAAGGGGACTGACATGGTCTGGCGAACGGAATTTTTAGCGCTCGCGCTGTCGCTCTGCGCACCCGCACTGGCGGCGGAGGGCAGCAGTGGCAATACGGCGCTCACCTGCGAAGGCCGCTGGGTGAACCCCATCACCGACGTGTGCTGGGAGTGCATTTTTCCGATGAGCGTGGGCAGCGTGCAGGTATCAGTTGGCACGCTTCCCGATACCGATAATCCCGCCTCACCCATTCAGTTCTGCCCCGTTCCGCCGCCTGTCTTCGAGCGCATGGGCGTGGCGGTAGGGTACTGGGAGCCGTTTGCAATGACGGACGTGACGCGCTCGCCGGGCTGCATGGTGAACATGGGCGGCTTCAGCATCAACATTCCCAACACTGGCACCGGCACGGGAACCCAAACCGCGAACGAGCACCCCGGCACGTTCTATCACGTGCACTGGTACAAGTACCCGCTTATCTCCTGGCTCAGCATTATCACGTCAGACATGTGCCTGCAGGGCGGCGAGTACGACATCGGCTACCTGTCGGAGCTGGACCCGACCTGGCAGAACGACAACCTGGCCCTGTTCCTGCACCCCGAGGCAATGCTGTTCGCCAACCCGGTTGCGCAGATGGCCTGTGCGGCGGACGCGGTGGCCTCCGGCGTGAGCCGACCGATTGATGCGCTGTTCTGGTGTGCCGGTTCCCACGGCTCAATGTATCCGTTTACCGGCAACATCGTGAACGAGTCCAGCGGACTTAACAGCTCGGTGCTGCTCTCCGAGCGTATGGACTTCAGGCTGCACCGCGAGGGGCTCATCCTCGATACCGTACCGTATGACGTCGCGGTCTGCTACGAGTATCCGTCCGTTATCCTGCCGAAAAGCCGCTACCGCTATCAGATGGTGAACACCATCCCGGACGTGGCGTCCTGTCACCCGCTTGGGCGTAACGTGATGCTGTGGCAGACGGGTAAAGAAATGCCGACCAGTAAAAAGAACTACGGCTACCTCATCTGGAAAAAGCGCAACTGCGTGATGTAAGCGAGACACACATGAAACCACGAAAAGCGGCGCTGCTCTTTAGCGCCTGCCTGGTTAGCTGCCTGCCGGCGCTGGCCGCAGACGGCACGCAGGTTGCCAGCACGGAAAACGAGACGGCGTACTTCCTGTCGTCATCGCTGCCGGATAAGGAGCTCGCTCTCCTGATGAAGGCGGCGGAGGCCAGGAACATTCCCGTCTACTTTCGGGGCCTTATCAACGACAACATGGACCAGACCGCGAAGTACATGCTGAACCTGATCACGACCTACAAGGTGCGCGGCATACAGATAGACCCGGTGCGCTTTGAACGTTACGGCGTGAAACAGGTCCCGGCGCTGGTCAGGAAGTGCGGGGATCACTTCGACATCGTGTACGGCAACGTGGCGCTGAATCAGGCGCTGGACATAATTAACCAGCGCGGTGAGTGCCGCGCCGCTGAAGATGATAGGTGACTGACAGGTACCTGCTGAACCACAACTGGCGCACCCGGCTTGATAAAGCGGCTGCGTTTATAACGCCAGCCACTTTTTTTCTGCTCAGAACGCGGGTTGTATATCCGGCCATTATGGGCATGCTGTTCCTCCTGCTGATGTGCAAAGGAAACATCGGTGATTGGGTACTTAAAGGCGCTGAAGAACGGGTTCGGGACGCGCCTGCCGGGCAGGTCTGGGCATTCGAGAGTCCCGCTATACCGGACCGTGTGCTGCTCGTTTCTGTAACCGCAGTCGCTGAATGTAACAGGCAGGCTGTTCCCCGATCTGTCTGGGTAGATGAGGCGAATCGCTCACTGGTTTTGCTCTATAAAACGGGCGTTCTGATATCGCTTATTGCCTCTGTGCTGACGTGGCTTATCCGGCACCGGGCTTCCGCGTGTTAAGACATTCCGGCCTGCCCGCTGCGACGGACAGCCTTTCTTCCTTTCCGGACATTCTGATGAAAAAACCAATACGCTCCCTGCTGCAGGGGCTGCTGCTTGCCTGCCTGTCTGCCGGCGCGCTGGCTGCGTCAATGAACGCCTCTAATCAGGAGGGCGTCAGCGCCGGTAAAACGGCAAACGGCGCGCCCCGCGCTGAGCCCGGCAACTACTTTGAGAACTATTCGCCGGACGCACCGCAGCGCGACCTCTACAGCGACCCGACGCAGACGTCGAGCGACATTGACGTAAAAGGGCAGACGGCGCTCACGGGGTCTGACCTCGGGCAGACCGCCCGCGAGTCTTACGTAAACAACCCGCCCGACAAGCTGAGCTACCACTCGGACATGATGAAGCGCAGCGACGAGATACGTAACAACGCCGACGCCATCACCGGCGTGAACGGCAGCCAGTGCGTGGCGCAGGCGCTCAGCAGGACCACCTACACCACGCGCGCCTGCGAGCTGGCCTCCAGCCTGTCGCAGTCCTGTACCCGTAAGGCCAACATCGTGACCACCGGCTCGCGCGAAACCTTCAACACTCAGCTGGTGCTGAACGCGGGCGATGTGGCGGGGCAGAAACTCGATGACTGGTGGGTCAAGTATGACTTCGTGGTGCCGCAGGACGGCATTGTCAGCAGTGGTACGTGGGCGTTTTTATATCCGAAGGCCCCCGATTATCACGGCGATCGCCTGGACTATTCAATGGTGGTCTTTGGTCAGACTATCAGAACAAAGTTTAACGACGCCGGTACGCTCAGCGTAGCCGGGCGGCAGGTGAAAAAAGGACAGGTTATCAGCGTCCTGTTTCGCTTAAACACGGACGGTCATTATGAAAGCGGGCGGGACGGCACAATGAACAATATTGCCAGCGGGACGCTCATCGTACGCATCACACTTCCGATGCAGAGTGTGCGCGACACCGTGCAGGCGGGCATTCAGTGGACCAGCAGCTGTCCGGCGGACATGGGAGATGCCGTAAAAATGAGCGAGGCCTGCAGCGAACCCGGCGGAACCCGGTCGGTCACCGTGGGCGGTCAGGCTTACAGCGTCTACAGCGACTGCTGGGGTTACACCACCCGGTGGAATCTGTATGAGGACGACACCAACACCTGCCAGGCCTACATCAGTGACCCGAACTGCAGCGAAGGCATGCGCACCTGCGCCCGGAAGGTGGGGAACTACTGCGTGTACAGCAGGCTGACCTACCAGTGTGCGCACACCGTGAAGAGCACCGGCTACCTCTGTGGCTCAGATTTCTACTGCCCGGACGGCAGCTGTGCGGCGCTGCAGGCGGGCGAAAATCAGGGCTTTCAGAAAGCCGTTTCACAGCTGGCGGCGCTTGCCGCCTACGGGAAGGAGGTGAACGGCATGGACCCAAATGCCGTGACCGCGTTTACCGGCAAGGCAATGGCCTGCCGCCAGAGCGCAGCGGGCTTCAGCAACTGCTGCAAGAGCGGCGGCTGGGGGCAGGACGCGGGGCTCGCGCAGTGCAATACCGATGAGAAGGAGATCGGCACCGGCAGGGAGAAGAAGCTGGTCGTGAAGGTCGGCTCGTACTGCTCGCGCAAGGTGCTCGGCGTCTGCCTGCAGAAGAAAGAGGGCTACTGCGTGTTTGACAGTAAGCTCGCCCGCATCGTGCAGGAGCAGGGCCGGCGCGACCAGCTCGGCATTAGCTTCGGTTCCGCGAGCGACCCCGACTGCCGGGGCATCAGAATTGCACAGCTGCAGCGCATCAGGTTTGACCGCATCGACTTCCGCGACTTCTACGAAGACCTGAACGGTAACGTGAAGCTGCCCGACCGTAACGCTCTGCAGGACCGCATCCGGTCCGACATCCAAAACAGCCTAAGGTCAGGAGACCAGCCGTGAAGAAAATCATCTGCCTGTCGCTGCTGCTGGCATCGCTGCCGCTGCACGCGGTCGGGGATAAACGGCCCGACGGCTACCACTACGATCCGGCCGTGGGCTGGTACTGGTACAACGAGCCGGTCAGAAAGGATGAAGATGAGCCGCCTGCGGAGCCGCCTCCACCGCCGCAGGAGACGCCCACGCAGAAGATGAAGCGGCTGCAGGCGTTCCGCGACAACCTGATGAATGAGGCAATGCTGCATCCTTCCAGTGAGAACATCCGGCGCTACAAAATCGTGCAGGACTGGATGGTGAATCAGGCAAGCCTGTTCGCCTCGCGCTGGGAAAAGGTGCTGCTGGACAACCCCGAACTCGACTACAGCCTTAAGCATCCGTTCTATAACGGCACCGCCAATATCCAGTACACCGGGCAGCGTCAGAAGCAGCAGGCGGCCATCCGCTACGTGAACCAGCGCTACGGCGTGTTCTTTTTCTATCGAGGTAGCGAGCCGCTCGACAACCGGCTCGGCGGCGTGGTGAAGGAGTTCAGCGAGCAGTACGGCCTGACCGTTATTCCCGTGACCATTGACGGGCGCGCCAGCCCGGACCTGCCGGATACCCGACAGAACGCCGGTCAGGCCGAAAAAATGAACATTGAGCATTTCCCTGCCATCTACCTGGTGGAGCCGCGCACGAAGAAATACCGGCCGCTGGCCTACGGCTTTATCACTCAGGACGACCTGGCGCGCCGCATGCTCAACATCGTTACCGACTTCCAGCCTGAGGATTAACCCATGATTGCAAAACTGTTTGCCGCACTGCTGTTGCTGGCGCCCCTGCTGGCAACGGCCAGCACCCTTGATGATATTGCCCGCCTGGAGCAGGCTAAATCGGGCGCGCCCGCGCAGCAGCAGACTTCACCACACAGGGTTGCTGCCGTTCAGTCACAAAGCCCGGATACCCCGCAGCTCGTCACACCGGCGAAGCCCGTGTGGTTTCAGCTGAGCGACGGTAAGCGCGTGGACGTCGGCCACTGGCAGATTGTGCACTTCATCCGCTCCGACTGCCCGTACTGCCACCGCTTTAACCCGACCCTGAAGTCGGTGTCCGGGCAGACCGGCATTGGTGTGTTCGTTTACAGCTTTGACGGCAAGGGCGACGCGGTGTTCCCAAAGGTCATGCCGGTGAACGACAGCGTCCTGAAGGACTTTTTCGCGGAGCTGCCGCAGGCAACGCCGACGGACTTCATTATCAATACGCAGTCGCTGGTCACCATCCCGCTGTCGCAGGGGGAAATGAGCGAGGAGGCGCTGAAGCAGCGCCTGGGCGAGACCTTTGCGCTGGCCGAACGTCTGGGGGTGCTGTGATGGATGGATACCCCCGTACTTTTCAGCATTTCTGCTACCGACAGGGTGATACACAATGCCTTCTGTGAGGGCACTGTCAGTAATCTGCTGAGCGCGCTTTCAGGTATGTCGGGCATCACGATGACCGGCTATCGAGCCAGATGTCCGGTGAACCAACTACTCATCTGTCGCGGGGAAGCAACGCCTTTCTGCCTGACTATCTGTGAGGGCCCCTCAGCGTGCCGCCGATGACTGATGATGACATCCGGCTTGCACATAAGGAGATAAGCCTTCCGGACACGGCGGACGCGTTCCTGCGGGTCATAACGCTGGCCAGAAGCGCCAGACTGGTTCCGCGGCTGGCGCATGACCCGCACTCATCTGTCGTGATGGCGTTCATCCGGCATCACTGATTCAGGAACCGACTTTATGAGGAACAACGCTATGCGCCGGATCTTTTCTGCTGCCTTCAGCCTCGGTTTACAGCTGTCCTGTGTGGGCGCTCATGCTGACGTGCAGAACGACATCAACAGGTTTTTTAACGACATGGGCGGCGGCGGGGAGAACTTCACGCAGGCCGCCGCCTGGCAGGGTCAGTCGGCGGGCTACCTGACAGGCGGCAACCTGTTTATCCGCACGCCGGTGCGTAACATCCAGCTGATTTCGGTGACGCTGCCGGACATCAAGTCGGGCTGCGGCGGTATCGATGCCTACCTCGGTTCGTTCAGCTTCATTAACAGCGACAGCATCAAAATTATGGGCAAGCAGATCCTCAGCAACGCGGCGGGATACGCCTTTGACCTCGGGCTGGAAACTATCTGCCCGCAGTGCAAGGCGGTGAAGGACTACCTGCAGAAACTCGCGGCCGACACCAATAACATGAATATCTCCACCTGTCAGGCGGCACAGTCCATCGTCGGCGGACTATGGCCAAAAACACAGGCGGCCAGCGCGCAGATTTGTCAGGACCTTGGCACCCGTCACAACGTGTTCTCCGACTGGGCAGCGTCACGTCAGGGCTGCGGCGTGGGCGGCGAGGCCAGCAGCGTATTCGATAAGTCCACCGACGATGAGAAGAAGCGCATACCGCGTAATCGCAACCTCACGTGGGACACGTTCACGAAGCTCAACCCGTTCTTCAGCAACGATCGCGCGCTTAAAGAGTTCATTATGTCGATGGTGGGCACGGTGATTTACGACGCAAACGGCAACCCGACCTTCCTGCAGCCGCGCGGCGGCAGCGAGTCGATGTTCAACACGCTGCTGAACGGCGGTACGGACAAAATCTACCGCTGTAACGATAACACCACCTGTCTGTCACCGACGATAGCGGAGTTTACGCTGGCGGAAAACGCGGGCATGACCGGGCGGGTGCGGGACATCCTCAACGATATCTTCGATAAAAGTCGCAGCGATACCGCGCTAACCGACACCGAAAGGGCGCTTATCAGCAGCACGCGCGTGCGCATCCTGCGTTACACCATCGACTCCGCCTCGGTGGGGATGGACCAGAGCGTGGTCAGCAGCCTGGCGGAGTATATCGCGGCTGACATGGTGATGTCCTACATCAACGGGCTGATTGACGTCGCCGCCAGCGGCGCGGCGGGCACGCTCGATACCGAGGAAGAGAACACGCACTTCCGGGAGAATCTGCGTCAGGTGCGTAATGAGCTGAGTCAGCGCGTATCGCGCATTCAGGTCCAGCAGAACGGGCTGGCCGAATACGACCGCGGGCTGTCTGAGACGCGCCAGCAGCTTTCCTCATCCGTGTCCGACAGCGTACTGTCCAACTACCAGTTTGGAGGGAACTGATGGCGCTCGATATCTGGGTGGTCAGCGCTGGCGGCATGATCACCATGGGGCTGAACGCCGTGGCCAGCCTGATGGAAAACGGGGGCTGGCGCAGTACCCTCTGGGTGGCCGAGATGCTGGGCGTCGTGTTCTGCATCTTCACCTGGCTGCGCACGCACGACCTGCGGACGATGTTTGGTTGGGGGCTTACGTTTGCGCTGGTGACGGCCGTTCTGCTGACGCCACGGGTGACGGTGGTGGTTAACGACCTGACGGCACCCGGCACCCTTAACCGGGTGGACAACGTGCCGGTAGGGCTGGCGCTGCCGCTCTATCTGATTACCGGGACGGGGTATACGATGACCACCGCGTACGAAGACATTTTCCACTTCCCCGACGAACGGGCTTACACCAGAACAGGCATGCTGTTTGCCAGCAAGCTGATGCAGGACAGCTTCACCATCGAGAGCCGTGACCCGGTGCTCTCATATAACCTGGTGGAGTACACCAGGAACTGCGTGGTGCCGGACATCATGCTGAACCACAAGTACAGCACGCAGGACGTCATGGAGTCAGAGGACGTGCAGTCGGTGATTTTCAGCAACCCGAGCCCCCTGCGGGGCGTGTACTGGCGCGACGCGTCGGCCACCACCTTTATGTTCTGCCGCGACGCGGCGCCGAAGCTGAAAACCCTGATGACCGCGCAGAGCAACAGCACGGGCACAACTTTTATGAGCCACGCCGCGCGTATGCTGCCGGGAAATACTTCTCCCCAGACGGTCTACGCCGACCAGCTGGCCGGCTCGTACCGCTACTTCTTTGCCAGCAGTAAATCGGCGCAGAGCATTATGCTGCAGAACATCGCGGTGGCAGGTCTTCGTCGCGGCCTGAACAGCTACGTGAAGGGCATGAACGATACCGCATCCATGGTCGACATCGCCTCCGAGCAGTCGCTGATGAAGCTGCGCCTGTCGCACGCGGTGAGCTACACCATTGCAACCGAGGTGCTGCCACAGCTGCACACCATATTGATGCTGTTCTGCATCTGCATCTTCCCGGTGATGGTGCTGGCGCTTTACGTGCGGGAGATAGCCTGGTCCGTTATCAAAAGCTACCTGAACTTTATGGGCAGCCTGATGCTGTGGCCTATTATGTTCGCCATCTTCAACTTCGCGGTGAACTACAGCACGCAGAACAGCTTTCAGGCCACCGGGCCGACGCTGTCCAACATGAACCGCCTGATGGAAACCAGCTCAACGACGGCGGGCATCGCGGGCTGGCTGATGCTGTCCATCCCGTTCCTGGCGTTCCGCCTGTTCACTAATCTCGGTCAGGGCTTTGCCAGCCTAAGCTCCAGCCTCGGCAGCGCACTCAGCAGCGCATCCGCCGCAGATTCAGCGGCTGTGGCCTCAGGCAACCTGAGTGCCGGCAACGTGCAGGTGGATAATGTCAACGGCTTCAAAACCAATCTTAACCGCGATCTGCGCGAAGGCATGAGCACCCTGCAGCTGGCCAACGGAGCAAGCCGCACCTTTACGCAGGAAGGCCAGACGGTGTTTAATTCATCAGAAGCGACCAGTCGCATCGGGGTTGAGCTGAACATGGATCGCAATCTGGCCAGCGCCGCGCAGCGCTCCGTGCGCGACAGTCAGGCGCAGACCGAGTCTGCCATGCAGGGTTACAACCATTCCGTCCGGGAAACCGGCGCGCAGCTTAAACAGTTCCATGAGCAGTTTGGTAACAGCGATTCGAAAACGCTGTCTGCTTCAACCGGTCTGACCGTAACGGATGCGGAGCGTGTGAACAGAATGCAGAACGTGGCGCAGGATTACGCAACCCGAAATCATATCGGCCTCGACCAGGCTTATTCGGAGCTAGAGGATAAAGGTAGGAACCTTCAACTCAATGAAGGACTACGCGGACAAGTTGGTATTGATTCTAGCAAAGCACTATGGGGTAAACCCGGTCAATGGATTACTGGAGCGTCTGCCAAGGGAGATCTACACGCGGGAGTTGAAGGAACTGAACGAACAGGTTCGACATCTCAAATATCTGAAGGCGGTAAGAGTGGTAAGGATGATTCACACACGTTATCAGCTCGCGAATCTCAGGACTTCAGTCAGGGTATGGATGTGCTGCGTAATTACAATACATCCTATAACGGACAACACGTGGATAACAACGCTTCCGGCCTGATGAATCAGATCACGTCTGGCATCACTACGTCTGACAGCAAGTATGCGCAGTTTACGGCCAGCCAGTCGCATACACATGAACTTCAGAAAATGGCCTCTCAAACCGAAACACTCAGCGCGGGTGCCCGAGACAATTACTCTCAGCAGTTTGTTCAGTGGACGTTGCAACGCTCGCCAGAAAATGCAGAAACAATACTCAGCAATACGTCGGATGAAGGCATACAGAAACAGCGTGATGCTCTGGTTCAGGAATTTTTTGCTGAGAAACTTCAGGAAAGCATTGATGGAAATTATGAGCAGAATGCAGGCAGGACAGGTGAAGGCATGTTATCGCCAGTCAATAATGCTGGAGTACAATCTGGAAGAGCTTATGAAAACGCAAATCGTGAAATTGAAGAAGGTGTGGTAAGAAATAATATACAAACCGTAGGTAATAATGGATTTGACGCTCAGAACCAGGTCGTTAGACAAAAAAGTGAATCTGCAGAGGCTGCAATTAAAGGTGGTGAGGCAAGAGTAAACTCAGCATCTAATAGCAGAGAAAACGAATTTTCTCACGCAGAAAAGGATTATCAAAGCGAGAAGGGTAAGGCAGATAAAGCCCAAGAAAATTGGCTACATATAGAAGCTAATGATATGCTTAATGAAAACAATGAGGCAAAAGCGTTTTTTGATAAGCATAAAGGTAAAAAATGAATCTGATATGAAAATTAATAAGGATGGCTCATGGCTATTACTTACGATAAAATAGAGAAAGAAATACAATGCATTTCGGAAGAGACCCTTAACGCGAGCCGAGAGGTGCCGTCAGTTTTTAATACAGTTAAACTTGGCCTCATTCCGGCAACTGTATATTTCTCGTTCTATTTTCTATGTGCCCTGTCAGAAGTTTTTATTGAAAACATATGGCTGTTTATCGGTTTTTTGTCCATTTTCTTTTGGGTGTTCATGTCTCTATTTATTAGCGGCTATAGGCAAATGTTTTCAATGCTACCTAAAGATGCCCATGAGCGATTTGAAATAATCAGGATCTATAGATCAAAAGCTAAAGCTTATTATCTTACGTGGCTTGCATTGATTGTGATCGCAGGAATTATATCGCTATTTTCGATATGGAATTCAATTGCATTGGCCGTATTGACAGTTTTATCAACTGCGTTTTTAGCTATTGCATTTAACTTTGATGTCTCAAGGTATCAACTGGCAAGCTTATTTGGAGTCGTAGGAACAGTCAAAAATGAAAGAGAGAAGTAACACCTTATAACACCTCAATAAATTGTAACCCTAAATCATGGGTTGCAGTTTTATTTGTATTTAATATAGGGGGTGATATGCTTATTCACCTAACCCCTCTTATTATTTAAAATACTCAAATATCGCAGTTGATCTGATTAATGTTGAAGTCACTGAATTAAGTCTACACTTGTGTTCAAGTCATGACATTACAGTCAGGTTTCTTTCTCCGAATAATTAACTTTATTACGTGTGCCGCAAAAAAGGTCGCAAAGCCATTCATGGGATATTGCTGGAAACAGACCGACCCGTAACGATTTTCACGCTGATCAGGCGCTGGTCCGTTAAGGGGAACGTCTCTGTTCACCGTGTACATATGCACACGGCACACGGAGAAGGTGAGGCGGCAACGGACGTTATTCTGCTGTGGAGTGGGTTTTCTCACACACCATTCGTTGACCGAATCCCTGTGGCCGCCCGGCACCGGACACCAGCGTGCTGCCAGCCCCGCCTGACATTTTCCGCCTCAGACAGACCGTCCATGCGTGCGTGAGCCTGAAATCTGGCTTCGCGCTCACCCCGGCGGCATCGTCCCTGAACAGACAGAGTTATTCAAGATGGCCGCCGTGGAGCCCGAAAGATGGGTCAGGACGTGGTGGAGGGATGACCATCTTCCGCCGCCTGAGAATGCTTTTTATGTACCGTTCGCGACGTGCCAGGCACACTGCACGTGCTCTATCCCCGCGTGGGCGTCACGGTCTGCCCGCCGAGCGAGCAGGCGGAGCTGATAAAAAGCAATCTGCAGCGGGAAGGAATGAGTGAGGCCTGGGCGGGAGTCATGGAGCCGATGCTGAAAGACGTCAGGTGCGCCAGCCCCGAGTTTTCACCAACACATCCAACCTGATGGACAGCATCTGGCGTCATTTCCGGAGCTGTCAGGCACTCTTCAAAGATGATAAAGGCTTCGTCGGCGAACAGATTAACCAGCCGCTGTTTCAGGTCTCTGACGGCTGAGACTGCCCGCCGCACATCCTGACGCAACCTGCGTCTGGCGGATGAGGCGGAACATCACGCCAGCCCATCCGGGCACGTACGCACCAAGACTGATCCCCCTGAGAGAAAACTATGCCTGCCAACGTTATCCGCGTCACTCATGTGACCTGCGGCGACCCGAATGCGCCGGTCGCCATTTTTTCCGCCGATGCAGCAAGCCTTGTCCGCTTTGAAACCACCCCCGGACAGGACCCCGCACGGGTTTATTACGCACTCTTTCGACTGTGGGAGGGGGCTAGAAACCCGGCTTACGATCCGCTCACCGGCAGCGGCACGTTTCAGACGCCCGATGCTGTCCCTGACATCGCCAGTTATGAAATCAGCGAGAACACATCGGATGGCTCTGCGGTCCGCGTTTCTGAAGCAGTTACACCACGCGGCGGGCACTTGCTCCCCGAAGATGTGCTGCGCACCGCGAAAACGGAAGCGCCGGTGATGCCGGGCTGGGAGCAGCTCCGGCAGCTGGCCATCATGGAGGGCGAGATGATGGTCATGGCCGCCTTACAACGCCTGCATGCGGGGCTGAACAATCCGCTCCGGCGTCAGATGTACGCCATCGCCGCGCACTACGTGGATTTTATGCATGATAACCTGCACGGCCTGACGCCGGCAGCCGAGTCGCTGGCACGGCGCGTCTTCAGCGCAGGGTGCGAAATCAGCAGGTATGACTGGCACCTGAGTCTTGACGAAATGGCCTACGTCTACAGGGAGGCCATCTGATGAGTCTGAATGCGCGCGACTTCACCCAGGGCGGCCAGGTCTTGAAGTACATGATCGGCATGTTCCTGCAGATCATGAACATTGCCTCCTACTGGGTGCTGCTGCTCTCGATCCTGGTGTTCTTCGCCTGGATGTTGCTGCGTCTCACCCTGCAGGAGTTCGTGCACGGCGGGGCGTACTGGATGATCCGCTGGTGCATTATGCCCTTTAAGCACGTCACGGGCCGCCCGCCAGGTGGGAGCTGGACCTTTCACTTTGAGCGGGCGAACGGCGAGATAGTGGCCTTTAAGCACACCGCGCAGCAGGTGGTGGAAGACCCCTACTTCGTGCAGACGGGCATGCACGTGAAGGATATGGCGTTTTACGGCTGGGGCATTGCCGCCTTCAGCTTTATTAGCGCCATGACCGCCATCACCTGGTACCTCGGGCGCAAGGGGGCCAGACAACGCGAGAGTGAAATCACCGGCGGCCGCGTGCTGACTGTCGGTCCGAAAGAGGTCAACCAGCTGCTGAAAAAGGCGGGGGTGATGTCACCGCTCAGCATCTGTGGACTGCACATCCTGAAAGACTCTGAAATGCAGAATTTTGGCTTTCACGGCACCGTCGGGTCGGGCAAAAGTACCGCGATAAATGACCTGCTCACGCAGCTCCGCGCGCGCGGCGACCGCGTCATCATCTATGACAAAGGTAACAACTTCATCCCCACCTTTTACCGTCAGGACAAGGACAAAATCCTTAACCCGTTTGACCAGCGCTGTCCCTTCTGGGACCTCTGGGAGGAGTGCCGCACGGTCGGGGACTTCGAAAATTTCGCGACCTCGCTGCTGCCCGACAGTAGCGGCAGCAGCGATCCGTTCTGGGTACTTTCGGCCCGCTCGTTGTTCGTGGCCACGGCCCGGCGCATGGCGCGGGAGAAAAACCGCAGCATCGGCGAGCTGCTGAAAAAGCTGATGTCCATCAGCCTGGCAGACCTGCACCAGTTCCTGCAGGGCACCGAAGCTGCAAACCTGGTGGACGGCAGCATCGGGAAAACCGCGATGACCATCCGCACTATTCTCACCACCTACGTGCGCTCGCTCCGTTACCTGCAGGGGCTCGATGAAGACGGGAAGCGGCCGTTTAACATCCGCGACTGGCTGCACACCGAAGACGCGAGCGGTGATAACCCCTGGATCTTCATCTCCAGCGACGGCCAGAACCATAACGCGCTGAAGCCGCTGCTGAGCGCGTGGCTCTACATGACCATGTCAGGCATTCTCGGGCTCCGGGCCGACCGCAACCGCCGCATCTGGATTTACCTCGATGAGGCCCCGTCACTGCACAAGCTGCCCATTCTGCCGGCGTTCTGCGCTGAGGGGCGTAAGTTCGGCGGCTGCACGGTGCTGGGCCTGCAGAACTTCCCGCAGATGGAGGAAACGTACGGGACTAACGCGGCCAAATCCATCTGGGACCTGCTGAACACGCGCATCTTCTACCGCGCGCCCAGCGGCGCTATCGCCGAATGGGTGCAGAAGGAAATCGGCGAGCGGCGCTACAGGAAGTTCAGGGACCAGTACAGCTACGGCATGGACATCATCCGCGACGGGGTCCAGTTCTCCAAGGATGAAGTGAACGAGTCTCTGGTGAGCTACTCCGATGTGCAGAGCCTTAATGACCTGGAGTGCTACATCACCCTCCCGGGCGAATGGCCGGTAGTGCGCATGACGCTCCCCTGGAAGCCATACCGCAAAATTGCTGAGGGTCGCATTCAGCGCGAGGTCGAAGACGTGTTTGATCCGGACATCGAGGCGGCGCTCTCGGGCGAAGCCAGCGACGACCAGACCGGCCAGATTGTCGGGCGCCTCTTCGGCGATGCATCCGCAACCGAAGGCAGTAATGCCAGTGGAGCCGCGCAGGATCCCCGGTCCGGGACTTCAGCGCAGCAGACCGCGGGCCGTGTGACAGCCCTTCCAGCCCCCACGGCTGAAGCCGTGCCTGCCGCGCCGGGGCCCGCTTCAGCTTCTGTCAGGACTGAATCTGACCAGCGCGAGGGCGAGAAGGCTCTGGAGCAAAGGGACATTGTTAAACACAAAAGCGGTGATTTTGGCTTAGATCGCAACTGAGGTGAAACATGCTATCCGTTTCCACGGTCAAAAACGCCGGCAAGGCCGGGGCCTACTATACAGCTGAGGACAACTATTACTTCCTCGGTGAGCAGTCCACGGAGTGGTACGGCACGGGCGCGGAAAATCTCGGCCTCGGAGGCCCGGTCAACCGCGACACCTTCGTTCCGGTGCTGGAAGGTCAGCTGCCGGACGGGACCGACCTCCGGCGCATGCAGGGCGACGTAAATAAACACCGCCCGGGCTATGACCTGACCTTTTCAGCGCCTAAAAGTGTGTCCGTACTGGCCCTGGTTACCGGTGATAGGTTTCTCATTGAGGCCCATCGCGAAGCGGTGCGCCGCACCCTGGACGACGTTGAAAAGCTGGCGACCACCCGCACCATGACCGACGGCATCTCAGAAATGGAGAAGACCGGCAACATTGTGGCGGCCGTCTTTATGCACGATACCAGCCGCAACCTCGAGCCGCAGATGCACTCGCACGCGGTGCTGGCCAATGCGACCCTGTCGCAGGGGGGCTGGAAAACGTTATCCACGGACATCAGCGGGCGTCAGGGGTTTACCGACGTGGTGTGGAAAGAACAGGTCAGCCTGGGAGCGCTGTTCCGCGCCCACTTACGCGGCATCATCGAGCCCGAAGGCTACCCCATCACCGGGACCGGCCCGCGCGGCGAGTGGGACATCACCGGCGTGCCGGTGAAGCCGTTCTCCTCGCGCCGCGCGGAAATTATGGCCGCCGTGGGCCCCGATGCGACCGCGAAGCAGAAGAGCATGGCCGCGCTGGACACGCGCAAGATCAAAGCGTTCGGGGGGATGGAAGGTATGCGCGAACACTGGCAGAACGTGCTGAAGGATGCCGGCTTTGACGCGGAGGCCTTCAGGAGCAAGGTGAAGACCCGGCGCGAGCGTCTGGCGGAGGCGCGCGATCGGGGGGACAGAATCCCGCCGCCGCCCGGAGAGATTGAGGCGGCTGTGCGCGAGGCCATCGTACGGCTGTCCTCCAGTCGCGTGCGCGTGACCTTCGACGATGTGCTGACCAGCACGCTTAACCACGTTCAGGTTGAGGCCGGCGTTTACGGGCGCGTGCGCAGCGCGGTGGAAAACGCCATCGGTCGCGGCCAGCTGATAGCCGTCGATAAGAATCAGACGCTGTTCACCACGGCCGCCCACGTGAGAGATGAAGCGCGCCTGTCGCAGCTGGCCGCCGGTCTGGCGGAAAAGCGGGGCGGCCTGGCCGCACCGTCGGATGAGAAAGGCGTGCTGGCGCAGGTGGCCGACGCCGACAGGGCCGTGTCCCTTATCGACCTGCGTGGCGGCACGCAGTTTATCAGCGACTTCAGCCGCAGCGTGATGGACATGGCCCGCGACAACGCGCGGCCGCTGGTCGTGGTGGCCGCCGACGGCGCCGCGTGTAAGCGCCAGCAGCATAACTTTGGCAACAGGCCCGGCGTCACGCTCATGACGGCGGCGGATATGACCGGGGCAGAGCTGCCGACGCGGGCGCTGGTACTGGTTGTCGAATCAGAGCGCTTTAACACTTCCGGGCTGCACGACGTGCTGAAAACGGCCGCGCAGCATGAGGCCACCACGCTCGTCACCGACACGCACGCCCGGCGCGCGGCCGGCTTTGGCTCAGAAGTACTGGCCGCGGCTGGCGTGAGGCAGTTCTCCGCCTCACCGAAGACCGAAAACGTGTGCGTGACAATGGTGCAGAAGGATACCGTTGAGGACCGCCTCAGCGTGGCGGCGCGCTACTACGCGCAGGCGACGGCGCAGGGGCGTCCCGTGTCGCTGCAGGCCGGCAACGCGCGTACGCGCGACCAGCTGACAGGATTGACCCGCGAGGTCCTCACCAGCGAAGGCCAGCTCGGCCGCGTGCTGGGTAAGGTCACGGCGCGTGTGCCGGTATGGCTGGACGCCACCAACCGCAACGACCGCAGCGTCTACCGCGCAGGCATGGTGCTGGAGCATCATGAGAATGACGGGAACAAGGCGTCCTTCACCATCACCGGCGTCAGCGATCGCTACAATCTGCTGACCCTGTCGGACGGGAAGGGCGACACACGGGGCGTGAACATCAGCCGCATCGACAGCCACTGGCGGCTGTTCAGGGAGAAAACGCTGGAGCTGCGTGAGGGGGAGCAGCTGCGCGCCACCGCAGACCTGCACGCCCGCGCGGGCAGCGGCGAGCGGTTGACGGTCACGGGGATGAAGGCGGGACGCTGGCTGTTCAGGGACGTGATCACGATGGAGAACGCGAAGGGGAAAACGGTGAAAGTCGACCGGCATGCGCCGCTTTACGCCGACTATGGCTATGCAGAGTCGTTCGGCGCCACGCGTCGCACGCAGGGTAGCGTGGTGGCGGTGCTGACGGGTAAGGAGGTTAACGACGCCACCGTTAACATGCTGCGCCGCAGCGGCTCTGACGTAATGGCTTTTACGCCGCTGGATGAGGCAACTATCGGGCGCAGGCTGAAAGAAAACCGGCCAAAGGTAAGCGTCACGCAGGGCATCAGGTCGCTATCGGGTGAAGGCGACCTGATCGGCGCCCTGCGGGCGCTGGAGGCCCGTAAGATGACGCAGGCCGAACGCGTCACGCGTCTGGCCATTGAGAAGGCCACCGGCACCGGCGTGACCTTCGCCGGCGTCCGGGTCATGGCCGACGTCATCAGCGACAACAGCCTCATCACCCCTCAGCGCGCTGAGCAGGAGCTGATGCGCCTGGCAAAAAGGGGGGAAATCCGGGCGCTCAGCGGGGAGCAGGGGGCGGCAGGCCTGTATATCTCGCGGGAGAATTTTGACAACGAGGTGACGGTATTGCGTCACGTGGCGGAGGGGAAAAACAGCGTCAGGCCGCTGCTGCCGATGGGCCTGAGCGCGGAGCTCGTGGCGGGGCTGACCGATGGCCAGCGCGAGGCGGGCAACCTCATCCTTACCACGCGCGATCGCTTCGTGGCCATTCAGGGCTATGCCGGCGTGGGCAAAACGACACAGTTCCTTACGATATCTGCCGCGCTTGCGCGGCTTCAGGACGGCCCTGACATCCGGGGACTGGCGCCCACGCACCGCGCCGTAAGCGAGCTCTCCGGTGCGGGTATTCCCGCCCAGACTATCGCCAGCTTCCTCAGCGAGAGTAGCCAGTGGCAGGCGGCGGGTCAGGTACGCGACTTCAGCAACACCCTGTTTGTCATCGATGAGTCTTCCATGACCGGCAACGCCCAGATGGCTGCCCTGATGGACGTTATCGCGGGCGGCGGTGGCCGGGCGGTGGTGAGCGGCGACCGTGATCAGCTCAAGTCACTGGAGTCCGGTGCCCCGTTCTCGCTCACACTTGACCGCAGCGCGGCGGACGCCGCCGTGATGAAGGAAATTGTGCGTCAGATCCCCGCGCTGAAGCCCGCCGTGGAGGCGGTCATCGCCGGGAACGTGCGCGAGGCAGTGCGCATCTCGGCGCAAATCAGCCCGCACGCCGTGCCGCGTCGTAGGGGGGCCTTCGTGCCGCAGAGCAGCGTGATGGACGGCAGCAGCCTGACACCGGAGGCGGCAGGGCCCGACGCCAGACCCGGCAAGGCGGAGAAACCGGACCTTATCACGATGATTGCGGATGATTACGCCGGCCGGACGCCGGAGGCGCGCGACAATACGCTGATTGTGGTCGAGCTGAACGATGACCGGGTGAGTATCAACCGTGCGGTGCATGAAAAGCTCAGGGCGCAGGGGGATTTAAGTGACAGTGTCACTGTCCCACTCCTGTCACGTGTGAACAACAGCAACGCCGACCTCGGGCGTCAGGCCTTCTGGGCTATACAGGCAGGTAACGTGGTGCGGCGGGGCGAGTCTTACTGGCGCGCAGGCGAAACCGATAAGGAGAGTGGCGTAGTGCACCTGAAGGGGCTTGATGGCGCGCCAGACCGCTGGATGAGCCCGGCGGAGCTACGTAAGGAAGACGTGGCAGTCTTTAATGAGGTGCAGCGCGAGTTCAGCTCCGGTGACAAAGTCCGCCTCACCGCCACGGACCGCGAACGCAACCTGCGGGCGAGCGACACGGCGGTGGTCTCAGGCATTACGGCAGATGGACACATTACCCTTGATACCGGCGACCGGCAGCTGCGCTTCGCCCCTGGCGAGCGCTACGCGGACCGCCATATGGATTACGGCTACGCCGTGACGACCTACAGCTCGCAGGGTGCATCCGTGACGTATCTGATTGGCCTGTTCGGCGAGGAAGGGGCGCGCAAAATGATGGCGGCGCTGGACAGCACCTACGTGCAGCTTTCAAGGGCAAAGGAGCATGTCCAGACCTACTTCGACAACCTGACGGGATGGACCACACGCGTTGAGGCCTGTAGCGGCCGCCGGGAGACCGTGCACGACGTGGTGATGCGCGGGGAGGACGTGCGCGCGGGCCGGGAGGTACTCCAGTGGGGCAAAAGCCTGCCGGTACAGCAGACGCGGCTCGGTGACCGCACCAACCGGCACCTCACCGCCGACGCCCGCTTCCTCGCGGGTAAAACCCCGGAGCTGCTCTGGCCGGTGCTTAACGACCACGGGCGCCAGCGGGGCAACTGGCACGTGCCCGTTTCGCCCTCATCCGGGAAAATATGCTTTTCCGGCGCCCACTATGAGGGGGCCGCGGACGGTGATCGCATTGTTCTGCAGCGCGGTGAAAAGCACGGAAAAATGCTGGAAGCCGCGGATTTAGCGCAGGCGCTGACAATGATGAAGAATAACCCGGCGAGCCCGGTGGTGCTGGCTGCTGACCACAGTGAACGTTTCGGCGCAGACGGCGCAGATGAACGTCGCGATGTTGCCGCCAGTGGTGAAGAGCTGGACCGCCGTGAGGATGAAGCACTTGAAAACGCGCTGAAGAACGCACTGGGCCAGGATGCGAAAGAGCCGGACGTCCCGCAGCGTGACGGAGCAGCCTTTGCGCCAGATGACCGGGACACAGAGCTGGCGGCGTCACTTCAGGCCGTACTGGCGGAGCTGCAGAACGAAGAGGCAATGAATAACCGCGACTATGACCCGTCATCAGAGCGGGAGAACCGCGCGGCAATGATGAACGACGAAGTGAACGCAGTACGTCACGAGCGTAGCGAACCCGAGCCGGAATTTGCCCCTAAACCTGAGAAGACACTGGAGTAGCCATGACGACATGGCTTATCACCGCCACTCTGGTGGCCTCACCGGAGTGGCGGCTGGTCTGAATGCGGGGAAGCGCGATGCCGGAACGTTGCAGCAGCGCTGGAGTCAGGACGAAGATGGCCCGTGCATCGTGAGGGCGGTGACCCACGTCGTCGGCGTGTTTGCCCGTGTGCGCAGCCTGACGGATGAGTGACATACGCTTTGAACCGGAGTTTAGTGACAGGGAAAAAAATGGGTTTCATTGATGACTGGAAAAATACCCCGTCCTTTGGACGCGGGCTGTAAATCCGCCGCCTCAGGTTTAAAGCGCTGACACAACAACATGACCATTTGGCTGAACTGGCGTTTTACCGAAAAGCAGCCGCATGCGCTGGCGCGACCGACCTGTAATACAGCTGTATTACATCGCATCTGTGTTATACGGATTTAGCAGAATGCCCGGAGCGGGTAACGCAGAGGCGCTGGCTGGCACTGAATAAGCAAAGCGTGCTGGAGAAAAAAACCAAACAGATCAGCGGGAAAATGGAGTCTGACGGGAAAGGAAAGGTTCTCTCGTACCTTACGTGCGGTGTGTAACGTTTATACAACGTATGAGACAGGTCACAGACTAGGTTTTTTAGTAATCCCCGGCAATGCCGGAGTAAAAAAATACCCGTTCAGGGTGGGTTAAGTACGTTACAGAGGATAATCTGTTTAATTAAGACAGATATTCAGCGGTCACCGCACTTTTTGCTGTTGTAAAAGCAGGACCGGCACGGGATGTGCATTACTCTTAAAAACAGTCCAGCCGGTTTGCAGCCGCAATTTTATTAATGACGACCCTCCCCGAGGTCTGCAATTTGCTTAGGCGGAACGCACTTAATCCGATATTTCTTCTGATGTTTACCCTTCCTTTTGCGGTAAGCCTCTTACTTTTAAAGTGGAGTCAGAGCAAAGCCGGCACAAGCGTGCTAATGAGCGCGATACTGTCACTCAATATATCGCTTTAGCACCTCAGGGGACCCACCGCTCAGCTAGCAGTAACCTGTTACGGCGACTAAAGCGGCTGATGCCCACCCTGATTTATGTCGTTCGGATAAATGCAGTTTAATCTTGCGGCTGTTAACTTCTTTCAGGCTATTAACCATTATTCGGGGCGCTATTTTCGGCGGGAATGTTATCAGCCTATAGATGTGATCTTATTTGCCCTGAAAGGCCATTTATCCAGTCTCAAAATGTGAGCAGATTCCGCGCATAGTCTATTCCGCTTTTGCAACGTGGTATTCTCCAGAAACCCTCACGCTATACTTTGTTATAAAAAATAAAATGGCCGTGACGCACGAAAACGCAATGCTGCGCGTTCTGGAATCCGGATTCTAAAATTCGACTTCAAAGCTGAAGTTGCTTCAGATTCACTGACTCTGTGGCAATTTTGGCTGTGGCAGAATGCCATTTCTTTATATAAATGAGGTAAACAAATCCTTTACACGTTTATTCAACTTTTAACGTCAGAATGACTCTATATGGCACACAGCAGTCGTTCAGATGTAAGGCCTTATGCCAGCCAGATCCGATGGGGCAGATTGAATTGACGATGGTCAGATGATCTGTAAACGGTCGCCAGGTAAAATGCAAACGGGTAGTCAGGCCAGATGCAATTACGCAACCTGTAACAGGTCAGACTTTATAGTAGGTTACCACCGTGATGCTCAGGGCGTTGAAAGGTAATGAAATATTTTCAATAGCCTGCCGGGTAAAAAACGCAGCGCCAGCGTTAATCATGTCAAAGGACGGCATGAGCAAGCCGCCGCACAGGTCTCTGAACCGGCCTCAGGCTTATTCAGCGAAGACACGACATACACAGGTTTAAAAATCCGCAGCCACAGTGCTGCGCTGCGGAGTGGTCACTGGCTTACAGCCGTCACCGTACTAGCGGCGGCATAATGCTGAATACCGGCACCGGGCCTTTACCGCGGCGTCACAGGCAGGATACCGTGAGGGCCAGATGTCCGATAACAGGACGTTCAGGTACGCGGCAATAATTCGCTCGCCGCGCGGCCAGCTTCGGTAAAACACGTTGGAAAGAGAAGAGGGAGATAAACCAGAGGCGCGGGAGAGACCCACGACGGTGGTGCCGGACTTGTGAAGAGCAGCGATGATATCGGCGCGATGCCAGTCACTGGAAGGCGAGGTCAGCGGCCCGGAAGGGCACGAAACGGCACTGACGGTTTTATCGCTTCCGGTAGCAAACACCTGTTCAGCTGCGCACGATCTACGGTTATGCATGAGCATATTCCTTTTGGGTGGCGAATCGAACAGGGTTAGCAATACCAGAATAAGTCAACTGGCGAGCCTCTCGGCTCCCCCGCCCGACCCGCCATTGAGGCGTAGCCGTGCGAGACAGATAAAATATCTGTCCAGACTTATTACAGGGTTGCTAATCCCTGCCGCTGGTTCTGCCAGCGGCAGGCAAATCATAGCGCTTTTAGTAGTGATTTCAAAGCAGGAATAAAAGCAGCCAAATTCCCGGCAGTAACGTCCTTCTCTGATTGCGCAGCTTTCGCGCACGGATCGGCATGCTTCGGTTACTGTTTCACTTTCACTTTCACTTTCACTTTCACTTTCACTTTCACTTTCACGCAATCGCGCGTCAGCGCATTGCGGCCGGTTTATTAACCGCGCGCCGTTGTCACGCATTGTTCATAAAACAGTCACGCACCGATTTCATCTTGCCGGAAGCGCTTTGTACCAATCTGTCCACAGGGTTCACGGACGGCTGTACCCCAATATTGTGGACAACTCCCGCTTCGCTCTTAAATAACGGGCAGTGTGTACCACCAGGACAGGGAAAGACCCGCATACATACCGTATTAGTGAGCGGAAAACAGGGGACAGATATTGTGTGAAAGAGCGTCACAGGGACGCTCAGGGCGTTAAAAGTTAATGATTTTTACAACCCTGACGGATTAAGCGCAGCGCCAGCGGTAACCGCAGCACAGGGGGTATGAGCAAGCCAGGGCACAGATGTCAGAACGGGTCTAAGACGTATTCAGCGTGAAAAGAAAATCTTCAGGCTTAAAATCCGCAGCCACAGTGTTGCGCTGCGGAGTGGTCACTGGCTTACAGCCGGCACCGTGCTAGCGGCGGCATAATGCTGAATACCGGCACCGGGCCTTTACCGCGGCGTCACAGGCAGGATACCGCGAGGGCCAGATGTCCGATAACGGGACGTTCAGGTACGCGGCAATAATCCGCTCGCCGCGCGGCCAGCTTCGGTAAAACACGTTGGAAAGAGAAGAGGGAGATAAACCAGAGGCGCGGGAGAGACCCACGACGGTGGTGCCGGACTTGTGAAGAGCAGCGATGATATCGGCGCGATGCCAGTCACTGGAAGGCGAGGTCAGCGGCCCGGAAGGGCACGAAACGGTACTGACGGTTTTATCGCTTCCGGTAGCAAACACCTGTTCAGCTGCGCACGGTCTGCGGTTATGCATGAGCATATTCCTTTTGGGTGGCGAATCGAACAGGGTTTACAGTACCAGAATAGATCAACTGGCGAGCCTCTCGGCTCCCCCGCCCGACCCGCCATTGAGGCGTAGCCGTGCGAGACAGATAAAATATCTGTCCAGATCTATTACAGGGCTGTAAATCCCTGCCGCTGGTTCTGCCAGCGGCAGGCAAATCATAGCGCTTTTAGTAGTGAATTCAAAGCTGGATTAAACGCAGCCAAATTCCCGCCTGTGCCATCCTTCTTTTTATTGCGCAGTTTTCGCGCACGGTTCGGCATGCTTCGGTTACTGTTTCGCCTTCGCGCAATCGCGCCGGAGCATTGCGTCCGGTTTATTTTAACGGCGCCATCGCTTCAAAATCCTGTTGAACGGGTAAGTCCAGTGTTAACAGGGTTTTTACCGCCAGACAGAGGATCGTTTTTTTCAGTGATTCTTTCGGTAGCAGTTGCCGCTGGGGTTATCAGGGGCAATAGGGATGTTAACTCATAACGGCAGGTCATTTTCAGGCTCAAACACGGACAAAACGTGAACGGTCAGACCGTTACACCAACAACCTGAAGGCGATGACGTCACCAGCGTCTCTGAACTTTTCCAGGAACCTGGCCAGGGTGGCTCGCGCTTGATGCGGTACTCAGTGATGCAACACCTTGTGAAAGGTCGCAGAGAACATACAGGCGTAATATGGGGAAGACTGACCGAATCGGGAAAGAATCCGGCTCTGTTACGGTCTCGCTCAACGGGGGTACGACGATCCCCTGGTTAGAAGCCACGACAAGGCATCATCATTCCCGCGAGTGGACCACATAGGGCTCGTTCCTCCCTGTGAAGGGACAAGAGCTAACTGCGGATATCGCTATGCTCCGTCTTTCTTTAGATGCACAACACGGCACGTAATGGTCACCTATTGGGTATCCAAACCTTTTCAGTGATATTTTGCAGGTTTACTTCCCAGCGAAATTTTCTGCTGCCTTCTCTGAAGACCCCGCGTCGGGCCGTTCTGGAGGCACTTATGGCGAAGAATGCAAAAGCAACCAGGCGCAACAACCCTGAAATTCACGCACGTAAGGTTCTGGCGACGCCAGGCGATAAAGTGTGGCCCTTAAAATAAAAAGGCAGAAAAGGCGGAGTTGCAAAGGGTCGCAGAGGCCGGGGAATTTATCTCATTGATGTTGTTCTCTCCGGCGTTTGAGGGCATCCCTTATCTGAATTTTAAGTTTATCGTGTTGGTGTTGGGACATCTGGTGCAGTTTTCATTACTGCCCCGGATAGGTTTGAAAGATGTGGGCAATTGCATGTCTACATCATATATAAGGAATTGCTATGCCGGGTGAGAAGAGTATTTTGCCGCCGGGTGATGAGCACCTTCATCGTTCTGAACCCCTGGAATTGAAAGGAGCTACGCTTTTTGAAGGTGATGCACTGTCCGTTTTGCGAAGACTTCCAGGCGAGTCTGTAAGATGTATCGTAACTTCGCCTCCCTATTGGGGACTCAGGGATTATGGTATAGAGGAGCAAATCGGCCTGGAAAGTAGCATGACTCAGTTTTTAAACCGTCTTGTTACAATCTTTTCTGAGGCTAAACGTGTGCTAACAGACGATGGAACACTCTGGGTTAACATCGGCGATGGGTACACCAGTGGCAATCGTGGTTACAGAGCACCAGATAAAAAGAACCCCGCTCGCGCGATGGCTGTTCGTCCGGATACACCAGAAGGATTGAAGCCGAAGGATCTGATAGGGATCCCCTGGCGATTAGCCTTCGCTTTACAGCAGGATGGATGGTATTTACGCAGTGATATTGTCTGGAATAAGCCGAATGCGATGCCAGAAAGCGTCAAAGATCGCTCGACTCGTTCCCATGAGTTTCTTTTTATGCTGACCAAATCAGAAAAATATTATTATGACTGGGAAGCGGTAAGAGAAGAAAAAGAAAAGGGCGGTTTCAGGAATCGCCGTACGGTGTGGAATGTTAACACCAGGCCCTTTTCTGGCGCACACTTTGCAACTTTTCCGACTGAGTTAATTCGTCCCTGCATTCTGGCCTCAACGAAACCGGGAGACTATGTTTTAGATCCTTTCTTTGGTTCGGGTACTGTTGGCGTGGTGTGCCAGGAGGAAGATCGTCGATATGTGGGTATTGAACTCAATCCGGAGTATGTCGGGATAGCTGTAAACCGGTTGCAAGGTGAGGATACGGATGTAATAAGGATTGCAATAGCTTGACAGATAAGGTCATTTTCCCGAGCCAGAACAGCAAGTAGAGTTCGCTTTAGCGTTGAGATTTCGTTGTGTTTATCTTCAAAATGCCTTGTTGCGTACCAGTGCCGGGTTCGCCGGCTTAGCAGGCTCCGGGTCCCTCAGCCAAAGGGGGCCGGGGGAGGCAAAGAAGGGCGCGACATATCCGAGACCCGGTCTCCCGTATGACAGTAATGCAGTCTAAAGCAAAAGGGATATCAGGTAGACGCAGCGCCTGCTGTGGCCGCCTGAACTGCCGTAGCGGCGATCTCACCCGCGACGACGCGATCAACCCCGCCCGCCGGGGGGCATTTCACCGTAAGACTTTGCAGGGGCAGTTCACCGCAGAGCGGAGATAGTCCGGTACAGAGGCGACTGACACCCCTTACACCGGAAATGTCATGAAAACTTCAGCGGGATGAGATTCAGGGGTTTACTGCATCATTATACAAGGGCTGTACCAGCAGTCCTGCCAGCCACCTGATAACCTCCATGACGCTGGAATAACACTCAGGCGCTTATCCCACAAATAAACCATCAGGTGTATACCCGTTAAGATAGCGGACGGGGACCGTGGGCGCTTAACGTGGCCAACCGTCCTGAGGATCTGCGGCTACTCAGAATATCAGAGTCCATGAATCAGATGGCCTGGCCAGGCTATTTTCAGAGAAGGGTGCTACTGCTAATCAAAAATACGCTTCATTATCGTGGAGGGTGAGGCAATGCCTGCTCCATTATTTAGCATCCTTTGCGACTGAAGCTGTTCAGAACGCATGCAAATCGCTGGCATGTAACGGGACACCGCCACCCCGTTTGGCTTGTCAGAAATGTGCTGCAATCAAAGCCGTTTCGCGGTTCCCCGTCAGCGTTTAAACCGGCATCAGGGACAAACTCAGACACGCTGTCAGCGCACTTTTGCCGCTGAGAAAGCGCCCCGATCCTGAGCGACACCACCACATTCGGCTATCAGCGCGATAATTCTCATGCGCGCCTGCATGGGAGTAGGGACACAGGATTTCCTGCAGGTGTCAAAATGACAAACCGTGGGATCGCGGCGGCGTTCAAAGGGAGACGGCTCCCACGCCATGACATTAGAGAAATGCGTCTTATAGGAATCAACCCATTGTCAGCAAAACGGTTCGGTGCTCATGCGGTTGCTCTGCGCCTTCATCGGGATTAAGGCGTGTTTTCAGTCGGGAATGCGTGACCTGAGCAGGGGGAGAAGGTGTGGATCCTGCAGACTTACGGCATCGCAATGTGCCCACGTCACGATACCTGAGTTCCATGAGAGCCGAAGGATCCACGTCACGAAATATACACCCGTTTGCAGGGATATTGCAAAATTCTTCAACCGGGTTCACTTAATTCATGTGCTCACTGAAAAACTTCTGGCAGCCAGGACGTTCTCAGGTTCTCAGGCAGGCGCTAACACGCCGTGACCGGTAGGGATGCCGGCGGCGCCCCGCACAAAGAGACTGGGGATTTAACGCAAAAACAGGCCTGCACGGATCCAGACGGTTCTGCGGCTGCAAATCTTCCCTCACATCCGTGCAAAATGTTGTCGGGATAGTTCAGGTTAACAGCAATCTTATGCCAGGGCAGGCGTCATTTTACGAAGGTTTAAGGTCCATCTGGCCGCCGCAAGCGTTAATCAATACCGCCATCTTAATGCCCATGAAAAAGTGCGATAACATTCCTTCCGCTTTCAGAAAGAATATTTTTACGGACACTCTGTGTACCCGGCGTAATCAGAGCGTGGCTGACGTGACGGAAGTCAGGCCACTCAGAATAACGTCCGGTAAACATACATTGACCTTCTTTCATTCCCGTAACCGGATATCCTCATCCTGATAAGAATGCAGGGCGAAAATGCCCTTTTTCTTCACGGATAAATAACGCCGCTGTTACACCAGAATACCTCTGTAGTCAGGGCGGGGTGATATTACAACTTGCTGTAAAATATAATGTTCAGTCATTCAGGTCTTAACGAAGACGTTATTACGTTAAGCCAGTAAAGTGAAATTTTGAATTGTCGTCTTATTAAAAATGAAAACGATATTTAAGGGTTTTTCACGATTTAACGCGCGACGTTGTATGCCATGCCGCGCTGTAACGAATGAATTTAACCAGTCAGAAAGCCTGAATAAGGAATAATGCAGACGCTTTCGTGATTAAATTCCGGTACCGTTCATCTTACAGGCGCTTACTTAACGTCCGGATATCCCGGACCGGTGTGGCCCTTAACGGAGTCGGCACGCAGATGCCCGTGCAGAGTGAGTGCGTCACTTTTCCCGTGCGCGGCCTTTTATCCTCAGCCCGCCCGCAAACAGAAGGGGGCCGCGCCACCCACCGCAAATATCCAGTCTCCGCCTCCCCGCACACAACGTCTTCGGTTCTGTCCAAAACCCACGCCCGCACTGAGGGGGATGTTTTCCTCCTGCACAAAACGCGTCTCACCGCATAGTGTTCATGAGTGTCACCCCTCGCCTCTGTATTCAGTGCCACGGGCAGTAAACCGACAGGGTTGTCCGACGAAGCAAAAAAACACAGGGTGAAAATCGTGATGCTTAAACCGCAGTGCCGGCTGGCAGGGCACATGAAAATCATGAGGAGTTGAAGAAATGGCGATAGATACAAAAACAATGGCGACCACTTATCCAATCCCGACTTACCGTTTTGTGGTCTCAGTAGGTAAAGATCAGATGAGTTTCAGTAATGTTACCGGTCTGGATCAGTCCGTGCAGTTAGTGACCTACAAAGACGGCACGGGAAACCATTTTCAGATGCCGGGTCAGCTGGAGCCAGTGACAATCACGCTAAAGCGTGGCGTGGTGCCAAAGCAAAGCCAGCTGTATGACTGGATCAACTCTGTCACCTTTAACCGCGTAGAAAAAAAAGACCTCACCATCAGCCTGACGAATGAAAACGGCTCGGAACTGCTGGTGACCTGGACCGTGATGAACGCGTTCCCGACCAAGTGGACCGGCCCGACCCTCGACGCCACCGGCAACGACGTGGGCGTTGAAGAGATCACGCTGTCAGCCGACCGGTTGACGCTGAAATTCAACTGACAGGCGATGTGGGGACGGTCAAACCGTGCTCGCGTGCATAAAACCGAACAGGAGAAGGGATCATGGCGAGTTATACAGTGCCTGGGGTCTATATAGAAGAACCCACTGGATTAGCGCTCTCTGTCCAGACGGGGGAGACGGCGGTGCCGGTGTTTGCTTATGAGCTGTCGTCAAAAGACGAAGATGTGAAAAAGGTTTTTTCTGATGATAAGGGGGGCAAGTCGTTCAGTTCCTGGCTGGATGTGGTTTCAGCCATGACGCAGAGTATCCCTCAGGACAAAAAACTTGTGGGCGATAAGGCTCAACAAGCCCTGTTAAAAATGACGGAGGCTTTAGAGGATGAGGCGCTTTATCAGTCGCTCAGGCTCTATTTCACTAACGGCGGAGGACGCTGTTATGTCGCTCCGGTGGATACGCTTTCAGCACTGGTTCCGACGCTGGATGACGTCACCCTGCTGGTGCAGGCAGGGTGCGACCTTAGCAAATTTTTGGTTCAGGTCAATTCGTTGTGCCAGACCGGAAAACCGTACTTTGCCCTTTTCGATGGCCCCAAAACGGCCATTACCAAAGTATCAGACGTAACCATCCAACAGGATACCTACGGCCTGAACGAAACGGCCAGTGCCTACGCCGCCGTGTATTACCCGTGGCTGAAGCAGAAGGAAACGGATCCGGATTCGAATGTATGGCCACCCAGCGGCGCGGTGGCGGGCGTGTATGCACGGGTTGACCGTGAGCGCGGCGTGTGGAAGGCCCCTGCCAATGTCGCCCTCACCGGTGCCGTGCCGGCCTTCAAAGTCTCAGACGAGATAGACGGTGCCTGCAATGCCCCAGCCACCGGTGGAAAGTCAATCAACGTCATCCGGGAGTTCCGCGGTACCGGGCCGCTCATCTGGGGTGCGCGTACGCTGAAGTCAGATAACGGTAACTGGAAATACGTGCCGGTACGCCGCCTGTTCAGCGCGGCAGAAAAAGACATCAAAACGGCGATGAGCGCCGCGATTTTTGAACCCAACAGTCAGCAAACCTGGGCGTCGGTGCGTAGCGCGGTGGAGAGCTATCTGTTCGGGCTGTGGAAACAGGGTGCCCTGATGGGAGAGACGCCGGAGCAGGCTTATAACGTGCAGATAGGCCTGGGCGTCACCATGACGCAGACCGATATTGATAACGGCTACCTGAAAATCAAAGTGGGTCTGGCGGTGGTGCGGCCCGCAGAGTTCATCATCCTGCAGTTGTCGCAGAATGTAGTGGCGGGTTAACGGCGGCGTAACACCAGCGGGCGGCGCGCAACGTTGCCTCTGTACACACGAGCAGGAGAACGGAACATGAGTGAAGCCTATACAGTACCCGGTGTGTATATCACCGAAAGTAACGGACTGGCGTTGAGTATCCAGAGCGGGGAAACCGCCGTACCGGTGTTTGTTGGCGTATTTAACCGGCTTGATCCGGTGCCTGCCCCGGCGTTTGAGGTGAAGTCGGGCTCCGGCCCGATCTGTGAGCGCATCGAAAGCTGGCTGGATTTTTCCAGTAAATTCACCAGTTCAGATCGCATTCACGATATCAGTCAAGATAAAGGCGATGAAATCACTGACTACAAGGGCTCATACAGCGTCCGCCTCTATTTTGAAAACGGCGGCGGCCCCTGCTATGTCCTCTATTTTGCTTCGCGGGACGACCTCGATGATAAGGCTCACCAGGCGCTTATCGCCCCTACGATTGCGCAGTACCCCGATATTACGCTGCTGTGCTGGTGCGAGATTATTAAACAGTCCCAGGACGACGAGATTTATTCAGCACTGAGCCCGTTGCTGGGGGCGAGCGCCACTTCTGGCGGTAACCAGGGCAGATTCCTGCTGGCCGATGCGTTTGTTGATGGGACTGAGGAGAACGCGAAGTCCCCTTCCTCGTGGACGAATTTTACTACACCCACAGTTTCGGATGCCACGCAGGTGGCAACCTATTTCCCGGCGCTGAAAACCAACTACACCCGCGATTACAGCGATGCTGTGGTGGGCGGTTTTACGGAGGACCAGTACGGTCTTCTGGTGGACGGGAAGTTATTCAAGACGGGCGGCAGGAATAACGATCCAACTGCCCGCGCCCGATGGAGTGAAGTCCCCGCAGCGGCTCAAATAGGACTTGCAGCAAGGCAAGCAAAAGCGAGTGCAACTCCAGGCGAGAGCACAACAGCCGCAGTTAATAAGGCAAATGAGATCATCACTGAGTTCAATAACTTTGCCAAACGTCTCGCAAATGCAGATAAACAACCGGTTTACCTGCGTGCCAGCGTCGCCATGGCTGGCGTGTATGCACGGGTCGATCGCGAACGCGGTGTGTGGAAGGCACCGGCCAACGTGGCGCTCTCAGGTGTCGCTGGATTGGTCGCCGCAGGTCGTGATCCAAATAATAGCAACGTCAAATGGAAAGAAGTTGTCGAGCTTAACGTCGACGACTCGCTGAATGAAAAGCTGGTTAATAGCAAAATCAACGCCATCCGTACATTCCGTGGCCAGGGCACGATGGTGTGGGGCGCGCGCACCATGGAAGAAGCTGGCAAAAATGACTGGCGCTATGTGCCGGTCCGTCGCCTGTTTAATGCCGTAGAGCGTGACGCGCGCGCTGCCCTGCGCCAGGCCCTGTTTGAACCCAATACCCCGGTGACCTGGTCTGCGGTGCGCAGTGCGCTGGAGAGCTACCTGTACGGATTATGGAAAAAGGGTGCTCTGCAGGGAGAAACACCTGAACAGGCATTTAGCGTGCAAATTGGTCTGGGTATCACCATGACCCCGGAGGATATCACCAACGGCAACCTGAAAGTCAGGGTCAGTCTTGCGGCGGTGCGCCCGGCCGAGTTTATCGTGCTGGAGCTGTCGCAACAGGTGGGGGCTGGCTGAAGCAGGCGGGGGGGGGGGGGGAGGGGGGGGGTGGGGTGGGGGGGGGGGGGGGGGGGGGGGGCAGTGAGCCGCTAACGGGCGGTACCGGACCCGGCAAGCTGCCAGTCGGCTGAGGAGACGCGCCATGAGCATAGATGGAGAGAACGTGTTGATGAACCAAAACGTGCTGGGACCGGGTATCCGGCTCACAGAACAGGAACTGCCGGACCCCAGCAGCGATGAAGGGTTAGCCAGTGCGGTGCCGGTCTTTATCGGGTGGGCAGGCGGCGTATCCGAAACCGGCGTCATGTACCGCCTCTTCTCTCCGACGGATTTTCCTGAGGAGGCCAGCAAGTGGCCTGACTGCCTGCGGGATTGCCTGACGCACTACTTCGATAACGGTGGCAGCCCCTGCTGGGTATACGTGGGCCATACGCCGCAGGGAAATGACTTCTCCGCGGGGTGGACAGCGTTCGTCAACACTGCCCGCGCGGCGCTGCTCGGGTACGCCTCACTGACGCTGGTGGCGGTGCCTCAGCTGGTGCGGGAAGTGGTCAGTACGGAAGAAAAGGCTATCGCCAGCACCCTGGTCAGCGCATGGAAAATCCTGCTGAGCGCGTTTGCGAGCCGTCCCGACCTGTTTTTTGTGCTGGATGCGCCCTCGCAAACCACGGCCACGACCGCGTGTATTCAGGCATGGAGAAATGACGCCAGCCTGTCGGCTCTGGGGCAGCGCGCGGCGCTCTACGGTCCGCAGCTGGTCACGGATTACCGCAATAGTAAAAATAGCGTGCCTGCCGACACGCGGGTGGCAGACGGGTTCCGCGTTCTGCCGCCAAGCGCAGCGGTAATGGGCGTGTATGCCCGTACGGACGCCGCTTACGGAGTATGGAAGGCGCCGGCTAACGACACGCTGGCGCACGTGGTGCGGCCGGAGTTTCGCGAGACGTCAGCCGTGGACTGGTTCAGCGATGACAGGGCCTCGGTCAATCTGATCCGCAGCTTCGCCGGACGCGGCACACGGGTATGGGGATGCCGCACGCTGGCCGGCGACGGGGTGGCGCTGCACCGCTACGTTCAGGTGCGCCGCACGCTCAGCTGGATTGAAGCCAATCTGAAAGAGGTGTGCCGCTTTGCGGTGTTTGAACCCAACAGTCTCATCACCTGGTACCAGCTGCAGGGATTGTGTCGTGCCTGGCTGCGACGTCTGTGGCTGGAGGGCGGGCTCGCCGGTGCGGATGAAGCGTCAGCCTTTTCGATCCGGGTCGGCCTCGGCGAAAGCATGACGGCGGACGATATCACCGCCGGAAACCTGGTGGTTGATGTCGCGGTGGCCCTGCTGACGCCGGCGGAATTTATCAACGTGACGCTGGTGCTGCAGGTGGGTAATCAGCAGGTCAGTCAGACCACAGTATCAGGAGATCCGCTGTCATGAAGTTAACGTCCCCACTCACGGTGCCCGTGCTGTCGCACCGGTTTCTGGCAACGTTTTTCATCAAAGGGGTGCCCAGCCCGCTTGATATGCGTTTTTCTCAGATTTCCGGGCTGGGGCGTGAATTACAGCTAACCAGCCTGCGTGAAGGCGGTGACAACCTCGGCGCCATCAACCTGGCTGAACGGGTCACGCATGGCAATCTGGTGCTGGAGCGGGGGGCCATGGTGGCGACCCCGCTGACGGCGGTGTTTGAGATGGCGCTGGGCCATTTTAAACCGGTCTATATGAACGCCATCATCCTGCTGCTGGATAGCAACGGCATCCCCAGCTGCAGCTGGACCCTGACGGACGTCCTTCCCGTCAGCTGGCATACCGACCCGCTGAATGCGTCAGACAGCAAAGTGCTCATCGACAGGCTGGAGCTGACCTACCACGAACTGCACTGGCTGGGAGACAAAAGCTGATGCTGGAAATCCGGGAACTGGTGATTGAGGCGCGCGTCACTGATGATGCGAAACCGGGACAGGCGGCGGCCCAGCAGGGCATCACCGACAGTGAACGCGCCCGGCTGATTGAGCAGATTGTGCGGCAGGTACTTGAGACGCTAAACGAACAACGGGAGCGACTGTAATGGGACTACTCGATAAAGGGCTGGCGAAGCTGACCCTCGAAGCTTACCAGGGCGAAAACAGTGAGAAAAAACTCGGCTCGCTGAAGGTGCTGTACAACCCGGAGTCTATCCAGCTCAACTTTGGTGCGAAATTTATGCCCGAAGGGGGGGTGAATGAGATGTACACCCGGTCAACCTATGAGGGCATGACCGTGCCGGAGCTGAGTCTGGACCTGATTCTGGATACGCGCGGCCCGCGGGACGGGGGCGACATTGAGACCCAGCTGAGCAACCTGCGGGCGATGTGCTTTAGCGTAGGTGAAAACAAAGATGCGCCTTATCTGCACATCACCTGGGGCGGCATGAAATGGCTCGGCGACGGTTACTTCTCGGGTCGTGCCGTCGGGCTGTACGTCTCTTACACCCTGTTCGATCGGGATGCGAAAGCGCTACGCGCTACGGCAACGCTGTCGATTAAGGGCCAAAACAGCAATGAGATGGCCAAAATCAAGTCCCTGCACGCGCCGCTGGCAAAGTCGCTGCCGATCCCGGATAAAACCTCACTGCCCCTGTTACTGACGGTGGCCAGCACCACCACCGCAGGCGCAGCCGCGTATCTGACGACCGCGTACGCCAATGATGTCGATAACCTGAGCGGCCTGCCAGCAGGCCTGGCCATGATCACCCCTTAAGGGCAGGCCGTCATGGGCCAATGCATGAGGAGCACAGCATGAATCTGGGATCGTTCAAAGACCGCATCAAACAGGCCGTCTCGTCGGCTGAAGGCGAGGCAAGCCAGATAGCACAGGACGCTGCCACGCTCCCGGTCAACAGCTGGAGCGATAAGATTGGTTCGGCGGCGGATACCCTGCTGGGTGAGGCAAAGGGGCTTACCGGCGCGCTGAAGGGAGGCAGCGGTGCGGCGCCTGTGCCGGTCAATGTCACGGTGCAGACGGGCGGTCAGACGCTGGATGCCAAAAAAATCGCCATCAGTGCCGTACAGACCCGCCATGCCGTGAATGAAATCCCGGGCGCCACGGTGGTGATGAATCTGGCGCAGTCCGCCCCGGATGATTACACCGCGCTGGATGCGCTGATGAACCACTGCAAAGTGGGCCAGCCCGCCACCATCACGTTCGACAAATTGTCAGCCTTTACCGGCGTGGTGGGGGCAGTGCAGGTGGCCCGCCGGGAAACCGGCTGGCGGGTGACGATGCGCCTGAAACACGCGCTGCAGGGGCTGAAAGCCACCGCGCGCAGCAGGGTGTGGAAAGCGGAACAGGATGCTGCACTGGTCAGGCAGATCCTCGGCGAGCACAGCGTCAAAGTGGGGACCGTCACGCTGGCAGAAAGTGAGGCGATACAGCGCCAGCAGTGGAACTGCACCGACTGGCATTTTGTGCGCGCCCTGCTGGGATTACACGGCGCCTGGCTGTGGCCGCTGGCGGACGGCAGCGTCAAAGTCCACGCCCCGCAGATGGGCGGCAAAACCCATGCGATCGCGGCCAGACCCGGCGGCAAAGGACCTGTCCTGCTGAATGCGGAATGGGGCTATTCCGGACTGCGTCAGGCCACGGGCGTGCAGGTGCAAAGCTGGGATCTGAGTAAACAGAGCGTCGTGAAAAAAACGGGGAAAAACCATGAGATTGGCAGCAGTGGCCTCTCGCCTGCGGCGGTGAAATCGCTCGGACTGGAAAGTGAAGTGTTACTGACCGGACAGTGGGACAGTGGCCTTCAGCAGGCCACCGCCGATGGTGAGCTCACCGCCCTGCACGCGCAGGCCATCCGCGTGCAGCTCACGCTGGCCGGATGCCAGCCGTGCCAGCCGGGCGATACGGTATCCCTTGAGGGGTTCGGCTCCCATCTCAGCGGCAAAGGCCTGATCACCCAGGTGGAGTATGTGGTTAACCAGCAGGGACGAATGGGGCAGACGGTGATCGGCGTCGGTCTGGACGATGACGTCGCCAGCGCGCCAGCCCTCAGGGTGCCTGACGGCATGCTGACCGGCACCGTCGCGACGCACAAAGCCGATGCGAAAAGCAAATGGAACCGCCTGCCGGTGACCATTCCCGCGCTGGGCACTGAAGTGCTGTGGGCGCGCATGGGGCACGTCTATGCCAGCAAAGACAGCGGCGTCTCGTCCTACCCGGAAGAGGGGGATGAGGTGGTACTCGCCTTTATCGGCAGTGACCCGGTGATTGTGGCGGCGGTGCACAATCCTAAACGCCCCGCGCCGATCGAGCCCAGCGCCAAAAACGCGCAAAAAGGCATCGTGCTGCGCCATGACGGTAAACGCGCCGGATGGCTGGTCGATCGCGATAAACATACGGTGCTGCTCGAACTCGGCGACGACAAAAAACCGGAGCAGCACCTGCTGCTGGATGCGCAGAAAGGTCTGGTACTCACCGGCGAAAAAGGTGACATCAGCATTGACCTGAAAACCGGGGGGGTCGCCGTGAAGGCGAAGAAAAACATCGCCCTCAGCGCGGATGAGCAGGTCACCGTCACGGCAAAAACCGGTATCAGCGCAAAAAGTGATAAGGACATCACCCTGGCAGCGGTAGAGAAGCTGGAGGCCACCGGCAAGGCCAGCATCGGGCTCGTCAGCGAGAAAAGTAAACTCCAGCTGAACCCGGAAAAAGCCGACCTCGCCAGCGTGAAGACCACCGTCACCGGCGACGCCAGCGTTGACATCAAAAGCGAGGCTGAGGTGAACGTTAAAGGCATGAAAGTGGACGTCAAAGGTGAGGGCGAGGTGACGGTGTCGGGCGCCAAAGTAGGTATCAAGGGGGAAGGCGAAGCGAGCCTCGAGTCTGATGCCGCGGTGAAAGTTGCCGGGCAGATGACCGACGTCGGCGGTGCCGGTATCACCAGTGTTAAAGGCAGCATGGTCAACCTCGGTTGAGCAGCGCGGGAAATAGCGGGAGCAGAAGATGAACAATGACAACGATCCCTTAACGCAACTGTACGGCACCGGCTGGCAGTTTCCTGTCAGCTTCAGCACGCCTGCAATGGGTAATCACGCTGAAAGCAGCCTGCAGATGTCGGCGGGTAGCGATAACGTCAGGCAGAGCCTGAAGCTGCTGTTCAGCACACAGCCAGGCGAACGCATGATGCTGCCCTCCTGGGGGTGTGACTTGCAGTCATCGATGTTTGCAAGCCTTGCAGAAGGTCCGCTGGCAGCGCTGCAGACCCGGATCGCCGAGGGCGTGGCGCGTTATGAACCGCGAGCAGAGAACGTCGCGGTCAGGGTAGAGAAAGACAGCACGCAACACAGCACCTTAAACATTACGGTGACCTACCACCTGTCCGGGCAGTCCAGGCAGATTAGCGGTCAGCTTAACGTACTGGAAGGGGGAGGAACCGCATGGGCGATTTAGTCGTGGCAACGGGCGATATGGTGATGTTTGAACCCACTTCAGCTAACCGCACGCTGCTGGCCCCCGCGCAAACGACGCTGGCCGGCTCCGGGCGGGCGATGATCAACGGTAAGCCGGTTTGCGTTATCAGCGATTTGGCCAAAGTGGTCATTCCGGGCGTACCGTACACGGCGGGCAATTTCTCACTACCCGGCGTGGGGATGGTACAGATGGTGATGGCAATGCCGGATCAGACAGCCAAAAAAACCTTAAGTGGTCCGCCACTGCTGCTCAAGGGAGGGCAATGTCAGGCCATGTTTATTCCGACGGCGCCCGCAACCGACCCGACCAGCGGGACACCGGACCCCACGGTAGGGGCACCCACGCCGATCAAGGGCCGTTTTATCGTGACGCAGTTCAAGGTCAACGCGAGCTGATGGGGCAGTGAATCATCCCACCGCACTGAGAAGAGGATAACAGCCATGGCGGCAAAAAATAACGCACCGGCGGCATTCGTCCTGGATGACCGGTCAATTGAAAAAAGGCTGGACGGGTTCCGCACTTACAGCCAGTACCTGCCGTTTATTCCGCATACGAATGAAGAAGGAAATGACACCACTAAACTGCATACCCTGGTAGAGCCAAACTGGGCGCAGGCGATTCTGGGGTATGAAGCGGGTAAAGGAACCCCTGGAGAATCCCTTTCAGAGGCCTGGCAGACCCTGCGCGACCGGCTGGCCAGAGACTACACCCTGCCGGACAACGCTGACGGCCAGCTACCACCGGAACAGGCGTTCCTGCTCACGCTGCTGGGCCTGCTTGAAACCCCGCGGGCGCTGCTCAATCAGCTGCCGGCCCGCTACAAAACGCTCTATTACAGGGAGATGCTGGCGCTGAAGCCGCGCGGTGCCGAGCCGGACCAGCTGACCGCCCGCTTTATCCTGGCAGACGGGGCGCCCGAGCAGCTGCTGCCGGCGGGACTGGCGCTCGACGCCGGGCAGGACAGCGCCGGTACGCCGTTGCGCTACGCCCTGACTCAGCCGCTGTCGGTCAATGCCTCGCGCATCACTGACCTGCGCTGGGTGGTGCGGGATGGCTGTGTGCCCGGGGGCCGCCGGGCGCGCGTATTGCTGGATGAAAGTGCCGGTGTTACCTGGCCTGCCGGGGGCGTCAGGCTGTTTGCGCCCTCACCGGCCCGGCCGGGCCAGCCACCGCGAGCCGATGCGGACCGCGCCCTGTACAGCGGACGTATCCTGGAGTCATCGCTGCTGGCCATCAGCGGCGGGCAGCGCTGCTGGACGGTGACGTTTGATCAGCCGGTTACAGGCACGCTACAGGCGGCTATCTCGATGGATGAGGCCTGGGTTGAACTGGATGTCACTCCGGTACAGGAGGCGATGGCGACGCGGAAGTTAACGCTTGACGCCGCTGGCGGCATCCCGTCGGCGGTGACGAACCTGGACGGTCTGACATCCAGGGCACCGCTGTTGCGCCTGACCTCTGACGGCGCTGGCCCGCTGCCGCGGGTAATCAATCTGGAAGTGACGGTAACCGGGGCCGCAGGCGTGCTGTGCGCCGATGATGAGGGTAACGCGCTGACGGACGGTGGTCTGCCGTTTGGCGCGATGCCGGCGGTCAACAGCGGCGTAAACCTGATGTCAGCAGAGTGGCTGCGGCTGGGCCCCCGGATGAAGAGCGTGACGGTAACGCCGGTCTGGGCGGGATTGCCTAAGGATAAATCTTTCAGGGCGCTATACGGTCCCGATCCCACGCAAAAGGGCACCGACTGGCTGCTGCTGGATAAGGACCTCAACGTGACACGGGATTCGAACGTTGGCAAGACCGCGAGTGACGTAAAGAGCTTTACCTCCGGGCGTGCGAAAAACGTTACAAAAGATAGCAGTGCTGAGGTGGCGAAACTCATCGAAAGCGATCCTGGTTACAGCGCTGCTCCCAAATCGGATAAGGATTTCACCGTAAACGTGACAGCTGTGAAGGCAGGTGGAATCGTCAACAAGCTGAAATCCGATTCATTAGCGTTATTCAATGCTAACGAGGATCTGAAAACTGCCCCTGTGGGGACCGCGTTAGAAATCAATATCAAAGACATCATCGCCAGCACGGGCACAACCCCGCCGGACAGTGACGATCCGGCGAAGTGGCCATGGTACTTACGATTATCGCTGCAGAAAGATTTCCTGCAGCAGGCGTATGCAGAACATCAGGCCACGCCGCCTCAGGTCGTCACCTTTATAACCGAAGAGGTGACGCCCCAGCAGGAGCCGATACTGGAACCCCCCGGCAGTGATAAAAACAGTACTACCAGCAGTGTTAACAGCAGTGAAACTCAGGGCGGTGGAGACAAGGATACGTGGGTCTATAAAATGGTGCCGTCACAAGCAAAGGATGCTAACGGCAAAACCATCATGATGCCGGCCATGCAAAAAACCTTTTCGACAACCACCACACCCGTCCCCGTTCTGGTCCCCAGGGCGCAGTGGAACCCGCCCTACCTGCCGCAGTGGTCCGCTGTCAGCGTCGGCTACTGCGCGCAGGAAGCGTGCCCGCAGCAGCAGGTGATCACGCCGTTCGGCTATGCGCCGCAGGATGACGCGCTGGCGCAGCCGGCGGCGGACGCTGAACTCTATCTGGGCGTGGAGGGTATTGAACCGGGCCAGCTGCTGACGCTGCACTGGCAGCTGCGCAGCCCACAGAGTCTGACGGGGATGGAGTGGCAGTATCTGGCGCCAGGGGAGCGATGGGCGCGTCTACCCTTGAGCGATGAAACCAACGAATTTGGCGTTAGCGGCAGCATGGCCGGAGAGTGGCCCGGCGATGCCAGCCGCACGGCGCGCAGTATGCCGGCAGGCCGGATGTGGCTGCGCGGCCGGTTGGCAAAACTGAGTGACCGGGCGCCAGAACAGGCCACGCTGCCGGTCACGCCCTGGCTGAGTGGGGTGGTGACCAATGCTGTCAGGGCAACCCTTCAGAATGCGCAGGATGTCCAGCCCGATCACTTTATCACCGGGCTACCCGCAGGGCGGATTATCCAGGCGCTGGACGCGCCGGCCAGCCTGCAGACGGTGGAGCAACCCTGGCCGTCATCTGGCGGGCTGCCGGCGGAGACGACTGACGTATTCGAAGCCCGCGTAGCGCGTCGGCTGCGCCACCGCGAACGTGCGCTTAATAATAACGATATCCAGTCGCTGCTGCAGGAACGCCATGCAGGCCTTCGTGAACTGGCGGTACAGCCCCCTGAGCGCAATGTGAATTCCCACGCGCTGAAGCAATCCGTGGTGGTGATGCCGGGGGCTGAACTGAATGACAGCGAAGACCGGCGCCGCCCCGCACTGAGTCAGCAGCGTCTGAGCCGCATGGCGGACGAGATCAAAGCCATTGCCTCACCGTGGCTGGGACTTGACTGCGTCAACCCCGACTATGTTCCGCTTAACGTCAGCTGGCAGATCACCTGTGAAACCGGAGTAAGCCGTACCACGGTGGATGCCGCAGCGCGCAGCGCGCTGGAACAGGCGTTTATGCCGTGGCTGGCCCCGGATGATGACGTGGGAACGGCGGTGATTGGCCGTCAAATCGACCACAGCACGGTGCAGGATGTGCTGCGCCGCGTGCCGGGCGTGAAAAGTATCGAACAGGTTTACCTGAACGGTTCAAAGACCGCCGGCCTTAATCTCCAGCCGAACCAGGTGGCGGTGCTGAACTGCGTGCCACTGGAATATAACGGGCTGACGCTGATGTGGAATAACGACAATAACGCGTCCTGTTCTCTGCGGGAGGAAAAGACGTTGATGAGTGTGAACGCGGCAGAAGCAGAGGTGTGGGTCACCTATCCCGATGAGGTTTACGGGCTGGGTGAGGTACCGATTGCTACAGCGAAGACAGACGTGAGTCTGGTCGATCTGGACAGCGGACAGCCCTTGACTGAGAAGGCCAGTGGAACCGGGTTAAGGTTGAAAATTAAGGACATTACCCTTGACAAGACTGAATCCGGTGAAAGTGTGCACCATGGGAAATTTACAGTCACTGCGGGTGCCGGCACCTGCGGTGTCTACCACCTCGGCCTGGCGCTGAGCCTGAAAGTAAAAGACATCCCGGACGTCACGCTTTATTCGGCAGCAGCGGGACAACGTATCACCCTGAATGTAACGGCATCGGGAGAAAAACATCATGGCTGACAACAGAACGCCGCTCGCCGTCACGCCGGTGAGCGATGACGTGCAGGAACAGATCCACTATGACACCCTCTGGGCCACCGCCCAGGACGCGCTGTCGCTGTACGCCGGTAAGCGCTGGACAGCGCGCGGTGACGCCGACCCGGGCATCACGCTGATGCAGGCCTTTACCTATGGTGTCTCAGACATCAGTTACCGCCACACCCTGCCGCTGGTGGATTTGTTGACGCATCATCATACTCCTGACACCCAGATTGTAACCAGCCTTGATCACAGCAAGGGAATTTTTGCCCCGGAGTTTGGGCCAGAATGGGCACTCACCAGCAGTCCGGTAACGCTGGAAGATTACCGTCGTGGGCTGCTGGACCTGACAGTGATCATGGATGCTGACAAATCGCACCGTTTTTGTTTCCGCGATGTGCAGATTGCACAGCTGGCGCCAGAAGAAAGCTACCAGTACGCCTATAACGAGAAAAACTATGCTTTTGAGTTCAGATCCAGTGAGGGAAAGAACGCTACTCAATACGAAAAGAAAGTTTCTGAAGAAGCGAAGAAAGGCTTAAAAGACTACTCGGTGTCAGGGGGCTACCGCTTGTGGCTGACGTTAAATCCCGGCGTCACACAAGATAAAGCAAATCTTGAATTAAAGCCGTGGCTGCAGGCGCACCGTAACCTGTGCGAATGGGAAATTCAGGATGTGCAGTTTATTGACGTGGAAAGGGCGGAACCCAAAGTCAGCCTGACGCTGAACGATGACCTGCCAGCCGGGCGCATCATTCAGGTGATAGCCGACGCCCTGTGGGAAATCAATCAAACCCTGATGCCGCCGACAGAACGCAGAAACGCCGCCGTGCGCCTTGCCGCAGGCGAGGTGGCGGAGCAGGTGTATAGCGGTCCAAATCTGAAATATGGCTGGGCGGTGCGGCTGCCACCTGAGCGCGAGACGAATGCAGACAAGTTAAACGCGTATGTTGTCACGAGTCAGAGTTTGTCGGCGGCGGTGCTGGGCAACGTGTCCGGGGTTATCAGGGTCCAGTGGGAAAAGGATAACCATACGGTGAATGACAATATGCAGTTGCAGTTCTGGCTATCACCGGCCCCCAAACCTGATACGAAGGACGTCACTGCGCCTGACGTTGAAAAAAAACTCGACCCTCAATTTACTACATCGGTCAGCATCTACAAGCGCGGTCAGAACATCCAGCTGACTACAACGGATGTAACAGCCATTCAGGATGCCTATGGGCGCCACCAGGCCGAGACCTGTCTGGCCACGCCCGACGATACGCGCAGCGTGCCGTATGGACGCTATCGAAATCCGGGCTTTTATCGCAGCGTGGGCACGACCCTGCCCCCGGTGTACGGGTTACAGCAGGGGGCAGAGGCTTTCGGGAAAGGTGGAGACAAAAATGCGCAGAATCTGCTGTTATTTTTGCGTACCTTTGAACAACAGCTGGCGAACAGCGCCTACCAGCTTGGCATGCTGCCTTCGCTACTGGGATTCGACGGGCGTCAGCCGGAAGGATTTGTGTGGGGCGCGTCCTACTGGCCGTATGTAGCGGAGGATCCGCTGACGGCTGAGCAGAGTAACGCCCTGTTACCGCAGAAATACCATGACACCATTGGCGCGCTTGTGAATGTTAGCCTCGATCAGATGCAGGACCCGGAAAAAGAGCTGGCTATCCTCGATTATCTGCTGGGCTATTTCAATGAAACGCGAGCAGCCGGTGACATTCTGCTGAAAGACCAGAAAGATTTTATCGTCATCCAGCAGGGGTTTTTACGCCAGGTGACGCGTCTGGCCTATGACCGCGCCGCTATCAGCATCAGCAAAATTTCCGCACTACAGCGTAAAATCGCCGCCCGTATTGGGGTGGGAAGAACGCTTTTTGATGAGAAATGGCAGCGTCCGGTTAATGGTGAATCGCCGCAGTCAGGCAATGATGAACAGCAATATCCGAATACTTTCCCGGCTGAGACGCTGCCTTTCTATCTGGTGGAACACCAGGAGCTATTGCCAAAAATGCCGGGCACTGTCCAGGATGGAACAGGTGGGGCAAAAGACGATAAGGGCTGGTTTGACGTGTCCAGGGCTGGACTGGTTAATGAAGACCACGAGACTCAGAAAGCAGGAAAGACAGTACTGAAATTAAATCTCAAGGGTAAAGCGCCAGCAGTGGGTCAGCTGATTGATATTGAAAACGCGGGAGCTGAGAGCGCTGACCCGTTTATGGGGGTCGTGTTTTATAAGACTGACTCAGATAATGCGCTTTACATCGACCTGGATGACAACCGGCGTCTCCGGGACAGCAAAAATTTGTTTGAAGACACTAAAAACACATGGAAATGGCGTGTGTCGCAGACCTGGCTGAAACCGGTGGTCTATAAGGACTTCAAACTGGAAAAGGTCAAGGATGATCCGAAAAAGGCCGATGGTGATTCGAAAAAGACCGACGGTGATTCAAATAAGGCCGTACTGACGGTGAAGAGCGCCTTTCCTGCCGGGTTGAAAGTGAATACCCAATTTGCGCTACGGCCGCAGGGGCGCTGGCTTTTTCAGCCAAGTACTCACGATCTCCAGCCTGACGCCAGTAACCGGGATAAACCGGACATTATTGTTGAAGTGACGAAGGTCGATCCGATTCTGGGTACGGTGGAGGTGGAGTGGAAGAGGAATGCCCAACCGGTATTTCTGGACGGAAAAGGCAACGTTGCTGCAACCCCGGAGCAGCGGAAAGGTGTTAAGCCAGTAGACCTGAATTCTGCTACCGGGGATCAGCATTTTGACTGGGATAAGCTGGACCTCTCCAGCTCAGACAGCTACGCATGGTCGTTGCCCTATGACAGTGAAAATTTCGCGTTTACCTTAAGTGTGGTGCTGGACCGCACGCTGCTCGAACACGGTAACAATCCGGCTGAACTGAGTCAGTGGATTGAAAGCATCGTTCGTGAGGAGATGCCCAGCCATCTCAACCTGCAGATGCACTGGATTAAAGAGTTCGACGATTTTGCCGGGCAATACCTGAACTGGCAGAACAAAGGACGGCCGGTGGGAGACCAGTCTTATCTGCTGCTGAAAAAGTTGGGTATCGGTGAACGTCCTGTTGACGAGCGCAGCGGAATTGGTTCTTCGCACGTGGCCTCCGATAATGAAAAGACAAACGCAATAGAGGCCGTCCACGGTACTGAAGACCTGCAACAGAAACGTCAGATCCTGCAGTCACTTGCAGTCATTTACGTTGAACCAACACCACCACCCACAAAACCACCAACACCTGGTGTGGCAAAGGCTCAGGAGTGATTACCATGGCCGATGATGCTATTAAAAAAGCGGCATACGCGAAAACAGGCGCAGATGCAGACCTCACAAAAAGTTTCAAAGCCTGGTGTGTCCCAGGTGAGGGGGAGTTTGCAAGGCTTATCAATCGTGCGGACACCCCCCTGCGCGCCAGCAAGGAAGCGGGTCTGGAGGGGGGCGGCGATGATTCGGATAACCAACCGGTAGCGCCGTTGTCCATCCATTGTGCCGTCGGGGGGGGCCTGTCCTGTGAAGGCGGGCCTCTGGTGTTAAATGTTGATGGCACCACCCTAAGCCCCCCCTCGCTGGATGGGGAAAAAAAGCTAGGTCTGAAGGTGATGAATTCGGACATCCTGAAGATTACAGCAAATGGGCTTGCAGTGCAGATAAAGGAGAAAGGCGGACTGGTTAGGCCCACCCAGGACACGAATCAGGTGGCGCTCGCCGTTTCCAGCATGGGGGGGCTGTTGCTGCGGGACAATGACCTGCATCTTAACGCTGACCAGCAGGCGCTGAAAACGGACAGCCAGGGGGTGCGCATTGTTTGCAAACCAGACGGCGGGCTGAAGGTGGACGAGAGCGGTCTCGATCTGAACATGGATTACCTGATGGGTCTGTTAAATAAGTAGATTATCGCTGCCGGCCCCCTGGGTGCCTGGTTCCGTGAACGAACATCAATACACAGAGGCTGTTAGCAATGAGCAAATTAGCGGACGAACTGAAAAAAGCGTTTCTACAGGGCAACGTACCAAACGAAACAAATTACCAAAAGCTGATCGAACTGGCGGATCCGCAACTCGGGAACGGCCTGAAGGTGAAAGAAATCAACGTTGCGGGTAAAGATAACAATCCGGCGACAACACAGACGGTTATTGAGCTGAACAACGGTGCCGGCATTGGTTTCGACGAAAGTGGTGCCGCGAAACTGAACCTGGATCCCTCCCTTGCCATCGAAGTGAATGGATATAACCAGCTGAGCGTTAAGTTAGCAGATGGGAGTGGACTCGAGAAAACCTCTAAGGGGCTAGGTGTTAAATGTGGGCCCGGCATTAAAACCGATACGTCTGGATTGTCTGTCTCACTGGCGTCTGAGGGGGGGCTGGTACAAGACAGTACAGACGGTGGCCTTCGTGTGCACCTGTATACTGAGGGAAATACTGACACCTCGGGACTGACTATTGATAATAAAAACCAGCTTCAAGTGAAGCTCCCTGAGCAAGTAGCCGGGAAAGTTAATTACCTTAAGCAGGACAAGGACGGATTGCATCTGACTCAGGAAGGCATTGATTCCATGAAGTCCGCGATGGCAGCAGTGTCGAAGCAGGCATTGGATGATGCGAAGAAAGATACATCGAATGGCTTTATAGCCTTAGATAGCAAAAGTAAGAAAAGCCAAACGGAGAAAGACATTGCAAATGCGCTAAATGCCGCATACGCGGATGGCAGGTCGCATGAGAAGGAGTGTAATGCAGTCATTGATTTTCTGAATAGTAACCTTCGAAGCGACTGGAAGGATAAAATAGTTAACGGCACTGCAGTAATGAGCGCGTTTAACAAAACGGATGGCACGTTTTATACAAAAGGGGAAAAGGAGGGTGACGAACCGCAGCCCTTTTCGCATGACTGCTTATGGGTCTTTAATCTAGATAGCAATGGAAGATTTGAAAGGCTCGCTGATAATCACCCAGAGGATGTCAAGGCTTATAATCCAGGACTCTATTTCATTGTCGGGCTGCTGTCAAAAGAGGGCAAGCCCGACCAGAAAGGCGAATATGTAACAGAATACGCGAGCCTGGTTTTATGCAGTCACAGAGCTCCTGTTGTGGTGGCGTATGCCAAACTGGGTACGGATAGCCCATCCTTGTTCGCGAATCCGGTCGCCGACCCCGGCGCCTTTAAGGCGGGCTACGACAGCGGTAAGAAGGATAAAGTCGCACTCAGAAAGGCGGTAGAAGATGCAGTAAATGGAGCAATTGGCGCCACTCAGGTAAAGGATGGCAAATGGACCCCACTACAGGGAGAAGGTGGAACGATAGGAGAGCGCGCGGTGGCGGATGCCATGAAGATGAGTTATGACGCCGGAGATAAAGATGGATTTAACAGAGGTAGCACAGATACAGTTGCGATTAATGCCGCCGTTAAGAAAGCAGTCGAACAGGCAAAACATGACAACGGAAATTACCAGTCCGAGCCTGAAGAGAATGTAACCGGAGAGAGAGAAGTAGGAAAAGCAATGGTGGATGCATACGCTAAAGGAAAGGGTGACGGGATTATAGAGGGCAATAAAGATGGGAACCTCGCCGGAAGCAAGGACGCGCTCAGCAAAATAATCAAGTGGGTCCCCAATCCAAATGACGATAAGAAGGACGGCACGGTGACGGTCGGCTCCGATGGCAAAGACCTTATCGTTTACATGCACCTCGCAGGGCGAGAAGGCGAAATGAGGGAGGTGTGGTGGGTGTACGGGAAACTGTATGTAGCGGGTAAGTTATTCGAACGACGAGGATCTAGCGGCGAGTACGATTACGGGTATTACCAGGGCGCCGTCTTTTTGGAAACTGAGAAAGCGCATGGCAGTATAGCGCGGCCGGCAGACGGATGGCGGGAGTCAATGTACTTGGGCGACGACACGGATATCTCGATTGTGTTCGTCGTTACAAGTTGAGACCAGATGTGTCAGCCGGGCGGGCGCGAGCGAGGCCAATCAGACCCGAGGGAGGAATACCTCAACCACCGCTTTTGGTACTGCACCACCCGCTGCACCCCTCCATCGGGGTAGCAATTTTGCCGGGCTTGCTCTAAAGCGGGGGCAGTTTCCGTTGATGGTTTGCTAACGCTCGTGGTGCGATGCTGATAACACCCAGAGCCGTAAATTGTAAGCCCATCCAGTCGAAACCTTTATCAATGCGGCCAATAAAAGTTTTGTCCGGATGCTGTACAAAACCGTATTCGGCAAAAATCTGATTCATCTGCCGCACAGCGTCACGCAGATGCCAGCGCGTAGCGGCGAAAATCAGTATGTCATCCATATAGCGTACGTAATGCACGTGCGGGTTGTAGCTCAGCGTGTCATCAAGGCGATACAGGTGAAACGCCGCCAGCAATGGGCTGAGCGCGCGGCTGCGGGCGATGCCTTTTTGGGCGTGTGAAACCGTCCACCGTCCTCAACGCTGTCGTGCTGAAACTGCCGCAGCAGGTCCGGTACGATGGGACAGTGAACCCGTTGCCGCAGCGGGACCCGCAGACGGGTTTTACTGATGCTGGCGTAATGTCCGCGACTGGCGGAGCGACACACAGAATGATACGCCCGTTGCACATTAGTGCGTCAATGCGTCGCACGGAAACGTGCCCGCCGCCGTGTCCGCGTAAATGTTCACAGGGCCGGTGCAGCAACAGGCGGCTCGCTGACCAGGCGGTCAGGCAGTGCATGACCAGCGCATCCGCAGCGGACCAGATAACCACGTTGTCCCCGGTTGCGCGATGCACGACCGATAATGGCACAAGCAGATATTCACCCGCATGCAGGGCGTCCCGTATCCGCAGGCGTTCACGCTGCCAGTGAAACCGCAGATGCCAGATATCCGCGCCCGCAGGCCAGTGGTGGCGCTGCTGGCAGAGGCGACGGAACGTTGTATCACTGGCATGTAAAAATGGCGACAAACGGATGGCCACTATCATTCAGGGCCAGCTAAATCTGAGCGGGATTTTAGCGTAAACGGGCGTTCTGCGCTACCCCAACAGGAGGAAACGTGTGAACAGAGCACTGACAGGACGATTACGCGTGCGGTTGCACAGTCGCGAGCGACTCGCGCAGGACCTGCAACAACGCAGCAGCCGCTGGTTCTATGCCAGCCTGCACGCCGAACTGACGCGGGTACTGACCCGATTTGCGGTGGCAGAAGACCAGGACTTTATCATCGATAAGCTGGTGATTGACGTGGGCGAAATCCCGCTCTCGCGCTTTGAGCAGACGCTGAATGAACGGGTGATCCCCCGCCTGCAGGCGGCGTTGCATCAGTGTCGCTGGGAGCGCGACGCACAGGGCTTCCTGCGTGGTAGCGTGGCCGCTTCCGACGGACATTACGCCACGCCGCCGATGTCAGGCAGGGAACCGCGGGACGCCCTGCGGATGACGTCAGCGGGCGGCGTGGTGCCGTCAGACGCAGACGTGGTCCGGGAAGATTTCTCGTCCTGGCGCGCTGCGGAGCATCAGGAAGCCGCACCGCGCGCCGCGCGCTTTATCGAGCTGCTGCGCTATCTGGACTGCGGGCGCATTGCCGATGCCCGGCCGTGGCTGAGCCGGGAGGCCCGTGACGCCTGGCTGATAGACGCACTACCGTATGGCGAGCCGCCCAGCGCCACCCCGCCACGGGTGGCACTGGCGCTGCGGCTGCTGCAGTCCCGTTGCTGGCAGCGGCTGGTCACCACCTGGTCACCGTCAGCGCTGGCCAGGCTGAGCCTGTGGCTGGCGGATGCGCCCCGTTTGCCCTCGCCGCCGCAGGCAGACGTCGCGCACTTTGCGCCGCTGGCAGCCCTGCTGGCACTGCAGCACCAGCCGCAGACCTGGACCGACCCCGCCGTGTCGCGGGCGCTCGACGACGTGCCCTCGCGGGTGCGCCTGGGGCGCCCGCCGCAGTTTGCACTGCACCGCCCGCCCCACCCGCGGGCGACGCAACAGCGCGCCGCATCACCCTCAGAAGAGGACAGCGCACTGCGCGCCTGGCTGGCGGCGCTGGTGGCATCACCGCTGCCCGTACCGTTAAAAGCGGTGATCCAGGTGTGGCTTCAATCGCTGCCGGCGGATGAAGCTGACGTCCTGCACGGGCCTGACGCCCCGCCGCGTCCGCTGGCCGCCGTGGTACAGCTGGCCAGCGCGAAGGCGCGCGCCACGCGGTCACCCCCCGACCCGGCAACGCCGCACTCTGCAAACGGGAACGCAGTCCGGCTCCCCGGCCCGGCTGCGCAGCCGGACGGACCGGGGGGGAATGACGCCCGGCGCGTGAACCATGCCGGGCGGGTGACGATCGACCCGTTGGTACCGCACGTCGTGAACAGCGAGGGCGTCCGGGGTACCGTGTCGCCTGCGCGATTAACGCCCGCCGCCCCCCGGTCCCCCCTGATGGAGGAGGAGACCGCCTGGGGCGTGGCCGGTGCCGGGCTGGTCTTGCTGTGGCCGCTGTTGCCGGCGTGGTTCGAAAGCCACGGCTGGCTGCGGGAAGGGCAGTTTACTGACGAGGCCGCGCGCTGGCAGGCCATGGCCGCACTGGACTGGCTCGCCTGGGGCGACAGCGACCTCGCCGAATGGCGCTCGCCCTGCGCGCGGCTTCTCTGCGGCATCGAACCTGACGCGCCCTTTGTGGCAACTCTGCCCGATACCGCACAACAGGACCAGATCGATGCCTGGCTGCCGCCCGTTTTACGCGCGCTGCCCTCGCTGAACCGCTGTAGTGTCCCGATGCTGCGCGAGCTGTTCCTGCAGCGGCCCGGGACGCTGCGCATTGAAGGTGGCGTAAAACTCACCGTTGAACCGCAGGCCGCCGACGTGCTGCTCGGTGACCTGCCATGGCCCTTAACCCCGGTGGTGGTGCCGTGGCTACCGCTTCCCCTGACAGTGGACTGGAAAATATGACAAACGAATGGCGTGATAAGCCCGTGGACGCGAGTGCGTCTACCCCGGCAACAGACCTGCACCGCGACGCCATGGCCTCGCTGGGCCCGTGGCTGCATTACAGCGACCTGGTGCTTCAGGGCCTGCTGAAATGGCAGCGCGAACATGACGAGGATTATCTTAACATGGCAGACATGCTGCTGCCGGATGAAGGTGAGGGGGACGCCTGGACACCCGTCGCCGACGTGCCCCACTGGCAGCAGCAGGCAAAGCCGACCCCGTGGCTTGACGGACGGCAGATGCCGCCGCTGCGCGGCCGACTGGCCGAACTCGTGACGAATTTTGCGCTGACGCCGTTTGAAACCCAGGTCCTGGTGCTGACGGCACTGCCGATGCTCGATGCCCGCTACGGCGGCATCATCTCGTATGTCCAGCGGGAATCCCGGATGATCTGGCCCGGCAGCGAAATGCTGCTGATGCTGTTCAGTCGCAGCCACAGCGAACGTATCGCCAACCGTCTGACGCTGTTCTCAAAAAACAGCGCGCTGCTGCGCCATCAGCTCGTGCTGATCACCGATATAAACGGGAATCGTGCGGGGGGCGGGGAGAAATTTCTGCGGCTGAACGAAATGGTCTTCCACTTTCTGTGCGGTGAACCCGCTGACACGCTGCGCATCGAACCCGGTGAGGCGGCACAGTGGCAGCATCCCGCCCCGGCGGCCCGCCTGCGGGAAGGCGCGTGGGCCGCCTGCGCAGACCAGCTTGAGACGGCCATCCGCACCCCCGTGGCGTTGCTGTTGCTGCAGGGCGGCCACGGCTGTGAGACGCTGATCAGCCAGGTGGCACAGGACGCGGGTCGCCCGTTGCTGAAACTCAATCTGGCCCGCTTACCCGCCGACGAGGCCGAGGCGCAGGCTCTCCTGTACGCGGCGCTGCGCGCGGTGCGTCTTTATAAAGGGGTGCTGCTGCTGTGCAACTGGAGTGCAGGGGTGGAGCGGTATGCGGCGCTGCTTCACGCGCTGGAGCCCACCCTGGCAGACCATGGCCAGCCGGTGATTGCGCGGGTCACGGCGGACGAAGCCGCAGACATCTATCCGCAGCTGCCGCGCCTGATGATGACGCTGCCGCTGCGGACCGCACAGGATGATGCGCGGCTGTTGTCCTCACACCCGGCGGGCGAGGCAGACAACCCGGAGTGGCGTGCAGATACGAACTGGGAGGCGTTGCTCAGGCGCACCCATCTCGATGCTGACGCGCTGGCCCAGACCTGGCAGGAGGCGCAGGGGTACCGCATGCTCCGTGCCCCGGCCGCAGCACTGGAGTGGCGTGACCTGCATCAGGCCCTGCACGTGCGCGGACAGCAGCAATTTAAAGGGCTGGCGCAGCGCATCCGGCCTCAGCGCAGCTTCGCGGACCTGATTGTCGACGACAAACTCTCAGGGCAGTTAAGCGAAATCCTCGCTGCCATCCATCACAAGCAGGCGGTGCTCGATAAGGGGTTTGCCAGCAAGGTGGGCTACGGCACCGGCATCAGCGCGCTGTTTCATGGTCCCTCCGGCACCGGTAAAACCCTGGCGGCGGAGGTGCTGGCCAGCACCCTGGGGGTGGATTTGATCCGCGTCGACCTGTCCACGGTGGTGAACAAATACATTGGCGAGACGGAAAAAAATCTGGCGCAGATTTTCGACATGGCCACGGCGGATACCGGGGTGCTGCTGTTTGATGAGGCCGATGCCCTGTTCGGCAAGCGCAGCGAGGTCAAAGACGCGAAAGACCGTCACGCCAACATCGAGGTCTCCTACCTGCTGCAGCGCCTGGAAAACTATCCGGGTCTGGTGGTGCTCACCAGCAACAATCGCGCGCACCTGGATAACGCCTTTTCCCGCCGCCTGACCTTTATTACCCGCTTCGACGCGCCGGATGCGGCCCTGCGCGAGCGAATGTGGCGCGATATCTGGCCCACGCAGATTCATGTTGACGAAGACGTCGACTGGGCGCAATGGGCGGCCGCGACCGATCTGACCGGGGCAAACATCCGCAACGTCGCGCTGCTGGCCAGCTGGCTGGCGGCCGAGGGCAACCGGCCGGTGAGCCAGTCTGACATTGCGCGGGCGGTGCGACGCGAGATGGACAAATCCGGAAAACTGATTATGACGCCCCTGCCGGCTTAACGGCAGGGGACCACCACGGGTAACGCTCAGGCTGCGGGCGTCCGCAAATGAGGACAGGAATGATGAGTGAGCAAGATAAAAAAACGAATACCGATGACCACGTTACTATGAAAAGCGATAATACGTTGATTTTGTTAAACGGAAAAATTGACGCGGCGCTTAAACTTTATGTGCCAGAGGAGTCAGACATTCGCTTCGATATGGTGGATAAAGAGTTCAAACCGCAAAAGTCAACATACTGCGTTTTTTTGTACGATATTCAGGAAGCGCTGGAACTGCGGCAGGGCAAGGCGCGTCAGTTTGATGCCACCACTGGCGTTTATGCGCCCCGCCAGGTGCATATGCGCTGCTGTTATCTGCTGACGCTGTGGGAAAATTCAGAGGATGCAAATGTCAAATTTAACGCACCGGCGGTGGTACTCATGAATAGTGCGCTCAATGGGCTCCTGAATATGCAATTCGGGGACGATTTCCCCGCCGTGCTGCGCGTGGTGGCCCCCTCTGAGCATCTCTCAAGCCTCGGTAATTTCTGGCAGTCGCTGGGCGATAAACCCCGCCTGTGCCTGAACTTCAACGTCACCATTCCTGTCCAGCTGGGGCTCAGGTCAGACACTCTGGAAGAGAAGGCCCCGGCGGTGCGGAAAACCGAACTGGAGGAAATCACTCCCGGTTCGTCCGACGTGTCTGGCATGCCGCAGGACAGTGTGACGGCCCTGAGGCGGTTGCTGCTGGAGAAAGTCATCGCCAGTGCAGCACTTGACGTGAATAATGACCTCAACGCGTTACGTGCGCAGCTCACTAAACTGCAGTTTCAGAAAATCGTGCCAGATCAGAAGACGCCAGGCAAGAAGACGGCAGGATATGATTTAGAAGGGGTGGTAGATGAACTCTGCCTCAAGATCATAAATTCAGTATTGCCAGCGGTGATTAAGGAGAGCGGCCAGAACGTTGTCGCTCCACTGAAGGTGGTCAAGGCACCGGAACGGGTAAACAGCGGGCCTCAGGAAAACGTGCCTGAAGAAAACCGGGGCGGTGCGGCATGAGCACCCTCCGCGCAAGCGAAAGGGGGTGACGCAATAAGGTGCTGGCGTTTGCCTGTCAACACACCGGGCGTGACGGCAGGCCCTACGTCACAACGGGGGGCGGGTTTTCCTTCTGGCGCTCACCCGCTCAGTAAAAGACCCCGCGTGGTAAGCCCTTAACGCCAGCTCCGCGGCGTAAAGGGCTTCACCTGTTGCTAAGAACACCACCGCGCCCCCCGACCGCGGGCTCTCACCCCCGGACGCCCCCGCCGCCATACGCCATCACACATTCAAAAATTCACCCGCGAAACAAACGCCTGCGCCCCCGCTTTGCCGCTTTCCGGCCCGGCGTTTTCAGGGATACCCGACGTCATCCGCCGGTGATGAAGGGACCGATACCGCATACTCCGCCGTCAGGCCCTGGATGGATACCTTCCACCTGGCAGGCGAGTCCACGCTACCTAAACTTCGGTTATCCGGTGCGACAGGCACCCCGGGACAGTTATCACCCCAACGTTTATTCACCGGAAAAACAGATTGCAGTCCGCCGCGTCGCCTGCAAGACAGCGATGACGGCCCTGATAATCCCGGTAAACGCTGACTGAAAATGAAGGTCCGGATGCAAACAAGTCTTAATGGCATCAATCTGATTAAACGCTTTGAAGGGCTGAAGCTTGCGGCCTACAAAGACAGCGTCGGTCTGCCCACAATCGGGTATGGGCATACGCAGGGGGTTAAGATGGGCGATGTCATTACCCCCGAGCAGGCCGACGCGCTTTTAAGAGACGACGTCAGGACGGCGGAGATGACCGTCAGCGCACATGTCAGCGTGTCGCTGACGCAGGGACAGTTCGATGCGCTGGTGTCGTTCGTGTTTAACCTGGGCGCAGGCGATCTCCTTAAATCAACGCTCCTCAGGAAACTGAACGCCGGTGACAGCGCCGGTGCGGCGGCGGAATTCCCGCAGTGGGATCATGCTGACGGTAAAGCGCTGCCCGGTCTGGCGGCGCGGCGGACCGCAGAGCAGGACATGTTTATCTCCTGAATCCGACGTCAGGAGGGCGGGATGAACAGAAGTAAAGAGGTGGCGCGCAGGTCAGCATGCCCCTCTGGATGAAAAACGTGTTATCAACCGAAGGTAAGGAGTCACACAATGTCTGAACCCATTGATGATGTAAATGCGTATTCCCCGGAACCGCTTTCCACGGATACCAGCCACACCGACGCTGTCATAGCAAAACTGAAAGAACTGCTGAAAGTCGCGGGCCACGACGTTGACGTTATATTCGATGACGCGGTGAAGCTGGCTAAAAAATTAGTCTGAAAACGGCGTCATTGGCTGACCGTCAGGCGGTGGGGCAGTTTGCCGGCAACGTGAACTGCCTCACATTCTCAAACGTCAGCAGGCGCACAACTGACAGAGCAGACTTTTATAGATAATTTACTTTCAATCACTTAGCTACCTGTCGAATGCCAAAGCGGGGCGTGCCACGTTTAATCGTGAGAGGGCAACGTGATCTCAAATTCAGCAATCTGGCAAACCGCCAGCCAGACCTGGTCGCATTCCGATCTGACGCTGGTCAGCGGAGTATTATGTGGCGCACTGGTCTTCCTGCTGCGCAGCCATGAACCTTCATGGCCACGTAAGCTGCTTTATTTTCTGATCTCCATTGTCGGTGGGGTCGCGATGGCGCCGCTTACCCAGGATAAAAGTGGGTTACCCGAGTGGCCCGCCGCCTTTTTGTCGTCAGCGGTCATTGTTACCCTGGCTATCGTCGTTCTGGACTGGTCAGAGAATGCCGTACCGGATTTGCTGACGCAGGCCGTCCAGCGGTTAATTGGCGGAAAGCAGGCACCACAGGATCCCCTGAAGAGAAGGACGGAGACAAAAGATGATGATGGCAATTGAGCTTTATTTTGATGCGCACAGCCTGCCTGATCTGTTGTTATTGCTGATTAACGGTACGCTTGCCACGGGCATTGCGGGAGTGCTTCTTTTATCTCCGCATAAAAATGCGGAACAAAAAAATGCGTTGTTCTGGTATGAGCGCGCCATCCGCTTCGTCCTGACCGCCGCCTATGCCGTGTTAGCCCTCCGGGTATGGATGGGCTGGTATTACACCCCGGTCGAACCCACTCACGTAGCGGTTAACTTTCTGGTGCTGGCCCTGATGCTGCTGGCTCACGGGGATATCGCCGTTATCATTCGCAGCCTGCTGCAGGTCAGAGCACAACGCAAAAAAGAAATGGCCGCGGGTAGCGCCGGGCAGTCGCTAAAATGATGATGCTCGCGCGGATGCTTCTGGGGACAGGGGGAAAATATGTTATAGCAGCCGCTCTGGTGCTGAGCGTGGTGAGCACGCTGTGGATCGAGCGCAATTCGGCCCGCCGGGAAGTGAATGAACAGGCCCGTGCACTGGCGCTTCGTCAGGCGGCGATCGCGCAGCTGGAGGCAAACGTCACGCAGTTGCGACAGACGATTGCGCACCAGAATACCGCGGTGGACAACCTGAAAAAGGAAGGCGAGGCGAGACATCAGGCAGCCGAGCGGGCCCTGTTGCGTGCTCAGCAAAACGGGCGCCTGTACGAGGCGCAGATTGCGCGGCTGAATGAAAAGAACCGTGCCGCCGAAACGATGAAAAAATGGAGTTGTGATGATGCGATTCGTGAATGGCGCGCTGCCCGTTAGCATCGCGATGCTGACGGGCTGTTCTTCTCTCCCCGCAACCCGAACGGTGGACGTAAAGGTGCCGGTCCCGGTCACGTGCCTGACTGCCTTGCCCGCAAGACCCGCGTTCATGACTGACGCACAGTTAAAAGCAGGTTCGGATTATCAGGTGGTGAATAATTTGCTGGCCGATCGGCTGGCACGTCAGTATTACATCTCTCAGCTGGAAGCCGCGCTGACGGGCTGCCTGAAAACCTGACCCGCCAGCGGTCAGTGCGCTCAGTAATGCTGACGCTCGTTGTCCGGCGTCCTCCCTGCCGTACTGCGCAGTAGAGTGATTATCAGGTTACGCTCGTCGTATAACGTCCGGGCGATTCTGCTCCCACCCGATCTGCGAGTCCTTTGCGCTGCCAGGCCATTATGTGAGCGCGGCTGAACAGCCGGCGCGGTCGTGTCTGCACCTCACGGTCACGTTTCCGGCAGCGTGCGACCCTGATGACGTGCGGTCTGCCGCCAGAGGCTTAACCTGCACTGCGCCGTTTAAGGTGCCTATTTTTCCCCTGTCGCGATAAAGTGCAGGATTCCCGTGACCCCACGGTTTCCACCGCGTTCAGCGCCAAAACGTGCTTAACGGAGGTCACCGGAACGGCGCTCATGTCGCGTAAGCCGGCAGTTCCGTTTTCAGAGCACAGGCGCTGAGGATTGACGTCGCGCACTCACCGCCCCCCCCCCGTTCAGCCGACGCAGCTGCCCCGTGTGGCAATCATGAAACCCAGGGCGCACCGGGTTATCCGACGGGGACAATTCTGTACCAGCAGCAGAACGGTTCAGGCAAAACTATCGGAAGCGATTAGCCTGGCAGGATGAAGAGGGGTAAACGCTGGGCGGTCAGCGTGCGTTGATGCGCGCAGGCCAGAATGGCTGACGGCTTATACACCCTCTCAGACACCTTGCGGATCTTCTGCACAACCCGATAACCGACAGAGGGCGGCAATATGCACGTCTTCGGTGGCCGGAACGGGTCAGCCGACGGTAGCCGCACTGTATTTTATTACCCGGTATCGGCAAATGCCGGCGCAGTTCAACAGCAGGTGATATTGTCGGCCTGACAATCCCGCGGGCTTCCTCCGCGCGCCGGGCGCCATGAAACGGTAAGAGGTCATCCGGGACCTCAGCGCAGAACAGATGACAGCCATCATGGCCGCCGCGACGGGCGACGACGACGGGGAACGCACGGCCGGATTTTGCAGACGGACGGGGCCCCGGACGGAGGCTGAATGTCAGAGACCGGACGACGGCCGGTAACGCCAGATCAGAGGCAGCCTGCTCAGACACCTTCCGGTACGCGTGACAGTGTAACGAGCGCTGTACGCAGCGCGACGCGGATCCTGCTGCCGTTACAGGCCACCTCGCGGTCTACGGACCCCGCCCGAGACGCCTGTGCGCCGGATTAGAGCGTCCGTTTATCATAAAAAAACGCCTGCAGACCCGGCGTCAGTCCGCTTCCGGAATGGGTATCACGCGGGGTGACGCGCCTGCCCTGAAATACATGGGCGCCGGAAACGCCTGCATATCCGGGGCGATCCTGTCTCCCAGCGCAGATTTCATCGCGGGCAGAGATTCAATACGCACGGCCACCAGGTAAGCCTGGCTGAGGCGGTAAGCGTTGTGAACCTGAGTCTCAGCACAGGCATACGCTGAACAGCGCTGCAGGTTCGCGCAACGAGTGTCCCGACCGCTGTCCAGTAGGCGCGATTATTAACCCCGGAAGAAATCGCCGGCCCTCGTCAGGTGCCCGTCAGGGAAATCCTCCCGTGAACGGGGCGTCGTGCAGTAACGGAACTACCCGCCCGGGCGGAAAACTGCTGTCGTCTGTCAAACCAGCGGCCTCAGAGAGAGACGGGTGTCAGCGCTTAACGTATCAGCAACGAACAGGGTTTAGGCGACTGACACCACGTTTTCGCAAGCGAACGTGGTGTCAGTCACCGTTAATTTTCGGTCTGTGCCAGGTTATTCTCTGACGCAGTCATAAGCGTCACAATAAACCGTTATACTGTGGCTGAGCAGCAGAGTGTCTCACGCCGTCAGCCACAGGAAAATAAAACACCTGACTCCTGAACAACCGGAATACCCTTATCTTCGCCGGTTGAGTTCAGTAATTAACATCTGTTTATCCTTCTCAAGTTCAGTCAGCTTTTCTCTCAGTCGTCTGTTTTCATTCTCCAGATTTTGTAGCCGATCCATATCCACCATCGAGCTTTCAGTCAGCTGATTTTTCCAGTTATAAAAAGTGGCCTGCGAGATGCCAAACACGTAACACACATCGCGGATGCTGGCCCCTTTATCAACCTGGGTCAGGGCAAAACGCTTTTCAAATTCACTAAACCGACTTCTGTTCATACAGGCTCCCAGGAGGGTAGGATGTAATTATCGAAAAAATCATAAAATAAGAAATTTTTACGGCGAAGAAGCCTGGTAATGTGAGCTGGCTATCATGGCGGCAGGTTGAATGAATACAAGTGTGAAGATTATCCGCTATATGTTCATTCCGGAGGTTCAGAATCGGGATAACGATCTCGCACTCTGTTTTTTGCTGGTTCTAACGTTCGAAGGGGACATTCAGCTTCACGCGCATGTTTCTCAGCTGACGCTGAGTGATGCCAAAAGTTATAGTCAGCTCTTCATTGCTGAGCCCATTTTGTATTGCGGTATATATCGCTACGCGGCGAAGGGTGAGGAATACCCCCATTTAGACGGAATTTCAATCTGACCGTGCTGATTTGCCATCTGGCGCCAGCGCTGGTAGATACTCTCCTCAAGGGCTATCCCAAACGTTTCAGCAAAATTTTTGCCGAACTTCGGCAGATAAATTTTACGTCCCCCCACTTTATTTACCAGCTCGAACATATCATTGAAACTGCTCCGGCCGGCAAGTTCAGATAGCGCAAACGGAAGACAGGCCAGCACCAGTGGTGCATGCTGATTGCAGAATGCTACGCAGCTGTCCGATCCCACCATTGAACCTTCAAAAAGCTCCTGCCATGTCAGACTCATCTTTCCCCCTCGCTGGTATTCCATCGCTGAGTATTTCAGTAGGAAAAAGTATATTTTTTATGGGGGGAATTTTGTTAATTTGCTGATTTTTCTAAATTTATAATTATTCAATAATAAAACTTTAGTAATGATTTTGTAACACTATGAATTTAAAGTATTTTAATGTGGGGCGAGCGTTAGCTCATATGCAATATTTAATATTTTTTGATATATAAGACTATTTTAATGAAAATTAAGGTGAAATATTTCGAAATAATCAATTATACAGACAATTTTATTAATCCTTTTTTAATCTAAACCCGCCTCTATTTTAAGGTGGACCTGCCAGTCCGGATATGAACGACTCTGTACCAGATGCATGCAAAATGAACGTAATTAACCCGCTGATTATATGCGGATTTTACAGCGCAGCATCCTCTTTGCGCGTCCTGTAGCTGGTAAGGCTGCGGGGTGAATTCTGCCTGACTACCTCACGGTCCAGGCCGGTGCCTGTTTACAAATAAGCATCCGGCAGGGTTCCTTAATATGGCTGACAGCATGGGCGGGAAAATTTTAACAAATGACGTTCACACAGGTGATTGCCGGCCAGGCGGGTATCAGCCTGAGGACAGCCCATACTGACAGGCACGCCTGGCAGAGGGCATCAGATGGGGGGACGGATCGCTGAAGATTATGAAACCGCTTTCCGTCGCTTCTCTGACGCCTAAGAAACGCGCTGGCGTGGCGCCCGGGTAAGGGCGCGAGGGTTTGATACGTTATGTGCGGGCAGACGTCACCCGCAGAAGAACAGTCCCTGCGGGCAATGGTCAGTGATTACAATCCCATGCCTGAAAGCAGATGCCGTCATTCAACGGCATTAGCACACGGGATGCAGGAAAAGGAGGGCCACGTCGTTCTCCTTCAACACCTGCCGGCTCCTCAGCAACGGCCCCCCCCGGTTCCGTTGCCGGGGGCCCTGATAAGAGAAACGACATCATTGCGGCTTAACGCCAGCCGCTTCGGTCAGCCTTGACACGCATTATACGTCCCCTCCCGGAGTATGATCCGCGCCTCCTCATGATATTCGCTTAACTGCCCCAGATGCAGGTGCAGGATTTCTGGCGTCGGGTCAGTTCAGACCTTCTTCAGATATCCGGACAGCGTAACTGTCGCGCTTCACTGGGCACCCGTCCTCACAGGGGCACGGTAACCTCGCATTCCGCACCCGGGATGCCGACCTGAAAATGGTACGCACTGACGTACAGGAAGAGTTAAGGACCGCTACCTGCTGCGGCCTGCGCCCACGCTTCCACCAGTCGATAACATCCCCGATGGTTTATGACGTCACGCCGGCGCGCATCGGGCGTCATGCCGCTGTCGTGCGTAGCGGGCGGTTGCAATCAGTCATGGCGCGGATGACGGTCTGTAACACCGCGGGCTCGCCCCGCAAGGGGGAATGAAAGAACGTCACCATAAGCGTTATACCGGATCCCGCCGAATCGTTTCGCCGCCGCCGACGTTCTTCGCTACGCCAGGGCGCCTTTGGCTTTAACCGCGACCGGACCAATCGAATATGAAAACCACCCCGGCACGATAAATGCCACAGTTAAACACAACGTCAACATCGCTGCCCCTGAGTCGACCAAATCATGGGTTAACGGCTAAAATATACCGGCAAAGAAATCGCGGTCACGCGGGCTTCGATCGGGCAAGGTCCCTGTCCAGGCATTATGCTTACTAATGACAGCCTTGTTTCCATAGCCGGTTTAAACCCCGGAAAAAATTGCAGGTGCAGTGTGGGAAGAGGAGGCTGATACCGGGCGTTCAGGCTGACGCACTTTTCTGCCGCCGTCTGTTCAGACCGTGGGAAGGCATCAGCGAGGCGCGTGGTATGCATAAGTTAACCGTCCTGCCGCCGCTGGACCGCGCACCATCATCCGCAGGTGAGACGTTCAGGTGCAGAGAAATGTATCCCAGCGTGACGGAGGTTTTGCGCGTATTCCCGCTCGCTACCCTGAATACCAGGGGGCGGGGAGACCCAGCGGATCGGGTGCCCGGTGCCGTGCCGGAAATCGCGGCAGATATAGCGCGTTAAAAGTAGCCTGAGCCGGAACCCCAGACGGCTTGTCGTGCAGCCACACCCCCCGACCAGCACCAGTGTATGAAGGCGTAAACCTCATGTCTCGATGCACAGGTAAATCCGGTTGCCAGCGCCCCTTCTGCGGCTGCGTTTACGCCTGCCGAAGGCCCTGAATGTGGCACACTTTCACGGACTGTGTGCGTGCATCCACGATGAGGTAACCTTTGCCGGAAAAAGCGCTGTACGACCCCTGAGACGAACAGAAAGGAAAGCGTATTTTCATGCACCAGGGCTGGGCCGTGGCTGCCTGGGTGCATAACGTGGACCATCGGTTTGTGCCCTGAAGGGGCGGCCCCTGCGGTGCGCTTTAAATGACCATCGTAATAAATGTCAGAATACCTGTTTATAATGCTTAACTAATAATCCGCCTGAATATACGCATTAGGGAGTGGCATTAGACGGGTTATTACTCTAAAAAATGCAGGGCCTGACATCTCATCATTGGATGACGCCCTGAGAGGGTTCCTCTGTGACATAATGGGGCCGCCGGAAATCTCGGGTCCGGTCACGGGCCGCCACCGCGTGAATGCCCTGTACGGTTCGGCTTTCACGAATAGGCAGACACTGCGCGTGCAGCATGCAGGTTATCCGGTGCGCATATTTTTTCGCATTGGCCCCCCAGTCGCCACATTACAGTGCTCTGCATGGGAACCAAATCGCGACTGAATGAAAAACGTGTCTGTAAGACGACGATCGCCTTTGCTGATGCAAAATTCAGCAGCATCTGGCGAAACGGGAGGAATACGATGTCAGATTACAAATCCCTGCTGGCAGCAAAAAGTCAGAAGGTGCAGGCGCACGATGATGCGGAGGATGTCCGTACCATTCTTGCGCGTCTGCGTGAGGAAATGAATATGTCACAAACTTCGCTGGCCGCAGCAATGGGCATCACCCAGCCAGCCGTCAATCGTATGGAGCAACCTGACAACGACCCGCGCCTGTCTACACTACAGCGCTACGTAAAGGCCCTGGGCGGCGAACTCAGTATTGAGGTAAAGCTGCCAGACGGTAAGACTATCATTTATGCTCTCTGATCTTCCGGCCAGCTGAGGCTGGTACACGGAGACCCGCGGGCCCGCGCTGATGCCCCGGTGCTTACCCCACACCTGCGCCTTTTCTTACGGCGGGCTTTCTTATCGTCATATTCTCTCTGTCTTTAACTGTTGTGCTGCTAAAGCTACTTATTTATTCGGGGGGGGGTGGTTTAAGGGCTAACCGAGTGAAAACATAGGGCAGGCTGTAAATAATCATAAAACGAAGAGTGGTTAAGGGTGCATGGAAAAGGTCTTTTCCCGGCGCAAAGGCACCCTCCGGGGGCCCGTATCCCGCATCATCACCAGGTCAGTAGCGTCAGAGGCAGAGTGACTTTCACGGTCAGTTCACCAACTCAAAACCTGAAAACATAAATGCCCGACCTCAATGTCAACTTGTTGGGTCAGTTCAGTGTCAACTGCAACTTACTCATGGGGGGCCAGCTTTCTGGGGCAGTTCACACCTGTCGGGCTTGTTTGCATCTTAAATATCCAGCTACGCGTGATCTGAACGAGAGTGAAGGGAACCGGTCCCGATTTTTAAGCCGTAGCGGCAGAGGGGATCACGGAGACTAACCTGCGCCGTTGTCGGCCAGCTAAACATTATTAATGCTCAAACCGAATGGCTGTACTGACGCAGCCAGCTTATTGCTTGGGCATTTTCCTGAGCCAGATCCTGCCGGAGTTAGGCTGTTGTATCTCTGATGTGCTGAAGCTCCTGTATGACAATCAGCAAACGCACAGCAGATAGCAGCGCCGCGCGCTCGCTAAAAGGCGGGAAAATCACCAACATCTGAATAACCAGGCGCCCTTATTTCATATTTATCATCAACCCGGATGTTTCGCACGGCAAATCCACTGTTTGATCTAAAGTGACTTCGCAGCCCAACGCATTATTTAACCAGCAGGCGGCACATTACGTTATTTCTCCATTTACGGTACAAACCCATGACGGAATTCTTTTCCGGTAATAAGCACGCTCTTATCGCGAATACGCAGCAATCTCATAACTTGCTTTTGCCAGGCATGGGATATCCATAACTCCACATTTATTCAGGTTATTTAAAAAGTTATTTATCATTTTTTAAATGTTATAGCGTGTGCACATTCCACATTTAATGTTTGCCCGGCATCATGAAATCCTGAGACAAGGTGTGCCTGACGTCTTCACCCAAATATATTTATACGTCCGGTAATCTGTCCGATCACAATTTAAGAGAGTAAAGGGATTGTGTGTTCAGAACCTGCTTATCACGGCAGGACCTGTTAGCGCCGTCAGAGCGTATTCACACCCGTGGTTCTGGAATGTGTCATGAGCGCCTGATACCCGTTCATTAGCGTAAGGTAATTCAGCTTACAGCAAAGGCGCATGCCCCCGCCTGTTGTCATACCGGACTTAATGGGGGCTACGGACGCAGTAAGAAAATTGAGAGTGTGAAAATGACATAATTAAACCAAAACTAACCAGAAGCCGGTTTGATTGCCTGTTGAAAATCCTATTTACCTTACATTGAGCCCGAAGGAATTAAATTACCTACACGGGAAAACGTTACAAACCATATTAATTAACCTTAAGACAATAGAGATGAATACATTATTAATTACCGGCTCAACAGGTTTTCTTGGTGGGGCGGTCACGGTCAATTTTCTGAACCGACATGAAACCGTAAGGTTGCTATTATTGGTAAGAGGCACGAGCCGTGAAGAGGGGCTGAACAGAGTTAAAGCAAACTTAAGAAAGTTTGGACTTGCCGATACGCAATTAGAAATCCTGACGACTGAAAATATTTTATTGGGTGATCTGGGTGCCGCGGACAGATTTATCCACGACAGCCGGCTGGAGGATGTTACCCATGTGCTGAACTGCGCGGCGCTGGCTTCCTTTGGTACCAATCCGCACATATGGAAAGTCAATGTAGACGGGACGTTTGCGTTTGCCCGGCGCATGAGTGAGGTAGCCGGGCTTAAGCGATTTGTGCATGTCGGTACCGCGATGTCATGTGCACCCGAGGCGAATTCTCTGGTGACCGAATCCGAACTGCGCACGCAGCGCGACCAGCACATTGTCGAATATACCTGGAGTAAAGCCACGGTTGAGAAAATGATGCTGGAGCAGTTACCTGATTTCCCACTGGTCATTGCTCGTCCCTCGATCATTGTCGGTCACTCACTGTGGGGCTGCGGGCCTTCATCAAGTATTTTTTGGGTGTTTCGCATGGCGCTGGCGTTGGGGAAATTCACGTGTGATCTTGATGACCGGATTGATGTCGTGCCCGTGGATTACTGCGCGGATGCACTCGAATTATTACTTACAGCCGACAACGTGGATAAAAACATAATTCATATTTCTGCCGGCTTAAACAGTAGTGTCACGTTCGCCGAAATTGACAAGGCAATGGCTGAAGCATCAGGTGATAGGCCCATCGCGGAAACCTATCGGAAAGTCAGTGTGAGTGAGCTGGCAAAAAGCAAAGCGTCTTTCGATACACTTTTTGGTCCCTGCAATAAGCGTATCATGTTACGCGCCATGAATCTTTACGGCCATTTTTCAAAGCTTAATGTGGTGTTCAGCAATGATAAGCTGCTTGAGCTGGGGATGGGACCCTCATCGAGATTTACCGATTATATTGATAAATGCGTGGCCACTACACGTGATTTCACTGTCGCAGAACTCATGGAAGTCGATTTCAAATAACAGGGATCCCCAATAATTCAGGTCTCCCAGAGAGGAAACCTGAATTATTGTGACCGCCAACAGTCAGTCATGACATCACGGGCGATTTGAAAGGATCCGCGCCGTCCTGAGGCAACCGTGCTAAGGGGAGGAAACGGAGCAAAATCTGCCGGAGCATCTGGCATCGTCATCATGTAATGGCTGCTTTCCGGTCGTGGACGTCCCAGGTCTCATGAGCCTGTCTGAGTGTAACAGTCAGAGCAGATAACATACGCACCGGGGAATTTGTTACCTTTAACGCTGAGCCCGGAGGTTAAGGGTAACAAAAATCAAATCACAGCGCTGCTGTCTGCAAGTTTCTGCTGTGCGACGTTGATTCCCCTGCGGCCTGTCTGGGGCCGCACTGTGCTCCACCATCGCCGGAGGTGGCGCACACCGTCAGACGCATCGGGTGTTTTACGTCAGCCAGCCAGTGTTTAGGCTCAGAGGGGGAATACTTTCGCAAGCCGGTCAGCACCCTTTTAACTGCCCCGAAGAAACGTCGGCCGTCGCGCAGTAAACTCCTGAAAAATCAGTGTTAAATTAATGAATTTCCGGGCGTTGATCCGCCTTTTATGCACAGTGCGTATTCCGCTAATCCCCCTGGGATCCGGGCGCTTTTGTGTACTCCCGGACGCAAAGTGTAATGTATCCGTTAAGGTCTGCTGTGCTTTGGATTAAGGGCAAGTTCATCCGGCCCCTGCAAAAAAAGAGGCGGTAAAACGTAATTTTATGACAGCAGGCGCAACGCCCTTCAAAAACGCCGTGCCACCTTTGTCAATTCGGTATGCCACTCCTTAGCCGTTCTGACTTCCTGATCAGGATTAACGTCAAGGCCCCTGAAGCCAGTTACATCGCTTAATGAACCCCGTCTTCTTGATGTGGATCAATCACCAGTAAATCAGCTTACTTTCACACTTACCACGTAAGCTGCATCAGCTACACTGTTAGCACTGTGGTGAATCCCCCTGTGCGGCGGGGCCAAGCTAAATAACTCCACAAATACTCCTTAATGTTGAAGGCGGGCCAGATTATAGCTTTTCTGGCTCACCGGGAGGCACCCGGCACCGCAGTAATGGAAGGCTACAATTTACAGCAATCATGGGCTCACTTCGGTGGGCCTTTATTGTGTGTGCCGGGCACTATCTGCTGTCCGGAGTGAGAGTATTCCGTCGGTCCTTATGCTGGCGAAGAACCGGTGAGTACGGGATCCTCATCGCGACGAAAACCTGAGAGAAAATGATGAAATTTGTGGACTGACGGAATGAGATGAAATGCCGGGTCAGGCTGACGGAGTGAGGACGCGTGCAAAGGCTGTTACGATTACGAACCGGAATGATATTCAGGGGGGGCGCAGGGTGAAACAGACTGGGTGTAACGAGAAATATGCTGAATGGCCGACCGGAGTCTGTCAGGAAATAAGGGCCGAATGCCATGAGGCCCGAACGGTCTTCAGAGACAAAAATCAGTGACCGTTCAGAATGGCCATGCCCCCTGAAAGCGTAAATGGCCGGCTGCAGGAAGACGTAATACGGCCTGAAGAACCGGTTCTTGTGCGCCTGAGCGTTCACCCGTCACCGGCCAGAACTCATGCCGCCATCACGAGGGTTGTTTAACATCACGGGTACAACAACACGGTATGATTGCTCAGGCTAAGTGATGAGTTAAGCATCATCGCATTTTCCCACCACAGCGTTATGACTGCATATTTTTCCCCTGCCGCATTGTTCGCTCCGTATATACTCCAGAAATAAATGGCACTAAGGATGAAATAAATCCAAATTTTTTCAGTCGCTTATCATCAGGCGTTTCAGGGTTTTAATAATTTTTTGCAGCAATGAATTCATTCACCTACATTTAATATGGTTTATGTCCATCAGTTGAATGAATAAGGAAATATTATGTTTAAGAAAGTACTGGCTTCATCTGTATTTGCTCTGAGTATCGTATCGTTCGCAGGTGTTGCCGCTGATGCGGCTACTCTGCACGAAGATGCGGCGAATCAACATGAATTAGCGGCTAAACATCACAAGATGGCAGCTAAGCTCCATAAAGAGGGTAAACACAAAGAAGCGCAAAGCGAGGCAGATCTGGCCAAAAAGGCGTCCAAAGCGGCGAATGAAAAATCAGACACTGCCGCAGACGAGAGTGACAAAAAAAATTAAGCGGCATCCGCAGGCGGTATCACATGTTGAGCCGCCTTTCTTTAGATGCCGGGAAACGCAATCGGTATCAAAAATGAATCAGGGGGGACGTCAGGATATTACCGTTTTGCAAAACAATTGATGGGGTCAGCCCAAATCTCCGCTAAGGCATCTTCAAGCATCACAAAATCAACAGGTGAATACTGGCGCCACGCCAGGCCATCCCTGTAAAACAGCCGCCACATGTCGAACGAGCGAAAGTAACTGATTTTAGCAAAAGGGTAATTACGTTGGGGGCTGTACTCACCTTTTCCCGTCAAATGAAGCTCACTCAATTCAACTGACTGGCCTTCAATATGAAAGACAATATCGTTCGCGTACTTGTGACTTTCCTTTACTCGTAATAATACTATGAATTTTTCAACTTCATTTTTTACAGCCTGATACTCGATATTAAAAAATTCCATTGTGACTGCTCGCCTGGGTTTATCGTGCCTGATCCCGAAAGACTTCGATGGCTGCACCCTGATACAGGCGTACATTCATCACGATACTGGTCCGGCTGAAGAGGTTACACATAAATGAGGCACTCATGTTATGTGAAAAATCAATTTTCATTGTCTTAACGAGTCGCATTTTTTCACTCACTGGGGCTTAAAGCTGATAACCGATGACGGTTTAAAACAAAACGTCACGTTCGCGCCACCGTAGTGCAGCGGTAAGTGTAACGGTGGCACCTTATACCGCGAAACTGCTGATGAACCACGCTGGCCTTTGGGCAAGGTGCTGCCTGTTCCCAGGCGGTATAATACAGAGGTGATTACATTGTGTGGTAATGAAGATTACGGGTTAAGGTCTCGTGTAATGCCTGCCATAACCGCCCGTCGTATTACGCGGCAGTTATGAACCACGATGTTATCAGCAATCTGTCTCTGGGTTTTTATCAGGTGACATTGCGTCTGACATGAGTCGGTTAATTCTGCCTGACATGGTCACCGGTGTGACATCCCGCCAACCTTTGTCAACCACCTGAGCCGGTCGTTTCCTCCCTTTTCCTGTAGCATAAATATCCAGTATTTTGAGTGAAGATATTGCCTCTGTGGTCATCGGCTGGATTAAAATGCGATTCACATCAGCTAAGGAAGGGGATTATACTTGTTTATAAACACATCCCGGAGGCAGTAACTGACGTGAAGGATACCTATTACAACGATAAAATCATCAATTCGCTTATCCAGAATGAGCTGGATTCGTTCTTTTCAGGTTATAAGGAGATTGTCTATGCCTATGTCATTCTGAACAAAAAAGACCCTTCACAGATGCGAATTATCAATAATAATCCAGAATGGTTTGACATCTATCTCGAGCGAAAATATCAGTTTATTGATCCCATAATTATTCGGGCTCTGCGCTGCGTCGAAGATTATTTCTGGGAAGATAAGGTTATCTTGTCGGGGGTTTACAACCTCAGTCGGATTTTCAATGAGAGTTTTCAGTATAACATATGCCAGGGCCAGACATTTCCCCTACACGATTATCTTAACAATCTGGCTATGTTATCTATTATCAGTCAGAAAGATACCGGTATCGATATGGAAAAAGCTCGTTCGAAATTTATGACCTTACTTGTTAAGTTACATCAGAAGACGCTCGATCTCTATGGTCAGCAAAACCAGAAAAAGAACGCCATCCTGTCGCCGCGTGAACGACAAATTCTGAAATGGGTCAGCGCCGGGAAAACATACGCCGAAGTTTCGGTAATTTTGTCTGTCGCGGAGCGCACCGTAAAATTCCACATGGGCAATGTTATGAAAAAGCTCGGAGTAAACAACGCCAGACATGCTGTAAAGCTTGGGGCAGAGCTTCGCTTACTGGACAGCTGATACCAGTTTATGGGTCAGAGATGGCGTAAATGCGGGAGCATTCCACGAAGCCACTCACTCGCTTTGTCTTTATTAATGATGTCTTCAAGGATGCGTGTGCTGGCAGGCATGAAAATATAGTATATGACTTCTCCTTTTTCAGAAAAACTTTTTTGAATAACGTCTACTTTCCAGTTCGCGCGCCGAAATATCGCATACATGCCCCGGCTTGCCACAGCATACATACCCCGATATTTTTTCCTTATGCAATACATAATCATTGCCAGAAATAACGCTTTGCTGACGGGCAAAACATGTAGCCCTGCAAAACTACGTCTTTCTTTATCCAGAAACAGGCGACTCACTTCACAACACGGAATATCTGTAGGAAGATTACTGATCCCCTCAAAGTATTCATGAAAAATTTCGCTCATCATCGTTGGCTGCGTAGGCTCGATAAATCGTGCGCCGCAAAATAACTTCCCTTCATGCATGCCTAGCAAATAAGTTGTTTTTTCGTTATCGAATTGATCCTTCTCCATGCCGTTCATGCATTCAACTTTCCAGTCAAGACGATCCCGAAACGTTTTTTTTCTGAGCTGGTAAAGCTCACTCGCCAGTTCTGGCGACAATTCATTGTAATAATGCAAATCAAAATCAATTACAGAATTCATTCATATGTTCCTGATAATCACACGTGGGTACTATTATCCCCTGCCTTTTAGGACAGCTATTATTATACCTTGATGTCTCTATACTAAAAAAAACCTGACCACCAGGCACTCGCGATGCTTAGCGGTCAGGAGGTCAAGGACCTTCCAAACACCAGGGAATCCAACTGAGATTATCTTATATTCAAAGCCTCGGGTACAGAGTGCAGAATGTGTTAATCTAAAAATATTTAAATACTAAAAATATCATAGAATTACAGTCTGGTCATTGCCCCTTTTATTTCAGGGGCAACCTTTCCTGCTCCATTAATTAACGTAACTGTTACTTTTATCTGCCGATAAAAGATTGGGTTCTTTTAACCTCTTTTATTCTATGCCCTGAGTCGTCTTTCACAACATTTTATGCTTGTTATTCTCTGGCCGCCCGGCTGAAAAACAGCACAGTCCCCAATTTTGCGCTTTGACTTTATCCTGCGGATTATCCTCAAGGGGATTGATGGCTACCGCCGGTGTCTGCGCAGGATATATTTTATAGTACTAATACTATTCTTTATGTAATCGCCATTGCAGTGAAGCGTCAAAACGGGTATCCCGTATCTTACGTCTTCTCACGATCTCCGATAAGCAGGTCAGTCTGGTAAATACGTCAAAACAAGAAGTAACAACATTTACATCAAAGCGCTATACCCGTAAACAGGAATTAATCACCTGGATACAGTGAAGGATTCTGACCTAGCGGTCATTGTTTTGTCAGCTTCGCAATGGCTCAGGTCAGACAGGTCTGCTAAAAATAAATTCTTACTCTGATGCTCTGTAACACACAATCCCTTCCTGGTAAAACGCTCCTCGGTTATCCATACCAGCGGATCAGTAACGACTGTGAAAGCAGAATCTGGAAACTGGTTAGAAAACGCCTTAATGCAGTGACATATTTTAGGTGGGTATACATCTTACAAAAAAAAAGTCAGAAACTCCTTTAGCTGAAGCTTATCATTACCCCACGATTTTCTGACCCTGACCCTGACCCTGACCCTGACCCTGACCCTGACCCTGACCCTGACCCTGACCCTGACCCTGACCGCTGAGTCACCGCGGCTTTGCGACCTGAAGACCCTGCAACCGGAGTCCGGCTCCTCTACAGATGAAAATCTGAGGACCTGCTTTGTCAGCGTGCTTTACTCCCCATAGATGAATGACGGTTACGGGTACATATGTACACTCACAGAGCACCCGTCTTCCCCCGATAATTCATGGCTTATAGCTGGTCAGGAACGCCATAGCCGCCATGCAGAAACACCTGGACGCCGGCCATAAGCCGCTGCCACGGGTTGTTCACCCACGGACGCGGTAGCCCTTAACCCTGAAGCGGACGGGGCATTTCGCCAGTCGGGGCGCCGCACGACGGCGCCACCGGTGATATTCCGCTTATCGACGTCGTGGCCATTGATGACGGTGAATCCATGAAGTACATGCGGATGGGGTGATGGAGCATCGGATCACTCTGCTGATTGCGTTTTTCACCCCCGATGAATCCGATACTGCAGACAGGGATACAGCGAGACCCGGAGTATGACTGCTGGAGCTGGCCTGCCGGTCACCCCATCACGAGGTTTTAATGACAATCGTGCAGAAACCGAAGCAAAAGGGGCGTCAGAAGGGGGGGGGGGGGGGGGGGGGGGGGGGGGGGGGGGGGGGGGGGGGGTGAAGACATCCAGCCCGGGTAAACGACGGGGAGTTGATAAATGGCCGCTGCAAAGGCTGGCTTGAAGGCGGGCCCGACATTGCCCGGAGCCTGATAAAATGGGCATGCCACATGAATGGGTGCAGGAAGCCGCCGGCCTGACGACTGACGACCTGAGTCAACTCCGCTATTAACCCTTCCCCAAGTGCAGTCCCTGCCGGAAAGCAGGGTCACGGGAGGGCACCGTCGCGGCGCGCGCTTAGCTGACATGACATGTGCACTCAAGAAATTAAATGTGTTTAAAATGAATGCGGGCCTTATGCAAGATTTGGACCATAATTTGAATATGATGAAGGGCAGACAAGATTCTGTTATATCAGTTATCCAGCGCTTCAAAAATTTAACAGGGGGGTATTTGTGTTCCATTAGTTCTTTAGAGTGATTTTGAAACAGGATCAATACTGATGGGAAACTATTTTTACAAAAAATGAACGCAGTAATTTAATCGCCACTTTGACCACAGAAAGTTTCTGTTACATGTTCGGTGACCGTCCCCCTATACTGATCAGTCTCCCGCCCCTGACGGAATTTTGTACTAAAAACCCGTCGGGTCCGCCGGGGATTTTATGTTTGTGGCAAATTATTGTTAGGCGGTATGGACAGATTTTAATTTGAGTGCAGCCACGCACTCGTGACCAAGAGATTTGTAGGCTTTAGCTTCAATGGCATTCTCGTGATATTTTTCATCAACTGCACGATTAAACTCATTTTCAGCACCAAAAAAGCACCCTGCCGCAATACGAATTCTCTTGCAAAGAAATCGGCTGGTCAATGCAACCCAGAACGTACAAAGACCGTATTAAAAAATCTTATCAGCTAAATTAATAATATTCAGATTCAGCAATATGTTCCTGGTATTCATCTTTGCCTCAGAAAATAAAATGTACATTTCAGAGGAACCAACTTTTTTTGCTCTTAATATATTAAAGTTGAGTTCACTCTCGTCACCAAAAAAAAGAACGCACGGGATCATGCCACGCTCAAAAATAGTTTCTACATATTTAAAAAAATTCGAATCGCCCAATTCCCTGTCAACTAACACAAAGCAAAATGTTTTATTAGAAGATGCCAGGCAACTGGCTAAATCGTTTCTAATATATCCTAATTCCGATATTACAAGTTCAACATGCTTTCTGGTCTTTTCTGCAACAAGACCAGACCTTCTAACGACTCTGGAGGCTGTCATCAAAGAAACCCCGGCTTTATCCGCCACATCCTGAAGTTTAACAGTGGATTTATCTCTCATTCCTGGTTCCGGTTTTTCGTGCGCATATGAAATGCTGCCAACATGATAATTGTACCCCGCTAAAAATATTTTAATATAAAAATTATCTGTCATTACTTTGTGCAGAAAGCACATGTCGTAATTTACCGGCCACCTGGGCCAGCGTAATATTCTCCATACATCGGGGTCTTTTATGAATACAGATGTTGTCAGAAAATTTTTTATCAAATTCTCGCGCGCATCCCCGGTAATAACCGTGCATACCACATGGTTGAGCCTCGCATGACTCAGTTGAATAGCAAACAAACTGACCGGGATAGGTCACAACTTCAGGACGAGAACTTCCCAGCAGCGCAATAACATTTTTAGCCTTAACCGCGGCTGACCCGTGTACCAGAAAGCTGTCGAGGCAAATCCCGGCATGGCAATGTTTCGTGATGGCAAGAGATTGTCGCAGTGAATAATGGGCATGCGAGAGGTCGATGAAAATACATTCTGACCTAAATTCTTCAATAAGATCGCGCCACCTTTCAATTGGCCAATTACGGTTGAAACTGGTCGACATTGTTTGCAACCAGACTACCGGCATTTTGTATTGTGATAGTTCTTTTTTAGCGAATATTATCTCATCCGGTTGCAGATAAAGCTGGGGATTCCAGTCTGATAATTGGCATTCGAGCTGCTCTTCTGCCATCTCCCGCATATGATAGTAACTGGGCCGGGGTGGGGATGAATTGTGCGGTCTTCGGGCGGTATATTCACGAAGATCTACACTGTAGTGACCGCCGGTATCTGATGTGGCAGTTGTAATATCTATATCTTTTATGCCACCTAAAAGGGTGGGGAACTTTGTGGTTACTGAAATGTTGGAACCTTTGAATACTTCAATAACGCTAAAAATAACAGCTGTTCCTGCGACAGAACAGCCTAGTGAATTGGGTAACCTTATTGAGATGTTCACACTATTGATATCTCCAGACTACACTCTCAACGAGTGTAATGATTAATTGAAAAATGATTAACCCTGTTATGCATAAACTCTGTTTTAGTCCAATAAGCCTGATGAGGGCGATTAACAATCGAGTCCACACCTATTCAACTATCAAATATCTCAAATAATTGTTGGCATTTGTTGATTTGAATCAAGCTTTCGCCATTATCAGCCAGTTCGAACATTTTATTGAGGCTTTAACGGAAATGCTTTACTGACACTGCCAGCTTATTGCTTATTTCTGTTGTCCTGTTCTGTATGGCATCCAAAAGTTTTCACTGGCAGAATTCCTTCCGGTGGTCAACTTCGGCTTCCTGATAACATGGCTTCTTCGTCATCAGTCCTGACTGTGTAATACCAAATTTTCGTGTGTGTGACTGAGTACATACATGAAGAAGGGATATGCAATGTTCCCGTTAACCGTACAAATTGGCACCATAAGCGGGATATTCATAACGTGCTGCCAGCCACATTCAAGAAGGCGAGGTCAAGCTTGTGCTGATACCTTTGAGATTTTCCATGCCCCATCCTCGGCCATTCAGATACGACCGGCACTAGGGTTACAACTGTCCAGTGAACTCACCCGAGACGCCGTCCATGCTATTTGCTTCTTTCTTGCGTGCAAAAGCCGATAAAGAGACCATTACTGCGTTACGGTGTAACATGACCGCAAAGGTTGTGTGTCTATGAACTGGATAAAGTTGTTCGACCAATGGCCTGCAAAGGGAAAGGGAGTACCAGTAATTCGTATTAGCAGGCAACACTTTATCGGCTCTGAAGGGTGCTTAAGTTGAGCGCGTAAGCCTGCGTACTGAGTCCGGGGGCAGTGTCCTGTTTAATCATCCTCATAAGGTTCTTTTCTCATGAGGCTGGCCACGTGATCCCTGCTCACGCCTCTGTAGGCTACGTATGTGGTCATTTCAGACCTCACTTCTCTGATAACCTGCTTTGTTGCGCGTCTCCGCGATTGATCCTTTTTACCTTCCAGCATGGCCTGAGGTTTCGTCATCTGCGTGCGGCGCGAAATTCTGACTTTATCGGCCAGCAATTCAGTTACGGGCCCGTCGATGAGAATATCGCTGAGCTTTACCTCTTCGATTTTAATCATATAACTCTCGGCCCGGACACGGACTCTCATAGCCGAAGTTAACTTCCGGCCAAAGAGCAGGGCTATCAGGGGGACCGTAGTCTTCTCTGAATTAACACCCGCTAAAGCAAAGTGGAGTTTTCTGTATTGAAGTGGCAAGTCCGAATAACCCTGAAACGCTCAGGGGGACGGACATTTCGTACAACAGAAAATCTGCGGTGAACGAACTTTCAATCACCCTTTTTTCAGCAGATTAATGCCGGTGAATCAACATCGGTACGAAAAATGTTTCTCATGTGACACAGCCTAAGGACCTGCGTGACTGTTTCAGTATGAATTCGTTGCTGATGGCAGAGTGAGTGGGGCACATGAAGCCGGGTTCATTGCATCAAAATACAGTTATATACCTGTTTATATTTGTCTGCGTCTAGTCAGCAGACGGAATATCGCCTTCCCTCCTCGTTAAGCGAATTCAGACTAAGATTGCGCCAATATTCGGTTGTCAGAAATGCCGCAGCAATGTCAAAAATGACTAAATGACACGTCACTCATGAGTTTTAAAATTAAAAAATATAATAAATACATATAATTGCAAAGGTGGCATGAAATCTGCTTTTGAAGCTGGATAAACAATGGAGGCATGATTAATGGATGTTTGGGCATTGAGCAAAAAAGCCGAGTTTATCGACAACAAGCAGCAATACTTGCTTAAGCAGTGGCGGCAATACTGCAATACCCTGACACAGGGGATCACCTTATCGAAAGCGAAATTGTATCAGTCTGTAAGCTGTGATCCTGATGACGGGCTGCGATTTCGTTTATTTAACTATTTTGTTATCCACATACGCCTCGCCGACGGATTTAACAACAAGACCATTGAGTACGTCCTTGAACAGCCTGACGAGAGCCACAAGGTCTTGATCGCCACTGCGATAATAGATAGCGAGGGGCGTATTAACAATATCATCGACAATGTTAATCGCGAAGAAGTGCTTGAGCACTATCTCGGTTTGATCCGCCCGGTGTATGACCGTATTTACCAGTCCATAGAAGAGAATGCGCCCTTATCCCTGACACTTTTTTAACTGCTCATCGGGGTATGAGCGCCAGCTGATGGTTGAGTCTGAGTGTCGCCTGTCTGGATAGCAACCTTATTACTATATCAAGTTCAGATATACCTTAGGGATTTACATGGACATAAATCAGCGGCGTCAAGGCCCTGAAGTCATCAGCATTCATTCGTGACAACCCTACGGGCTTATGGAGTATCCTTAGGATCCAGAGTTCGGCCAGCTTATCAATATCCAAGATCCGTTTCATTTATGCCATTGAGTAAAAATCAGCCAGCTCTTCTTCGCATATCTACAATACTATGTTCATACAGTTGACGACGGTTCTGTATGTTAAATGACATTTGATCTTCTGCGGATGATTTTGAAAAATCCTCAATGAAATCATTGATGATATCAACTGGGTTTCTCTCAGGGATATTTGAAAGTAACTCTGCCACCTTAACTACAAATACCCCACATCCGTTCGGCACATTTCTTTGCATATCTCCGTTTATGAATTTTATATATTCTTCACTTACTCCAGCTATTTTTGCTGAATCTATTAGGTTATTTCTTGCATCTTCATTTAGCCCGGAGAGAGAATTAAATACTACACATTTTGTGTTGCTGTCAGTTTCGTCCTTATATAAAGCAAACAATACCCAGTGATCACCTGTATTAATCGGGAAGACTTCTGTCTTGTCAGGGAAGTTACTGAGCTGTATTTTTTCAACAATCTGCTCAGATAACATGTTGGATTTACTTACAGGTTCAATAAGACCTAGAGGATAATTTAATGAAAATTTATCAGTATTCAAAATTAAACCATTCATGGCATTGCTTATCTCATCTGACATTAGCATGCGGTCGTTACTCCATAAGTCAGCATCATCAAACAGCTTGTGCAATGACTGGGATCTGTCTCTCTCTCTGAAAATGTTGGATACATCCTGCTTTTGTGTTGCATTTTTCATGGCGGAACCAGCTATGTAAAGCAGTTTAGAGGGAGAATAAAGTTTGTTCATGTCTGCATTATTTTTGCCTTTGACAGCACACGCCGTTTCGTACAATTTTAAACTGGCCTGCTGAATTTCTTCGTCTATCCCATTCTTACCCTTGACTTTCCCACTGAACAGATCAAAGAGTATACTCTCAGATATTTTCCCTACATAATCATGACGCAATGCAAGGTTATGCAACATATCAATACAATCAAGGTTGCCATCGGCTGCTGATTTACCTAATAAATCAAGAGTTTTAATATCCACATAATCTTCAAACAAGTTATTAAATTGTTCAGCATCAATCTGATAATGAGAGTAACACCCAGTAATCATTTTGTATCCCTTTTCAGATAACTTAGAGTTGGAAATTTTAATCGTTCTGTTAATTCTAAAAAATCCGGTTATAAATGTATTTCATTATTCGCTTTTATGCAGTTTTATTTGATAACCATCTACACGGTGATTTGCTAACAATCGTCCCACGGTGGATGGATGTACCTGAAACAATCGGGCTGTATCAGCATCTGCTTTCTGCCAAGACATGATGAGCGAGACAATTGCTTTTTGCTGCCGCGGTGTTAATTTGGGGCGTCATCCATCACCCCGTCCCTCTTGACGTGCCGCTACAACTCCGCTCTTTGTCCGTTCACTAAGCATGCCGCGTTCAAATTCAGCAAAGGATCCGACGATCTGCATCATCATCCTTCCAGCCGGAGTGGATGTGTCAATATGTTCGAAGGTGCCGTCAAGATCGCGTGGCGTGCGCAGTTAGAGTGATCCTTCGGTGGTGACGACGGTTTTTGGAGAGTAGCCGTTACGTGAGTTGACACCCGATTTGGGCTGATATTTTTCTTGCCCCAGATGTTGGGGCAATTCAACGAAGAGGGCAGCCTCTGCACTGATATTTTGGAGCATACAATCAAACTGGTTAAGATCTTCTGGCGTTTTGAGACACTTGCCTTCCTGACCCCCTTTTTCAATACCTTTCTGTTCTAGCGGCTTAGCGATTGTCATCAGAGCCTCTTCATGCTGTGGTGCTCTCTGTGCCAGATTACGTACAAAGGCTTCAGCGTCATTGGTTTCGCCTGCCTGTATGATATCGCTGCGCCGGTTACATCATGACGGCGTAGCCATCCAGTATGGCGAGAACATTACCGTTAACGGCAACGACTCTCTCCCTGGAGGGCCTGAAAGCTTCAAAGCGAGTCAGTCGGTTTTCACCGTAAATGCAAACGCAGTGGTGCTTCAGCCAATAACCCCATAAATAAACGTTAGCCGACAGCATCACGTCTTCCAGTAAGCCCGAATCGGTCTTAATTTTACTGACAACCGTAAAGTCATGTTAAGTTTGATTCTTAATTTCACATCAGTAAAACACTTCGATAATAACAATGGGTTTTATATGAATTTGAATGTGCCGGCAACTGAGCCTGTATGTTAAAAATTCTAAAAAATCCTTATTTAAAGTAACATTTACTGAGAGGGATTTCCGCTATGAAACAATCCGATATTATCACTGCT